>JAEEGL013337339.1_pt1 | contig 15959 bp, 16 predicted proteins | sample 9134231 | NCBI WGS metagenome assembly JAEEGL01 (sample SAMN16246548, study PRJNA631951) | gut metagenome | biome: gut microbiome; feature: rumen; material: fiber-attached | host: Bos | place: Iran: Karaj | collected 2018-10 | reverse complement strand
GGATATACTGCTCTTTTCCCGTTTCCCGATTGATACGCCGGAACCGTTTGACGAACCGGTCAAAAACGTCCTTGCCCGGTTTGTTCATCAGCTTCAAAACATCTTCGTTCACGTGTTCCGGAGCAACTTTCAAAAGACCGCTGATGTGATGTTCACACAGTTCCCGCAAAAAGCGGTCGTCTTTATCCAGCATGATATAATCGTAGCGAAGCCCCGACCGTATAAAAACTTTTTTGATCTGAGGGTGGCTTCGTATCTTTTTTAGCAGGACGATATAATCCTGATGATCCGCCTCGATATGTTTGCAAGGGGTGGTGCCCAAGCAGTGTCTATGAGGACAGACGCCCACTTTGGACTGCTTTTGGCAAGAGGGTATGCGGAAATTGGCCGTAGGGCCGCCTACATCGTGGATATAGCCTTTGAAATCCTTGTCGCGAGTCATGAGATCGGCTTCTTTCAAGATAGATTCGTGACTGCGGGAGACCACCATACGCCCTTGATGGAATCCGATAGCGCAAAAAGAACAGGCGCCGAAACAGCCTCTGACAGAGGTGATGGAAAATTTGACTTCTTCCAAAGCCGGTATACCCCCATCCTTTTCGTAAACAGGGTGGTAGGTCCTTTCAAAAGGCAGTTCATACAAGCTGTCCAGCTCTTCTCTCAATAAAATGGGACTGGGCGGATTTTGCACCAGATACCGGTTGCCGTGAGGCTGCACCAATGTTTTGCCGCGAATAGGGTCTTGCTCTTGATATTCTTTTAAGAAGGCTTTGGCATAGGCCTTTTTGTTTTCACTGATCTCCTCAAAAGAGGGCAAAAAGATTTTGGGATCGGCCACCTCTTCGACAGAAGAAGTCAAATAAGCGGTGCCGGGCACAAAACGGATGTCTTTTGCGGGGATCCCCGCTTCCAGATATTCCGCGATCTGCAGCATGGCTTTTTCGCCCATCCCATAGACCAAAAGATCGGCTCTGCTGTCCAGCAAAATAGAGCGGCGCACTTTATCGTCCCAGTAGTCATAGTGGGCAAACCGTCTTAAACTGGCTTCCAGACCGCCGATAACGATAGGTACGTCCTTATAGGCTTCTTTGATACGGTTGCAGTAGACGATGGTGGCCCTGTCCGGCCGAAACCCGATCTTGCCGCCGGGAGAATAGGCGTCCTGCTTTCTGCGGATCTTGTTGACGGAATAATGGTTCACCATGGAATCCATGTTGCCGCCTGTGACGATAAAAGCCAAATTGGGCTTTCCCAGCTTTTGAAAATCCGAGGTGTCCTGCCATTTTGGCTGAGAAATGACGCCCACGGTATACCCTCTGTCTTCCAAAAGACGAGAGATCAGGATCCCTCCGAAACTGGGATGGTCCACATAAGCGTCTCCCGTGACCAAAATAAAGTCTAAAGCGGTCAGCTCTCTTTTTTTCATATCTTCTTTTGAGATAGGTAAAAACATCATGTCATCCTCTTTTTCTTAGCCTGTTATTATTGTAACTGTTTTTGAGCCGTTTCGCCACAATCATTTTGAAGCATAAACAAAAGTCGGTATCGAAAAAGAAAAAGAGCCCCGAAAGGATCGCTTTGGGAGCTCTTTGTAAAATCTGCCTATTTGAGACCGCCGCAATAGATGCGGATCGCTTCGGCGGTAAATGCTGCGGTGCCCGGCCCGCCTGCCTGATCGATGTTGTCTGTCATTTCTCCGCCGCAGGCATACATTTGGCCCAGTCCGGACAAAATTTCCGGAGTGCAGGTATAAAAATGCGCCGTGATATAGTCCTGCAGCTTTTTGACCTGCGCCTGTACGGGCGAAGCGGCAGGGTCTTCCTTGCGCAGAGCGCCGAAGGAGACGAAAAGATCCATCAATCCTTTTATGACGCCGTTTCTGTCTTCTTTGGTCCAAGATCGGCTTTTTTCCTCGAATTCCTGATATGCGGGGGTCTGTCCCCAGGTTTCTTTGGCCTGTTTGGCGTATTCGTCTAATTTTTTGGTATCAAATGCGGAAAAGTCCATTTGTTTCCCTCCTGTCGATTTCAATTTGCGGGCAAAGGCGATCAAGTTTTCCAGACGCTCCTTTTTTAAGCTCAATAACCGGATCTGCTGTTCCAGCGCTTTCATCCGGTCAAAGTCGGGGCGGGTCAAGATCTGTTTGATGTCGGTCAAAGAAAATTCCAGTTCCCGAAAAAGCAAGATCTGCTGCAGGGTCTCTAAGGCTGTATCGTCATACAGCCGATAGCCGGCGTCTGTTCTGGATACCGGTTTCAGCAAACCGATGGTGTCGTAATATTGCAGGGTGCGTATACTCACGCCTGCCATTTCGCTGACCTGATGTACGGTATACATTTCCATTCCTCCTTTCCCTAAGACCATCTTAAACCATAACGTTAGGTGAGGGTCAAGAACTTTTTCAAAAAGCAAAAGAAAACCCCGCAAAAAGTTTTTGTAACCTTTTTGCAGGGTGAACCGTAATCCCAAAAAGTCATCTTTTTTTGATGGGATGCCGAATGACCGTTTTTAATTTTTCCGGCGCTACTTTTCTGGCGTCGCTCAAATAGATCTCATGGTGATATCGTTTGTCGGTGATATCGAGAACGTATCCTTCCGCAGCCATATACTCGTGCATTCCTTCTACGGTTTGAGGCTCTTCGTCATAAGGCCCTATATGCATGCACTGCACGGAAAGCCCTTCTTCATACGGGAAAAATTCCACCTTGGAAAAGTCGGTTTTTTTCTTTTTTTCCGCTTCGTTAATTGCCCAGTCTACATCTTTTTTTGTGACGAAATCCGGCAGACGGATTAAAGAGATCCATTGAAAATCTTCTTTGCGGGCATAGTCCACATCGGCAAGACCTTCCTGCCACCAGAATCCTTCCAAAGGCGGCACCACATAATCGAAATAGCCTTCGATGCGGTGATCGGTTTTCTTGCTCATTTTGATGGTGAACGCGATCCCATACAAAAGGCTGATGGATTGTTTGTATTCGCCGTCTTCCCGATTGGGATCCCCTTTTCCTCTGACCGCCAGATAGTTCATAGGGGGAACCGTCACGATGGAAGGCTTATTTTTGGGAAGATAAAATTCTTTATACTCTTTTTTATAATCAAATGCCATAGTTTCACCTCTTTGTTTTTTTGTGCGCAGTGATGACAGTATAGCTGGAAGCGTTGATGGTGATGATCACATCGTCCACCGAAACATACCAGTTTTTACCTTTTCTTTCGATCAGCGCGTCAGCTCGGCAAAGCTGTTTTTTGATCCAGGGCACCACGTCCTCTGTTACAAGAGAAAGGTTTTTTCGGATCCGCACTGCGCCAAGGGGTGTGGTATGAAATTTTTCTTTGTTTTCAAGTAAAGCGGTCATCATGTTCTCCTATAGGATAGCCGGCTTATCCCAAAATCATTCCTCAATGATAATGAGCTCTTTCGGGAAATGATTCAAGACCTTTAAGCCTTCTTCCGTCACGAGAACGATATCTTCGATCCGAACACCCAAATCGCCTTCCAGATAGATCCCTGGTTCTACGCTGAAGGCCATGCCCGGAACCAGCGGGGTTTCCTGCCCGATCCCAACACCGGGGGCTTCGTGGATATCCATGCCGATCCCATGACCCAGCCGATGGATGAAATAGTCGCCGTAGCCTGCTTCCGTGATCACGTCTCTGGCGATTTTGTCCAGATCTTTGGCAAGCATGCCGATTTGGAATTCTCTTTCGGCTTTGAGATTGGCTTTTAGTACTGTGTTATAGATCTCAACGAATTTGTCGCTTGGCTTGCCGAAATAAAAGGTTCTGGTCATATCGCTGAAATAACCATTATAAGTGGCTCCAAAGTCGACCAAAAGAGCGGCCCCTTCTCGGATTTTGGTCTGTCCGGTGGTATGATGGGGAGAAGCCGCGTTTTCTCCTACCGCGGCGATACCGGACCCGTCGGAGATCATGCCGTTTTTGGTCATATTGTTGATCAGCTCATTTAAAAATTCCTTTTCCGTTTTGCCGATCCAGCCGCCTTTTTCGATGGTTTGCTTTAAGCTCAAGTCTGCCAGCTCACTGGTTTTTTCCAGATTTTTTCTTTCTTCTGCGTCTTTGATCAGACGAAGTTCCGTGATCCCTTTGCTGCCCAGTACAAACTTGGACTGAGGGAATTTTTCCTGGATGGAAAAGAGGATCAAAGAAGGCAAAGAGCCGTCTACCGCCAAAGTGTCGGTTTTGATCTTTCTTTTTTCCGTTTCCGCTTTTAACAGATCATAGCCGCTGATACTGTCATCCCAATAAGCGACTTCCGAAACAGGTGTTTCGTCGATATGCGGTTTGTAGAGCCGGTTGGCGATAAAGAAAGGTTCTGCGTCCTGGGAGATCACCAAGACCAAAAGCCGTTCGTCCACCATGGCGCCGTAGTTGGATACATATTTCAAATTGGCGCAGGGGGACAGCAAAAAAGCGTCGATCCCTTCTTTTGCCATATATGCTTTTACTTTTTCGATTCTGTTTTGATATAGTGCTTGATCCATGATTTTACTGAATTCCTTTCTCTCAAATATTGTTATTTTACTTTACCCATCAATTCCACGGGAATGTCGTCCGGATCCCGAAAATAGACCCACATTTCGTCTCCGTCTCTTTGGGGAATGGAAGGAATGGAAACGCCCGCTTCTTTCAAGCGATCGAATTCCGCCATAAAGTCTTCCACAAAATAGGCGATATGCATGGAGCCTACCGTATTGGGCTTGACCGCTGTTTCCCGTTCGGAAGCAGGGCTTTTATAATGAAGCAGTTCCAAAATCGCATCATCAAAGCCCGGCAGTTTTAAATTGGCGGAGCGAAGAACGACGTTTTCCACACCGATCCCCTTGGAATTTTCTTCCGCCGCTTTGCCTTCAGAATAACCGGGGGAGATTTTGACAAAAGGAAATTGTAAAACATCCCGATAAAACGCTACAGATCTTTCCAAATCACTGACCGTTACACCTACATGAACAAATCGTTTCAAAAAAATCTCTCCTTTCCCATTTCATGATAAAAATAGGAAACCACTCTTCTCATAGCGGGAGAATAGTTTCCCATCTTGTTACAGGTCGCTGTTATGATATCAGATGTTTAATTTTGTGCCGCAGAATTCACAAATATTTTGTTCATTCATATAGCTGCCGCATTCCGGACAGATCTCCGGTTCTTCCCCTTCGGCTTTTTCAATAACAGGTTCATTGACTTGGGTCCCGCAAAACTGGCAAAAGACTTCTTCGTCGTCCACAAAACTGCCGCATTCCGGACAGACACTGTGCGCAACGCCGTCGTCGTCTGTGACTTGTTCTACGTCACGAATGGTCAATTCCTGCGCTTTTGCGCCGCATTGGCTGCAGTAGGCGTCTTCTTTGGGAAGCACTCTTCTGCAGTTGGGGCAGATATGCATCTCTTCGGATTGGAACATATCCTGTTCCGCTTCATCCTTTGGTTTTGGTTTTTCTTCTTCTCTGTAATAATCTTCTTTCATACGGGCGATCTCACCCAGATACCCTTTGACTTCTTCACAAAGACCGTCGATTCGTTCCCGGTTGATGGGGCTTTGGATCAAATAAGCGGTGAAGACTTCTTCCCCGATCTCTGTTTTTTTGTCTTTGATCTTATTTTCCAATTTCATAATATCGACTTTTAGTTTTCCCTGGCTGGCCAGATCCGCCGATTTTTTGCCGATGGCGTTGGCAGCCGAAGAGATGGTACCCGATAATTTTTTTAAGAAATCATCCATACTAACAAATCCTTTCTCATCTTCTCTTGCTTTTATTGTAGCATAAGTAAGCGGGAACACAAGTTTATTTTGCCTAAAGTTTTGAGGCGGGCTTTCATTGTATATTCTGTGTTTTATTGGTATAATGGATAAAAAGAACGCATGTCGATTGGATCGAAAGGGAAAGAAAGGGAAAGAAAGGTGAGAGGGATGCCGTTTTATAAATATCAGTGCAAGGACTGCGGACATCGGTTTTTGGCTTCCGGCAGGATCTGCTGTCAGATCATTCCCTGCCCCCATTGTGTCAGTCCCAAAACGGAAAGAGATTACAAATTGTTAAAAATCATGCCGACGCCCAAAAAGAACACAGCGTCTACAAAATAAAATCAAAAAGGGAAGCAAAAAGGCAAGGAGGATTCCTTGCCTTTTTAGTGAAGAAAAGGGATCAAAAAACAGAGAAGACCCTTAAAAAGAAAGAGAAAAGGAAAAAGAGGCAAGAGAAAAGACGATAAAGGGCGTATCTGGGCATAAAAAGAGAGAAACAGAAGGAGGAAACAAAATGAAAGGAACCGCTTACGGCGTGGGAGTCGGCCCGGGGGATCCGGAGCTCATGAGCCTAAAGGCAGTTCGGCTGATTCGGGAAAATGAGGTGATCGCCGTTCCCGGAAAGACAGCGGCAGGGTCTGTGGCTTACCAGATCGCGGTGCAGGCAGTGCCGGAATTGGCAAAAAAGGAATTGGTGCCTGTCGAGATGCCGATGACAAAGGATCTAAAACGATGGAAAGCAGAACATGAAAAGGGAGCAAAACAGTTAAAGCGATATTTGGATCAAGGAAAAAACGTCGTGTATTTGACTCTGGGCGATCCGACGATCTATTGCTCTTTCAGTTATTTACAGCATATTTTGGAAGAGGAAGGCTACCCGGTGGAACTGGTCAGCGGGATCACCTCCTTTTGCGCGGCGGCGGCGCGGTTAAAGACTTCTTTGGCCGAATGGGACGAGGCGTTACATATCCTTCCTGCCGCTTATAAAACCAAGGATACGCTTTGCGGGCAGGGCAATTATGTGTTGATGAAATCCGGCAGTCATCTGAAAGAGATCAAGGAGACGCTCCGTCAAAGCGGACGGCAAGTCAGCGCCGTGGTCAACTGCGGCATGGAAAATGAAAAAGTGTATCACGCGCTGGAAGAGATCCCGGATGATATGGGGTATTTTTCGCTGTTGATCGCGAAAGGACCGCTCAAAGAAGAATAAACGGCAGACGGGAAAGCATTTGATTAGGAAGATCCGCGCTCCTTTTGAAAAGGACGCGGATTTTTTGATGGGATCAATACACTGCGGCGGTATCAATTACCTGTGGCGAAGCGGAAAAACGGCGAAGGCGAAAAGGCTTTTTGGAAACGAGATACAGTCTGCTTTAAAAGACAAAAGGAAAAGAGACAAATCGGGGGATGATTTGTCTCTTTCACAATGGGGAGGAGATAATAGGATTTAAAAAAATCATATTATCTTCTAACGAAATATTGAGATAAAAAATAGTGATCGTGTTGTAAGGTATTTCTGTTCGGTTTTAAAATAAATACCGTGCACCTGTTCTCGCGCTTACACCCCAAGTGCTACTTTTCTTCTCAGCTCAAATCAGGCGTCCTTATGTCACATGAAAGTTCCTACTTACCGCTGCTTCCTCCCGGACCTGACGGGGTTTATAAGTTTTCATTGCACAAGACCCAATCGTCAACACCTTAAAGAAAAGGCAAACCTTAAGATCATAAGCCCTCAAACAAGGAATTCAACCCCGCTATAGCAGATTTCGGGTTACAAGGCACTGCTAACTCCCCGTCTAGCACGGTAAGCCTTTGTTCAAAAGCAATAAAAAAGAATCGTTTAAAAAAATGCGTCCGATCAGGGTCGCATTTATTCTTAAAAAATCTTTCCTTTTTCAGATTTTGCCGTTCAAAAAGGATTTTTGTATGGCGGAGGGGGTGGGATTTGAACCCACGGTAGAGTTTCCCCTACACAGCATTTCCAGTGCTGCACCTTAAGCCGCTCGGACACCTCTCCGCAGTTTAATAAAAATAAAAGATATTCTATTGGATAGGAATACCTATCGCGCATACTATTCTATCATAATTTTTTTTCTTTTTCAACTCTTTGTTGGGAAAAATCTGGTGCCATAAGGATAAGCGCTTCCTGTCCGTATTAGGATACACGTTTGTCCTGATACTATACGCCGCCTTTTTCTTCGTGAGAGAGAGATAAGGCATTTTCCGCTTCCCGGTTTTCTCTTTCTCCTGCCTTCAGTTCTTTGAGCACACTGAGACTCATGGGGATGGCCAGAAGAAAAGTGCAGACTTCCGCGATCGATTGCGTCATCTGGATACCCAACAGTCCAAGCTGGGAGGACAAGAGCAAAATAGCAGGCACATAAAACAGCCCCTGTCTGGACATAGCCAAAACGGAAGCTTTGAAGCTTTTGCCGATGGTCTGCAGCATCATATTGCTCAAAATGATCCAAGAGGACAAGGGAAAAGTGACGCACTGTATCCGCAAAGCCAATGTGCCGATGCGGATAACGTCCAAGTCGTCTTTTCGAAAGACCGTTACGATCTGCGGCGCGAAAAGGAAACCGATGATGCTGATGAAGATAAGAACGCCGACTGCTGTTTTGACGCAGAAATAAAAGCCGTCCATGACTCTCTGATATTTTTTGGCGCCGTAATTAAATCCGCAGACCGGCTGGAATCCTTGCCCGAAACCGATCAGAGCGGAAGAGGCGAACATAAAGATCCGATTGACGATGGACATGGCGGCAATGGCGGCGTCGCCAAAGGGGCCGGCGCAAAAATTCAAGACGATGGTGGAAATACTGGCAAGGCCTTGCCGATAAAAAGAGGGCAGGCCGCCTCTTAAAATTTCTTTATAAATAGCCCAGCGAGGGGTAAAATAGCGAAAGTTCATCCGCAGTGTGCCGCCCGCGCCGGAATTTCGAAGCAGGATCAAAAAACTGATGAATTGGCTGATGATGGTGGCCAGCGCCGCGCCGGTGATCCCCATATGAAATACAAAAATAAAAAGAGGGTCTAAAGCGATGTTCAAGATACCGCCGGTAGTGATGCCGATCATGGCATAAAAAGCGCTGCCTTGAAAGCGCAAAAGGTTATTTAGTACAAAAGAAGCCGCCATATAAGGCATCCCGATCAGGATCAGGCGGATATAAGACTTGGCATAAGGCAAAATGGTCGGCGTAGCGCCCAAAAGCCGCACGAAAGGGTCCAAAAACAAAAGACCGATCAAGGCAAGGGAAAAACCCAAAATGAGAGCGGAAAAAAAGCCGGTGGAGGCGACTTTGGAAGCGTGGGCGTTGTTTTTTTGGCCCAAAAGGCGGGATACATAGTTTCCCGAACCGTTCCCAAAGGTAAAGCCGATGGCTTGGATGATGGTCATCAAAGAAAAAGCCACCCCTACCGCAGCGGTCGCGCTGGTATTGATCTGACCCACAAAAAAAGTATCTGCCATATTGTAGATAGATGTGATCAACATACTGATAATGGTAGGTACCGCCAAAGAGCAAATCAAATTTTTGACAGGGGTGTTGGTCATGTGTTCAAATTTTTCTTCCTGTGTCATACTGTATTTCATGCAAAAACACGTTCCCTTCTATCCTCTATTATAAAATCCGCAAAAATCCTTGTCAATGAAGGGAACTGCCTGCTTGAAAGGGATGATGACAGGGCGGCGAAAGAGGAAGCATCTATGATTTCAATTTATTTCTTGCGATGGTAAAAAAAGAATTTGTATCGGATCGAATTCATGGTATGATAGTTAGTGTATAATTTATAAATTGTTGTATAATTTAAGAAAAGGAAGTTTTCTTATGAGGATCAGAACAGAAAGACAAAAAGGATATTTTGCTTCGTTTTTGGAAGAATTGTTTCCGAAAATGAAAGAGGCCATGCCGCCGGAAAACAGTGTGTCGGTAGCCATTGAGCATGACGGGAACATGGAAGGCAGATTGATCTTTTTGATCTTGGGCAGTGAAGAATATATCCAGGACATTTTATATTATCCGGACAAGACGACCATCGATATGGTCATTAAAACGGAAGAAGATGTTTACGGCAGGATGACGCTTTCCCTGCGGCTGGAATGCCTGAACCGCTTCTATGAAGTGACGGTCTCTCCCGAAGAAGCGGCGCTTCAGGAAGAAATACTGGAAGTATTGAGCACCAATTCCGATATCCATATTTGGGTGACGAATCAAGACAAAGACATGGTGAAATCATTCAGAATGCGCTGGAACGCGCTGGACGCGGAAGAGTTTGAAGAATTTATCATAGATGACGATATGTATCATTTTTTAAACTGAAGAAGAGGTGAAAAATGAAAAGTTTAGGCATTTTTGATATTTTGGGGCCGATCATGATCGGACCGAGCAGCTCTCATACTGCCGGCGCGAATCGGATCGGGCAGGTAGCCAGGCAGATGGCATACGGGGATATTTTGTTTGCGGAAGTCAATCTATTCAATTCTTTTGCCAAAACAGGGCAGGGACATGGTACGGACTGTGCAATCATCGGCGGTCTTTTGGGAATGAAAGAAGACGATGAAGATTTAAAAAATGCGCTTCAAATTGCAAAAAAAGAGAACTTTTCTTATCAGATTCATTTTTTGGATGCGGAAGAGGAACATCCCAATACAGCAGAAATCAAAATGACCTTAAAAAACGGAGAACAGCTGCAGATCAAAGGCAATTCCACCGGCGGCGGCGCGATCCAGATCGTGGAATTCAATAATATGAAAGTTTCATTTTCCGGCAGTTATTTTACGGTAATCGTAAGATATTTGGATTCCCCCGGCATGATCTATCAAATCGCGAAAGTGATGGCGGAGCATAATGTCAATATTGGGTTTATGGATGTGAACCGAGAATCCAAAGGGCAGGAAGCCGTCATGGTCATGGAATGTGACAAAGCGGTGGAAGAAAGCGTGATCAAAAGAATCAAAAGAGATATCGAAGACATTTACGATATCTACATATTTAATCCCATAAAGGATGTTGGATAAGATGAGCTATAATTTTATCAACGGAAAACAATTATTGGAGATCTGTCGGAAAGAAGAAAAGAAGATATGGGAAATATTGATATTGCGGGAATTGGAAGAAACGGATACGACCTATGAAGCCATTATGGAACGGATGGACAAGACCATTTCCGTTATGGATCGGTCCATCGAAAAAGGGCTTCAAGGAGATCAGAGATCCTTAAGCGGTCTGATCGGCGGAGAGTCTCATTTGTTGGAAGAGTATCGGAAAAAAGGAGATACGCTGTTGGGAGACGGCGTATTGAAAGCGGCGGCAGCTTCCATGGCAGTCTTGGAAGTGAACGCGTCCATGGGAAAGATCGTTGCCGCTCCCACGGCAGGCTCTTCCGGTATCATTCCCGGCGGGATCTTGACACTGGGAAAAGAAAGAGGAAAGACAAAAGAAGAGATCATTCGATCTGTGCTGACAGCGACCGCCATTGGATTATTGATCGCGAGAAACGCCACGGTATCCGGCGCGGAAGGAGGCTGTCAGGCAGAGGTAGGCACCGCTTCCGCCATGGCGGCGGGAGGGATCGTGGAATTGATGGGCGGTTCACCGGAACAGGTGCTTACGGCGGCGGCGCTGACCATCAAAAATCTGGAAGGGTTGGTCTGCGACCCCATTGCGGGACGGGTGGAATGTCCTTGTATGAAGCGAAACGCCATTGGGACGGTGAACGCCATGCTTTGCGCGGATATGGCTCTGGCGGGGATACAAAGCATCGTTCCTTTTGACGATGCGGTGGACGCCATGTATCGAGTGGGAAGATCGCTGCCTTATACTTTAAAGGAAACCTCTTTGGGCGGATTGGCCGTTACCAAAACAGGACTTGCTATCACAATGGAGCTCAAAGAAAAAAATGAAAAAAAGAAAAAGCGAAACAGCTGATCACAAAAACAAAAAGAGCAGAAAAAGATCTGCTCTTTTTTTATTTTTCTCTTTGGGAAAGAGGCCCGATGATCTATTTCAATGTTTCGGCCAGTTCGATCTCTTCCCCGTCAGGCCCTTCAAAGAAAGCCACTTTGACAGAACCGTTCAGGGCGACATAAGGCTCTTTGGTAAAGGAGACCCCTTTTTCTTTTAACCGCTTGACTTCTTCTTCCACATCATCCGTGCCGAAAGCAAGATGCGCGATGACGCCTTTGGGCGCAAGAGGCTGGACATATTCTTTGGGACAGATCATCTCCAGCGTAAAATCGTTTAGGGTCAAAAAGACGATCCGGCTTTTTTCCGTTTGAAAGGTCTCTTTGACCTGAAAACCCAGGATATTTTGATAAAACGAAACAGACCGCTCCGGGTCTTTGACGGTAAGGGAAACATGATGACAGTTTAGGATCATGGGGATACTTCCTTTCTTTTTCTTGAACACATTGTAACATAGAAATTTATCACTTAAAATACATAATTTTCATGGTATAATGGATGTAATTACAGATGGATGAGACTGTTTGCCTTGTTTTTTTAAAAAGGAGACAGAAAAAATAAAAAAACAAAGGAGAAAGATCATGCTAAAGACAAATGAAGAAAGACTGGTTATGCAAGCTGCAACAGGAATTATTCGTCATTCTAGAGTGAGAAATCCTTATGTATTGGACAGTCACGGCAATTCCGTCGTGCTGCCTTCCGTAGGCACCATTACCTACAACGTGCAGATCGGAGATTCTGTCTATGGGTTCGAAGGGGATCATTTGGAACCTTCTGTGACCATACAGAACAAAGAAGAGATCTACAATAACAGCTTAAATGTGTATTCCTGCATCGGCAACGAAGCAAAAGTCATCAGCGGCGACGCAAAAGGTGCGGTCGGATATGTGACCGGAACCCATGGGGGAGTGGAACATACCATTATCCATTTTTCCAAAGAAGATATGGAAAACATGGCGCCCGGCGATAATATATTGGTCAAAACCTACGGGCAGGGATTAAAATTACTGGATCATCCCGATATCACCGTTATGAATATAGATCCGGCGCTGTTACAGAGCATGGGGATCGAAGAAAAAGACGGCAAACTGGTCGTGCCTGTGGCAGGGATCGTGCCGGCTTATTTGATGGGTTCCGGACTGGGTTCTCAAAGCGCTCACAGCGGAGATTACGATATTATGGACTGCGATGAAAACGCTATCAAAGAAAATCATTTGGAAAATCTGAAATTCGGTGATTTTGTCTTCTTGCAGGACTGCGATACCTCTCAAGGCAGAGGATATTTGAAAGGTGCGGTAACCATCGGCGTGGTGATCCACGGCGCCTGTGTCATGAACGGACATGGCCCCGGGGTGACGACGGTCTTGGCCAGCAAAACGTCCAATATCGTTCCGAAACTGGATGAAAACGCCAATATCAAAAACTATATTTTCCCAAAAATGAAATAAAGGGGCAGGAAGGAGGCATCCTAATGGGCATACGGGTATTATTGGTGGAAGACGATGAAAAACTCCGCCATTTGGTCAAAACATATTTAATCAAAGAAGGATATCATGTCATGGAAGCAAAGGACGGTTATGAAGCGCTTTTAAAGTTTGAGGAAAAAGGGGCGGATCTGATCATTCTGGATATTATGCTGCCGGACAGCGATGGTTTCACTGTATGTAAAAAAATCAGAAAAGAAGACAAAGTGCCCATTATCATGTTGACCGCCAGAAGTGAAGAAAACGATAAGCTGCTTGGCTTTGAGCTGGGGGCGGACGACTATGTGACAAAACCCTTCAGCCCCAAAGAGCTGATGGCGCGCGCAAAGGCGACGCTAAAGCGAAGCGGTAAGATCACAGATGAAAAGGAAGTCATAGAATTTCAAAATATCAAAATAGACAAAAGCGCGCATAAGGTGTATGCGGACCAAAAAGAAGTGGAACTGACACTAAAAGAATACAGCCTTTTGCTCTATTTTGTGGAAAATAAAAACATTGCTTTGTCCAGAGAAAAGATCTTGGATAATATCTGGGGACGGGATTATTTCGGCGATTACAGAACAGTGGACACCCATGTAAAACTGATCCGCAAAAAAATACCCGGCCTGGACGCGATGCTCCAAACGGTGAGAGGGGTAGGATACCGTTTTGAAATCTTATAGATTTAGAGGTTCCGTGGCGCATAAGATTTTGGGCGGGTTTTTGCTGTTGACTTTTTTGATCATCCTGACCCAATCTGTTTTTGTGACCTATGGACTGGAAGAGTTTTACAAAAGCAGAAAGATTGTCTATTTAAAGAGGCAGTTGACTGCCATAGAGACCCTGTATGATACGGTGGAAGATACCGAAGAGCGGCAGGAAGCCTTGTGGGATATTTCCGCGCAGGCAGGGGGATCCGTTTTAATCTACAACGAGGAGACCAAGACTTATCTCAATATGGGAGAGCGGTATTTGCCGCCTTTGGAATTCTGGGCCTCTTTGGACGCGTCCAATGAAGATTTTTATACCTGCCGCGTGGTAGGCAGTCAATCTTTAAAGGGCTTAGAGTGGTTGATCTGCGCCCAAAAAATGAAGAACGGGGAATGGGCCATCATCGAGATCCCGTTTCGGTCTATCGAAGAAGCGGTGGATGTGTTCCAGGCGTTCTTTATCTATATGATCATTCTTGCGGTGGGATTTTCCCTGATCTTATCCATTTATATCAGCCGTATGATCACAAGACCTTTGATCAAGCTGAATTATCTGGCCAAAGAGATCCAAAAACTGAACTTTTCCGTAAGGTATGAAGGAAACGAAGTGGACGAGATCAGCAATTTGGGGAATACCTTTAATCTGATGAATCAAAAGCTGGAAGAGACCATTACCATGCTCAGACAGGAACTGGCAAAGGAAAAACAGCTGAAAGATCTAAGAAAACAGTTTACCGCCCAGGTTTCTCATGAATTAAAAACGCCGATCTCCATCATCAAAGGCTATGTGGAAGCGCTGCGGGACGATGTGGTAGATTCACCGGAAGAAAGAGAATACTATCTTTCCGTTATCAACGAAGAAACCGATAAAATGAGCAATATGATCAGTCAGCTGCTGGATCTGACCAAGTTTCAAACAGGAAACAGCGATCTGGAATTGGAAACTTTTCCTTTCGGAGAATATGTCAACGAGATTCTGTTAAAATATGACAAGATCTTGAGCGAAAACGAGATCCGGGTGGAATTTGTGGATGAAACAGAAGGCTCAACGGCGGTGGCAGACCGGCTGCGCATGGAACAGGTGATCACGAACCTGTTGAATAACGCCATCAAATATACCGGAAGCGGAGAAACCATCAAGATCACACTGACCAAAAGCAAAAATTTTGTGGTATTTCGCATTTGGAACAACGGGCCGCCTATTCCGGAAGAGGATCTGCCCCATGTTTGGGAGACTTTTTACCGAGGAAAGAACAAAAAAGGCGGCAGCGGGCTGGGGCTGGCTATTGCCAGGGAAATATTGGATCATCACGGCAGCAACTACTATATCCGCAATATCCATGACGGGGTAGAAGCGGGATTCACACTGCCTATTTCCATTCAGGTGGAAGGAGAGGAAGAACATGGAGAAGAAGTATAATGATCGGGAAGAGATTTTAAAAGCGGCTTATGAAAAAGGGCTGGAATACGAAGGCGTCTTTAAAGGATGCGCCAGATGTTCCGCGGCGGTGCTGCAGGAAGTGCTGCCGAGTGCGCCGCAGGACAAAGCTTATATCAAAGCGGCGACCGCGCTGAGCGGCGGAGCGACTTCCACCAGAAACGCCAACTGCGGCGCTTTTACGGGCTGCGGCATCATGGCGGGAGCTGTTTTTGGACAAGATTCGCTAAAAGAAAAAAGCGGCAAAGAAATGGAAGCCATAAGAGGCGTATTCCAAAAATTCCAAGACACTTACGGCAGCGTTCTTTGCAAGGATATCCGGCCCCAGGTTAAAGGCGAATGCACCTTGGTGGTAGCCAGGGCCTGCAGGTGGGCCGCGGAAGTCTATTTGGACCTGCTGGAAGAAGATCCTCATGACACCGAAAGCAAATAAAACAGATCATTTTTAAAACAAAAGGGAGAAAAGTAAAACTTTTCTCCTTTTTTGTTCTGTTTCGGCAAAAAAAGAAGAGAAAAGGAGAAAAAAAGATCAATCTTGAGAAAAATAGCTGAAATGAGAGATTATTTCTGAAAAAAGAAGATTTTTGCTTCACTATTCAATTTTTTGAGGAGAAATGCCCT
>JAEEGL017233592.1_pt1 | contig 15960 bp, 22 predicted proteins | sample 9134231 | NCBI WGS metagenome assembly JAEEGL01 (sample SAMN16246548, study PRJNA631951) | gut metagenome | biome: gut microbiome; feature: rumen; material: fiber-attached | host: Bos | place: Iran: Karaj | collected 2018-10 | reverse complement strand
TTTCGGTTCTGTTGGCGATGTTTCTACATGACCATTTAACGCCAAGCATTTTTCACAGCACATTGGATTTGCTACAAACACCCATTTCGTTTCATTGTTCGCTGGTGTTGTTCCACCACTTGAATTTATCATTGAAGAAACAGGGCTTTCCGTTTCTGAACCATTCGCATCAAATCCAAAAGTTGCTTCTGTTGCGTTTGGCGTTTGGTTCGCTTTATCCATATAGAGCCATTGAGAAACGCTGTTCGGAACATAGCCCTGATTTGAGTAAGAAAAATTAAGGCTATGTGTGAAATCCGACTTGTTTTTTGACGGTAGCATATTGGAAATTTTGCTATTTCCACCACGACCAGCCGCCAAAAGCAAGCCACCCAAAAAACCTTCTATGAGTTTTTTGTATTCGCTACTTGTCGCCATTTATTCCCCCAACATCATTTTAATTTTGTATCGTTTTAAGGCGTCCTGTTTTGCGTCTTCTTCCGCTTCTTCTTGTTTTGCTTCCTGTATCAAGTTGATAAGCACGCCAATGCCAGGAATGTTTGAGTTTTTATCTTCTTCATAACCGTAATCGCCGTATTTGTTCGTGACGAAAGACTTTGCGGAATTCTCTTGAAGTATCTTTTTGTTCGTTTTAAGGTTCTTGTCGTTAAGTTCTCGATATGGTGAACTTTCTAATGCTGGCAAAATCTCGTCTGCGGACTGTTTGACCCTGTCATCGTGTGGAACTTTATTTTCTGTCGTTTGTGTCGAAATCGTTTTTTTGCCATCGTTTCCTTCTGTAAGTTTCAAAATCTTTGTTTCGTTTTCAGGCAATGTCTTTAAGTAATTTTCGACCTTATCCCTGAATGTCTTTCCTTCTTGCTCGAAAATCTGTTCCAAGATTTCATCGTTCATTTGGTTTCGTGGGTATGAATTAAGGAACGCCTTTTCGGCTTCGTCCAAATCGCTCTTTCCAAATTTCAACGCCCTATCTTGAAGTTCGTCAAAACGCTTATTGTTCGCCTTAATTTTTGCCATTACATCGTCAGCACCACCTTCGCCAATTTCGTAAAGCAATTTGAGTAAGCCACGGTCAGGGCGTCCAGAGCCACTTCTGTATCGTGAAATAGCCATTGGAACACCCTTCAACAAAACTGGTGCTCCAATGTTGGTTGCTGTGCCCTGAAGGGCATCGCCCACATTGAACGATGATCGGTCGTTTTCTGGGTCATCGTATGCGAGAGCGTCCAAACCTTCCATAATGAAGGGGTTTGCTCCATTCTCGATGGCAAAATTTAAGCCACGAGCAACCGCACCCGTTTTTCCGCCCGCCCTTAACATTGTTCCAATGGGTTTAATTGCTGTTCCAGCAACCTTTCCGTATGGAACGGCATACAGGGCATTCTCACCAACATCCAGCAAAAGACTTGGGTCGAAATCGCCATTTTTGTCTGTGAACAAATCAGCGTCAATTCCTTCACGAAGTCGTTTTTCATAAAGGCGTGGTGTGAAAACTTGTTGAACCATATTCATAATAGGGTTCATTACAGAATGACCCCAAGCCCATTCAGGCCACATGTTGTCTTTTCGTGATTGAATGAGCGACTGTTTTTCAAGTTCCGCCTTTAATGTTGGTAGCGGGATCCCGTTCTGTTTGGCAATTTCGGCAAGTCGTTCTTCGCTATATTCGCTTGGATTGTTCCATTTATAAAGAATTTCTTTGTCGTTAAACATTGTAGGCAAATCCAAATCCTTATCCTTCCAATTTGGGTCTTTGGAATTTGCCAAAGTCCATAATGTCGCATCATTCGGCAGATACTTTGAAATTCCTTCTCTATTTACAGCAATAAACTTTGCTAATTCCGAATCGGAAAGGTCTTCCATTCGCTTGGCAATGTTCAACAAGTATTGTTCTTCTTTGCTGTTGGGTTCATAGAGAACTGCGGTTTCTATAAGTTCGTCAATTAGATTTTCTTTATTTGTCGCCATATTAGATTAACCCCTTATTTCTCAAATAATTAAACTTGTTTGCGTTTCTGGATTTCCAAAGTTTCTTTTCTGAAATGCTCAAAGACTTATAATTTGTGGCATCGTCATTTTGTGCCGTTGGCGTGTATTTCTTATCAAGAGCATCCTGTTCGTATTTGGTCAAAGGCCATTTGCTTAAAAGTTCATCCAATGACATTTTACCGGCATCCGCCTTTTCGTTCCCTGCTTCAATCGCTCTTGAACGGGCGTTTGCTTTTGTTTCTCTTACGAAAGTTTCGTTTTCTGTTTCGCCACTTAAAATTTTCTGTTTGAGAGCGAATGCTTCTTGTGAACCATTTTGAATTAAAGGTTCTAATTGTATAAGCATTGACTGTTTCATTTCGTCTGTCAAATCGCCTGAACGAAGGTGTTTGTCATATTCCGTTTGAATGTCGATGACCTTTGCGAAATCAGCGTCAGCACTGAATTTTCCATTCTTAATGGCTTCTTTGACTTTCTTTGTGTAATCGCTCATATCGGACAAACCAAAACTTGCCAACTGTTCAGGGGTGTATGATTTGGAAAGGGTTTCATAAGCCAAATTCATCTGGTCTAAATCTGTAAGGATTTTGTCTTCGAAAGCCTTTCTTTGGAATGGGTCGATGGTCGCTGTCATTTGCCTAAAATCATTTGCTATTGAAATTTGCTTTTGTCTAATGTCGTTTGCTGCTCCATTGACTTTCATTCGTGTTTGGCTTGCGTTTGAGTTGTCCAAGTTCTTTTGGAATCGTCTTTCAGCGTCTTCACGATTCTTTTGCCAATTCCATTGAACTTGTGCGTTGTTGTCCTTCTTTATTCGTCTAGCCCTGTTTACTGCTATTTGATTTTCTAAATCGGTATCGTTCATTTCTTGGACAGTTCCGTTTTGTCCTTCCATCAAATCAGCCAATTCCCTGTCAAGCAAATAATCGTGTGTGTTTCGTATTCCTTCGCCCAAGTTCTTTGCCATATCGTTATAAGTTTTCTGCTTGTTTTCTAGGTTCTTCATTATAACGCTTGAAAAATCCATTGGGTTTTGAAATTGCCATTGTATATTCAAAGCCATATAGCCTCCTTATAAAGCCATCATTCCACCGCCCATATTCATAAGCATTTGTTTAATCGTATTCTTTAACCCATTTTGGCGGTGATAATCGAGAGCGTTCTGGTCAAAACTTATATGGGTTGAATTGTCGTTTGGTTTGAGTTTTTCCAAGTCTTCGCCATTGAGCAACTGTTTAGAAACTTCATTTTTGACTTCTTCTGAATTAAATTCTGGTAATTCGTCATCAGCCAAAGAAGTATCTAAATTTGGGTTATAATCCAACATCGTTTTAATGCTGTTCAGCATTTCGTTTCTGTCGTTTCCCGCCTGTATGTGGCTTTGTAATGCTCCATTGTCAAACTTGATTCTATTCTGTGTTTCTGTTTGGGGCAATGTGTTTAGGGTGTAATTCCAACTTCCAAGCATTTTATTTTCTCCTTATCCCGCCATAATTGAATTGAACGCATTTAGACCGAAATTCAACATATCGGCAATGCCGTTGTTTTCAGATAATGAAGCATTGGCAAGTGATGTGTTCACATTCGCCAAGCCGTTTGTGTATGCGTTGTTAGAGTTTATCAAGCCACCGTAATAATCGCCAAGACCATTAAGCCAGTTTGTCGTGTCCGTATTGTAATCGTTCCCTATTTGGCTCATAAGGTTCTTGTATAAATCGCTCTTTGATTTATAGGCGTTTTGCTTCTCGTTTGCGTTGAACTGTTGTTCCTGTAATGCTTGCGACTTATCCTGATTGTATCTATTGAACGCCTTATCGTATTCTTCACTTGCTATGGCTTGTGATTTCGCATTTAATGCGTTTAGATAATCGGAACTGAACATGTTTCCGTGCGTTCGCTTGTGAATTTGTGATAGCGTCATTTGCCGCTTTGATTCTCATATCAACGGCAGGCGACATAAAATCTTCTACTGATTTTCTGTAATCAAATTTTGAAGGTGTATATGTGCCCATATTCGCATAATCATACTTCGCCTGATTGTATTGGTCTTTTAAAGTTGGGTCGTGTGCTTGCGAAATGGAATTCAGGTATTTGTTCAATGTTGCCTGATTCTCATTATAATTTTTATTCCATAAATCCTTATTTTGGTTTATAATATTTTGGGCGTCCGCTACTTGGTCAGAATTTCCAAATCCAAGAGCATTCGCAACATAAGACAAAGGGTTCATAAATTAGCCTCCAAATTTTATATTGAATTTTTCGTGTTTAATTTCTGGATTTCAACTTTACAGGGTTGGGAAACGCAAATGGCTGTTTGCCCAATCTTTACGATTTGACAAGAAACCGATCCATCGTTGCCAAAAATTTTTGCTATCAAAGTTTGGTCGGCTTTTGCTGGCAATAAGTAGGAACCGGCTTTTGAACACCACAGTTCCCATAATTCCACATTTGAACTTACGACAACGACCGTCCAATCATTTACGGTATTGACGGAATACGCTCCGTTAAGGATTTCCCTTAAATTTTCTATTGGTGTGGTGTTGTTTATTTCTCCGTTCTTCATAACGCCCCCTATATGCTAAATCCCAATGGTGAAACACGAATACTTGCGTTTGTTAGGGTGACATCCATATTTTCAGAAAATGTCAGGCGAACCACGCAAAGTCTTTGTATGCCCATATTGAGAAAACGGACACGGTAGAAGTATTGACCTGTTTTTCCACATTCTTCAAGTATCGTATTTCCAAAGGAATTACCGCCATCTTCCGAAATTTCCAACTGAACCTTCGGATTTACTTCGTAATCGGTGATTGTTCCTGTATTAAGTTCCACACCCAATTCGTCAAAAGTGAAATTTTGGTAATTGTTCAAAATTACGGGTGATTGTCTTCTACGGATTAAAGAAACGGTTTCATTCTCGTTTATTTCTTCTTTATGGAAATTTTCATCCAAATAAACAAGTTCTCCGTCTTCAATATGACCGAATACAGTTTTATTGTCGAACCAAACAGGATAAATCAAGTTCCAAGCGGAATCACGACCTGTTTTGAAATTTCGAGAAGACCTTTCTGCCCATTGTTTCGTGGAAAAATCGTAAACGAAAGTTCTGCTTCTCTTGTTTTGTGCGTTCGGAATGTATAGACCATAAAACGCATGATTTGAACGACTGTAAGCAAATCCAATGGCGTTGTCTGTGTCCGAATTATCCAAGATTTCGTCAAGCCATGTTTCCGAAATTTTTTGAAATTCCGTTCCGGCAATAGCAAAAACTGCCCTTCCAGCGTTCATTCCGTTAGATACGAAACAAACATTGTTGTTCACGCTTGCCACAGATTTAGGCGAATCCAAGCCCACTTCTCTATTGAATGTGTATGATGTTCTAACCCAAGTTTGGTATTGTTCTGCGTCGCCCCTTTGCCAGAACTCAATGGATTTCGGTCCAAATACGATTAGATTTGAACCAATGGCATAAAGTGCGTTTATAGAATCACTGTTTGATTCGCCATTCTTGTAAAGTGGTGTTCCGTAATCATCCAAAAAAACATATTGGTCGCTTTGGACTGTTTCTGTATCTGGTGTAATGTGGTCGGGTTTATATTGGACTTCGCCATCCACGATTTTATATACTTGTCGTGTTTCCTGTGAAAGTGGATATGGTATAGAATAATAGGCGTAACCGCTACCGCAAATCGTTCACGATAATAGAGCCTGAAACGACCTGAACATGTGTGGGCTTTATCTTTATGCCCTGTTCATTTATTCTGTCAGGCAAGTTTATGTAATGGAGCGAACCACCTTCTTTCAGATTGTAATAGAAAAGATTTGAGCCATCGGCAATTAAAAGAAGTGGTCGCTCACCACCTGTTTCGGCAAATGTTGGGTATGACCCAGTATCTACGCTTCCAAGACATTCTACTGACCACTTGTAATCTATTCTATATAATTTTGAATGGATAACAAAAAACGCATCAGGGGCGTTGTTGTTCGTGTCTAAACCTGTGGAAGAAACGAAAGAGCCGTGACACCCTTCTTTTGTGTTTTCAAGTTGTTTAATCCATTTGATACCGTGGGACTGATTTTTGATAGACCACTTCTCCGTTGGATTCCTGATACATGTTTATTGACAAAGCCGAACCCATTGTAGAAGGGAACTTGGCTTTTGTTTGGTCGCCAATCAGGTTTGAAATTACGCTAACCTTTGACATTTACCACCCCACGCCATTTATTCCGTTATAATAATCTTCAAGAAACGAACCTTCCATATTTGACCACACGATCGGTCTGTTTGAAGAATTGACCCTTTTAATAAGCGATTTTTGTTCTTCAAAATCTTCTTTGAATACAGAAACCCATTCGTTCAACTTGTATCTAATCGCAAGTCTATAAGCCAATCCCGTCAAGAGAAGGGATTTATACATGTCTTGAAGGTTCAATGTGCTGGACAAGTCGATTTCGTCTATATCGTCAATGAAACAAATTTTGTATTCAGAGCCTATTGTGGAATCAAGTGTAATCGTGCCCTTCATAACACCATATTCAAAATCGTATAAGTGAGTATTTCGCCACGAATCCAAGTCGCTATAACCGTAATGAACCCACGAAAAAGCGTCCTGACCAACCTGATGACATTCAACGACCCTGTCAAATTCAACGATATAGGCGATTCGACCGCATTAAATCTCTTGACGCTTCAGGAAGTTCGTTTTCTGTATCGCATACAATCACGCTCGGCTTTATCGTCTTTGATTTAACAGCCTTTTCGTCAAAACAAACGCTGTATGTGTATTGTGTCGATAAGTGGTTTCTTGATTCGCTGAAAATGGATTCAATGTTTGTTTTCACCAACTGAACGAACCTGTCGCCCTGTTTACGCCCTATTGACTTAATCGTGTTTGGTGGATTTTTTATTTGAATATCAAAGTCGATTGAATTGCCGATCGTGATTTCGTTTTTTCCGTTCACATCAAAAATTCTGTAATTGTCCGCTATATATTCCTGTGTATTGAGAACAGAAATAAGGTCTTTCAATTCATTTTCACCTGTTTTTGCTTTTGTTCCATTTACGGCTTGACCATCGCCAACAAGTCCACATCTTGAAAAAGCATTTTGAATTAAATCGTTTACAGAAATCATTTTTAAACCTCTTTATATTTATAAACTCCAAATAAAAATGTTGGTGAGCGAGAACCCACCAACATTTCAGGTGAAAGGAGTGACACCTAGATTTTACTTCTGAACATAGAGAACAGCCTGTCGTCTAGCGTCAGGAACACCAGCGGCAAATGGGCAGTCCAAACGAACGAAGGACTTCATATTCAAACCATCGCCGTATTCGCTCATCTTTACAGAAACGCCGTCAACGGTTTCGGTGCTATTTTCAGAGCCTGGCAAGTCGGCAAACTTATAAGTGTCGAATGCCAAAGCGTCTTCTTCACGACAAACACCCACATAATATGAATTACCAGATGTTAGAAGTGGCGTAGCAGAGAACGCAGAGAAGGTGGAGTCAAACCATGCGTTAGGATTTCCAACATTATCGACTTTAACGCCACTTACTGTGTCGTTAAGGGTCGCTCTGATTGGAGCGATAGCACACTTGTTTGATGCGTCAGCATCACTTGCGAGAATGACGGTATAATCTTGGTCGGTTGGCATACCATTTACATCCACGACCTTCAAGCCCGCAACAGAAAATGCTTCGCCCTTCTTGCCACCAGCACAAGTTACGGCTGTGATTGGTTCATAACCAATGACTGTTCCGCTTAAAGTATCTTCACCACTTATTGCTGTGCCACTTATAGAGCAAGCGGAAGCACCTGCGGTTACGATTGGAAGACCAGCCAAAGAAATTTGAGAAGCATTAGCGTATTCTCCGCAAATAATTTTTTCCGTAGATTTCTTTCTGAATGGTATCAGGAATAAAATTGGATAAACCAGCGGCTGCGATTTTGCCGTTTACGGTTGGAGAGTTAAACATAACCTTTACACCACCAACAGCGACTTCTTCCAACTTGTTTGAAATATCGCTTAATGCGGCAAAATTTGCGGCTGATGCTACGGTAGCCTGAACAGATTGGAAAACAGTAGAATCGATGACTTCTTTCTGAACACTCTTTGCGAGTTTTGTTCCGCGTGGGATAGCGATTTCCTTCTTAAAGTCTTCAATATCGGTCAATTCGTTCCAAGCGTCAATTTCACAAGAAGTATTTTTATTTTCCAATTTGATGGACATTTCAACTTCTTCAATGGCGTCAGGTTCAGCGACCAAACCGTCTTTTACCTTACCAGGGTCTGGAATATAAACGGTGTAGGTTCTACCATACTTCTTATTTTTTAACTCACTTTCAGGTAGATAACTTTTGGACTTTTTCACATAATCCATTTGGTCGCTTACAACAGCCGCAACCATTTTTGTTTTCTTGTTGTTTGATAATTTATTTTCCATTTCAAAATCCTCTAAATTTTTTTGTGAATGATTTACTCATCATGATTTTCTAAAAATTCACTGTCCATTTCAGTGGGTCATTTGGTCAGCTACACCATAGACCTTTCGCCATTAAAGGGCATGGAAAAAAAGAAGGTGTTTTGAAACAGAACCCTTTAAACTGTTGGATGTCCAAACAATTAGCTGTATTGTTTGGGCATCCATATCGTATTTATATAAGTGGTTTTATCGTTTACGAATGAACGATTTAAGGTCAGCGTCATTTGCGAAAATGTCGCTTGTTTTGTTGGTCGAAATTCCGGGCTTTCCAATAACCATATTTGGATTTACGACAGGCGAAGTCTTTTTCTGTTCCTTATTTTTCGCCATTTCCCTTTCATAAAGTTTAAGTTCCATAATACGGGACATTGGGTCTGCTTGGGAAAATACGGTTTTAACCAAGTCCGCATTCGTGGCAAGTTCATAGAGTAAACGAGGGCCGTTTTCTGAATTTTGGATGTATTCAGAAACAAATTTTTCCCTGTCTATAAGTTCTTCAAGCCCCTGATCGAATGCCTGTTGGACTGTTGTCAAATAATCTTGTTTTTCTTCATCAGTAGCAAAGCACTTGTTTATTCGTTCGCTGATTTTATTGGTTCGCTCCCTATTTTGTGCTTCTATTGCTTTCTGTTTTCGTGTTTCTTCATCCTTTTCCCTGAACATTTTGTTCATTCGCTGTTCGACCAAGTAATCTATATACTTGTCATCATTCTCGAAGTCGTTTCTGAATTTTTCCTTATATTTTTCAGGATTTTCCAATTTCTCCAAACGACCCTTTAATTCTTCAAATTCCCTGTTGCGTTCCGCAAGTTGGGCTTCATACTTGTTTTTCTGCTTGTTTAATTGCTGTTTGAAGGAATGGGTGATTTTGTCTTCTTTTGAAATCGTGTTCAAATCGACTTTTGGGGGTGTTTCCGTTTTCTGGATTTCGTCACCGTTCTTTTTCTGTCGTGGTTTCGTTTTCAGCGATTGGCGATCCGTTCAAATCGTTTGGTTCGTCTTCTGCTTTGATTTCGTCTGTGATTTTGTCTAAATTGCTCATTTAATATGGCTCCCTTATGCCCTTAAAATGTGATACTGAACGATGTGGGCATTACACCATTCATTTGTATTTATGAAAACTTAATCGTCAGGGTCGCCCAATACTGAACGGGCATATTGACGGATTTGTTTTTTGTTGTTTCTCTTTTCAAACATTCTGTCTTCATCGCAGAATGTCAATGCCAAAGCGTCTGCCGTATCAGGGGAACGGTTCAAAATAAGTTTTAATTCCGCTTTGGGCATCAAAATATATTTGTCGTTCTTGTCAAGCATAAATCGTGTATTTGTCAGTTCTTCCGTGAGCATTGGGTCATCTATATACAAGCCGTTTCTCACAGCCTTCGCAAGATTGAAATACATTTCAGCCCTTTTGTTTGCGTATGATTCATTGGTCGCTTTTGACGCAAAAGGAATTAAATTCACATTGGGATATTCTTTATTTAATACAGCAAAATATCCGTTCACCGTAGCCCATATCTATGTTTATTTCGTAAACATCGTCAGTCGTGAACTTGTTTTTCAAGAGAATAAGTTTAATAGCGGTCGAACAGTCGAATGGGTCTAACTTGTCATACTTCGTTATGCTAACGATTTTATTTCCTTTGCGAATACAAATAACGGACTTGTCCCTGCCCTGACCAGAGCCGTCAATCCCTATTTTTAATGGATAATTTGCGGAATTGTCAACGAAAGACTTTGGAAAATCATTTGTGTATAGAATACAACTTTCGTCATAATCCGAAAGGATTTCACCTTCTATTTCCTGTAATCTCATTTTCTCGTCTGTAATCGCATTCATTGAAAGTTCTAGCGATTCTTTGGAAAGGAAAGTGTTGTCGCTCATTTTGGCGGTAAATACTTCAATGTTCGAAGTCGCTATATTGTCAATCAGCCATTTATTCCAAACTGACCCCTGTCGTGGCGAAGTTCCAAACCTTATAATTGGGGTAAAATTGCCACGCAAACAGGGGGCAGTAATCGCCAAAATGTCTGCTGGAGCCAAGCATAATTCGTCAAGAACCAAAAGATTTATTTCTGTTAGCCCGTCTTGACGATTCGCAATTTTCGTAACTGTAGCCGAAGCAAATGCCCTTATTGTAAGCGATTGTCATCGCTCCCTTATTGTATTGGGGCTTTATTTTAAGTTCTTCAAATCGTTTTAGGATTTCGTCAAACAGATTTTGGGATAGCGACTTGTATGTTTGAGAAAACGCAAGTATTCTTTTTCCCTGTAATAAATGAAAGACGATAATCCAAGAAAGAATTACTGTTTTGCCGAGAGCCACGACCACAAACCAAACCAGCGATGTTTTTCGTGGATTTGTATAGGGATTTCTGGTGTGGTAGAAGTTTTATTTCGTATTCCATAACGCTCCTTTTTATTATGTATCAAAAACCCCACACTGAAATAAATTCAATGTGGGGAACTTTTTTATTTAGGAGAGTGAAAACAAATGAATTATGTTTTATTTATAATGGTTATGCGTCAGTGATTTTTAATTCGATTTTTGAATCGCCATCCATACGAAAGTTCTGTTCTGCGGTCAAATCGACCATCTTGGATTCGCTCCAGTTCTGTTTGTATCGTCTTTTCAGAATTTCTAGGTTTTTCATTCTGCCCTGTAAATAATACTCTTCCGAAAGGTGGTTTTCTATTTTCGCTTTCATCATACAAATCCATTGCTGAAACTTCTCAATGGACGCCTGATACGCATTGCTATAATGTTTCGTGTCAGTCTGTCGATTGAAATTTATATCCCTAAATCGTTCAGGAACATAATCCATAATGAGATGACCAAAACTTTCAAAATTGTTGTTTACCCCTGTTCCAATATGGCTGAAGTTCATAATGGCGAAAGTGATTTTCACGATGTCAAGCCCTTCATTTTCATCTGATAAATCGAAGGTTTCATTTAATCGCTTGTCGCTATATGTGAAAACAGGTTCGGTTATGTTGTCAATGAGAAAATTTATGAAGTCAATCTTCTTTCGTGTATTCTTTTCAGGAATACTTGGATTTGTTTTGAAGGGGTGATACACCCCCTGTTCGTCTATATACGCTTTCGTTCTTCCGTTCAAAGACATTAGAAACCTCCCTTAACAAAGTCTGTATGCTCGTTAAGAGCCTTTTCAAGTCGCTTTATTGTTTCGTTCATTTGCGACAATATAACGAGAATTTCCTTTAAAATTTCCTGTGTGGTCTGTTCTCTTATATAATCGTTCAATTCATTTAATGCTTTCTTTTTCATATTGTATTTATAAAAAAAAGCACCCCACATTTGTGGGGCGTCACACGACTTGTTTTGTGTTGGGTCAATTAGAAATCTTCTTTTATTTTTTCCAATTTCTTTTCAACTTCGTATTCTTTGAATTCAGGGCTTGCTCGAAGTTTTGCGATTTCCGCATCGACTTCTTGAATGTCGCTTGGATCGGTCAAAGCCTTTTTTAAGACTTCTAGCATTTTGATTTTTTCAAAATCAAATCCATTGACATTTTGAGAAACACCCATTTTCTTGATATTCTCAAACGCTTTTCTTTGTTCTTTTTTCATTTGTATTCTCCTTTGTTAAAATTTCCAGCCATTGAGAACTGCGAACTTTTTATAAACACTTTGACGAACTCCTTCATAACCAAACAATTCTTTCTTTTTTGAGTATTTTTCAGCAATGTTTTTTACTCGCTCAATTCCTTTTGAAATGATTGAGTCAAAAGTATTTTCGTCTAACTTTTTATAAGTCATTGTTCCAACATGTCCGTAATTTGAATTGTAATGATTTTCATCAACATTCAAATATGCGGATACTTCTGTTTTTTTCTGGTAAAAATAAACTGTCGGATATTTAGCAGCCATTCGTTCAATGATATTTGCTGGACTGTTACTGTTGTTTATTTCTGTTTCAACCTGTTCTATAATTTTATTCAGGAATTCTCTTGAATAATGGCTGTCGCAACTTTCCGTTGTTTTTAATGTGTGGGCAACGGCTTTTGAGTGAGATGTGGAGTTAATTCTTTTATGGAACAAATAACGAACCATATAAGACCTACCGTGCGTTTCTCGCTCGATATAGAATTCGGGAAAATGTTTCCTTAATTCTTCCACAAATTCTTCTTCTGTAAAGTCGTCTAATTCGTGTTCAATCACATACAATTTATTGTATTCATTTAATTTTTTTTCTCTAATAGAATTTTTTGCGTTATACAATTCTCTGTCAATTGCTCCATAATCGTCTAAATACTTTTGATATTCAGCAGAATTATGAAAGACTTCCAAAAGTTTATTGATTTTATTCAGCCTTCGGATTGCCTTTTTCTTTTCTGTTTCAAATGCTTCAGCATCTGCCTTTTTTAAATAAACAGACTGTGTATAGCAACATCCTTCATAATCGTAATACGGTTCTATTTCTACGACTGTGTCATAAAAACGACTTTTTTTGTGGCGATATGCGTAATTAGACTCAATGAAACGGGACGGTTTGTCCAATATCTGAAAATTTTGGTAAGAAACCGTTCTGTTCCACATATAATCCGTGGCTTTAATTTTTTCAAACTTTTCATTCCATACAGGATTGGACTTACAAAATTCGTTTTTCAGTTCGTCCTTCTTTGCGTTCATTACAGGAACAAGTTTCTGCTGTTCGTTGTAAATTTCCTGTTCAAGTTTGCTTCTAGAATCATTTTTTTTCATATTGTTTTTTCCTTTTTTTAAGTTGTTGTTTGTTATGCGGCAATTCCAAAGTATTCAGCAATGTCATCATCTTCTGTATAACCGTAGGTTCCTGCGTGAAGCGGACGGAAGTATTCGTTAATCCATTCAACCTTGAAAGGATGGCGAGCAAACATCCACGCTTCATTAAGGCCACGCAGGAGAGCGATAACCCAGCACTTTTGGGGAGTGGTCAAGCGACCATCATTCTTGACGATTTCCAAAAGTTCATTTTCATCGTTTGTATTGATTTTCTGACCACATACAGACACGATGTTGTAGGAACGGCGACCGCTGTTCACATAGAAACGAATGTTGCCACGAATCCACTTTGCGGCTGCGTCAGCATCGTCTTCGCCAGGATGGTAGGTTAATCCATTTCCACCAGCATTTTTGTATTGTGCCAGCATTGCTTCCTCATAAGAACCGTAAGTGTTGATGTTTCCGTTCTTGGGGTTAATCATTGTAATAATCATATTGTTTTTTCCTTTTTTGTTTGATTGTTTGATTGTTTGATTGTTTGATTTTTTATTTTCCAAATTTTACGCCTGTCTTGCTTTCAAGCACTTTTATTCCAGCCATAATCATGCTCATGATTTGTTCTTTTGATACGCCCTTTCTCAAGAGCGTAGAAACCGCAATAGCGTTAATGGCATATTTTCCGTTTGCGAATGTGACCAGTGTATTTTCCATTTTTTACCTCTTTTGTTTATGGTTTATTTTGTTTTGGGCAAAATCCGCCCTATAGCCACCACGAAAAGTGAAGGCGTAATTATGGCATTTCTGCCAAATCCGTTTTTGTTTGGGGATTAAATTTCGGGGAAATTCAAACGGCTAGAAGGCCGTATCCTCGGATTTTTTATCGTTCACAAACATACTTTCAACCTCGCTTTTTTATGGTCTATTGGGCAGAGCAATCCAGTCAAAAAGACCCTGCTATAACATCCCAAAAGACCGCTTAATCGTCTTGTTTTTTCTTTCGTTTCAGGGGTCGTTCTATCGTTCCCTTCAACACTGTATAATATAGAAAAAACGGGGTGTTCCGTCAATTAAAATTCTTTTCATTTTAACCCTTGACAAAATTTTATGTAAGAAAAATATAAGCGAAAATCGGCGATTTTAAGCAAAAATCGGCAATTTTTCAAAATTCGCGATTGACACTTTTTGTCACAATTACTGTAAATATCTTTTTACAAATAGGGGTAAAAAAGTTAATTTGTCAGTAATAAAATCATTGACTTTTGACCTTAAAAATGTATATTTATACTGAACAAATGAACACCAATTTAACCCATAAAAAAGGACATTTTTCTATGGAACTTAACCACGAAAAACCACTCGAACTTATCGACCAACTGATTGGTCATTTGAGCCCTGACGAAAGGAACACTTTGGTCAGAAAACTTAATATGGGCATTACATCCATTAACGACTTAATGAAGTCCAACAGAATGGAAAAAGAACACGCCTGTGTGAAATGTGGGTGCTTGAATATCGTCAAATTTGGGCGGATCAAACTCTATCACGCCATAAAGGACAAAAAAGGGAACAAAATAGGCACAAAATTCGTTGGGGAGCATCAACGATACAAATGTCGGGATTGTGGCTCTACATTCACTTCTACGGCTAAATCTGTGTTCTATCGTAGCCACCTAACCCCTGACCAAATTTCGGAAATTATAAACGCTGTGACGGACAGAAAATCCATTCGGCACGCCGCCTCATTGTGTAGATTATCCACGAAAACAGCGTTCAGGTGGCGACATCGTCTTCTCGATTCTCTCACCATTCCCAACGAAAAGGTCGTTTTGGGTGGTATTCTCGAAGCGGACGAAACGGGGTTCGATTTGTCGTTTAAAGGGAACCCCTGGAACCACTTTGCGTTCTATGGTATGTCTTCTCCAGAACTTCGAAATTATCTCCTTAGGCACCCTGAAAAGAACCCAAAGGGGATGAACGAAATGGTGAATGTCTGCTGTGGCATCGACCACAATAAGGAGGCTTTGGCTATCCCCACGAATTTGGGAAAATGTCGAACCAAACATCTTGTTCAGGCCTTCGATACACACATAGAACAACGCTCCATTATGTGTTCAGACAAAAATACCGCCTATGTCAAAATGTGTAATCAAATGAAGATAGCACTTGTTCAATTTAAATCTGACGATTACACCACCAAATCAGGCGACTTGTCCATTCAACGAATTAACAATTACCATTCAAACATGAAAATGTGGTTCAAATTCTTCCGTGGTGTCGCCACGAAATACTTGAGAAATTATCTCCTTTGGTTCAATTTCGTTTTGTGGAGCAAGAAACTTAATTCCAACAGAAAATTCTTTGACCACCTGACCCAAGTCGTGACATACGACAAAATGGTCGAAATCCAGAAACGCCCCGCAATTCCATTCCCTGCCCGTAGAAATTACATCTAATAGACCAAACGACAAAACCCATAAGGAACGCCTTATAGAGCGTTCTAAGGGCATTTAAGGGGAAAGTTGGGGAAATGGTAAGTCCCCAAAAACCACATTCCAAAAACACGGCTAGAAAACAGAACTTGGGGGGTGTGGGGGGTGTCCAAAATAGGACTTTGTGGGCAGGAAACCACGCTATAAGGGGATTTTTTAAGGTGGGTTTCATAAACACCCATTGGAGCAGTTAAGGGCTCGTAAATTGTCTAAAAATCGCTCCGATTTTTGACATAACGATACATATATCTTTAATTAAAGAATATAGAGAA
>JAEEGL016808291.1_pt1 | contig 15960 bp, 10 predicted proteins | sample 9134231 | NCBI WGS metagenome assembly JAEEGL01 (sample SAMN16246548, study PRJNA631951) | gut metagenome | biome: gut microbiome; feature: rumen; material: fiber-attached | host: Bos | place: Iran: Karaj | collected 2018-10 | reverse complement strand
CGAAGAGGAAATTGTTTTATTATCTCCCTTTTACACTCGCGATACGCATCGCGAGGTGGCTCCCTGATGGGTTTGGGACAGCTGTATATCTCGCTGGAAACGTCTGTGCTGTGCGAAGATTGGATTTATAGAGGAAATATACAACTATTGACGGAAATAACCTATACAAGACCGCTTTCTATGTATTATTTGCCGGTATCGTAACGGCTCAGGATCAGGCGCGCGTCCTTTCCGATGACGGCCGCGGCGAAGGCTTTTTCGGCCGGCGGAATCCACCACAAAAACTAAAGATTCTCCTTGAAAACGATGTCTATCGGCAACAATTCCGGCAGGGTGCTGTCCGGTGTTCCATACAACAGATAGTGAAGGATACATTCCACCGCATAAAAGCCCTGACGCTCCGGATGCTGGTTGATCAGGAAGTCCAGCGTCCCCTCCCGGACACAACGGGCATTCCCATCCGTCACGTCGAAGCCTCCGACGACCAGTCCGGTAATACCCGCATCTTTGAGCGCGTCCGAAATCAGGTAACTGGAAGAAATGGCCACTGCAATTCCCCCGACATTGGGATGCTCGCCCAGAAAGGATTTCAATTCAGATACCACGGCCTCATGGCCAACGGTAGAGAACTGCGCCTCATGAATCACCCGGGGCCTTCCGTTTTCCGGGAAGAACTCCTTGAACGCAGCCTTCCGGATGGAAGAGTTATTGGACATCTGGGTACCGGTACGACGGGGGACCATCAGCACCAGTTCCTTTCCCTGCGGTGTAAGGCCGTCCATCAGTCTCGCCAGAAGGCGGCCGCAAGACAATTGGTCGACCTTGTACGTAGCGACAGGAGAAGTCGCATCTATGCCGCCGTCCACAAAAACATAGGGCACATGCCGCTTGTTCAGACGACTGCACAAATCCCGAGTTTCCTTTACGAAGGTTGTGCCGATCACCACGGCAGAACAGGGCGCCTCCGCAATAGAATCAAATGCGTCACGGCAGGAGAGGGAATCAAACTGATTAAAGAAAACGAACTGGCTTTCAATGTCAAAATCTCCATACTCGCTGAATCCGTCCTCAATCCCTTCACGAATGAGGTCCCAATACTCCCCTTTTTCGGAGAAAGGAATGGAAACCAGTATTCTCAGAGACTTCTTCGTCTTCTTGAAGGCAACGGCCGAGGTATGAAGATTATACTTGTACGATTGCCCGTCAAGAACTTTTTGAACGGCAGAGAGTGCCTCCTGGGACACTTTTCCCCGGTTATGGAGCACACGGTCCACCGTGCCGGTGGACACGCCGGAGAGCGCAGCGATCTGTTTTATGGTTAACTGTTGTGCCATTATCTGCAAAAATAGTTAAAATTTGTATTATTAGGAATTCTTTTTTATATTTGTGTCCGCACACACTTAAAAAGAATTATGGATACGTTGAAAGGAAAAGTGGCCGTGGTAACCGGAGGGTCAAGAGATATCGGTAGAGCCGTCTCCATCAAACTTGCCCAGGAAGGAGCCAAAGTCTGCATCAATTATTGTCACAGCGAAGCAAAAGCCAGGGAAACCCTCCATTTGGTCAAAGAGGCCGGCGGGGAAGCCATTCTGGTCAAAGCCGATGTGACAAAAGCGGCGGATGTCCGTTACCTGATGGAAGAAACGGCGAAAGCATTCGGACCCCACATCGACATTCTGGTGAATAACGCCGGCGGAATCGTCGGCCGCAAAAACATCGAGGATCAGGACGAAGACTGGTACAACACCATCCTGGACCTAAATTTCAAGAGTTGCTGGCTGTGTACCCGCGACGTCCTGCCTTATATGAAAAACGGCGGCAGCATCATCAACATCTCCTCCCAGGCCGCCCGTGACGGCGGCGGTCCCGGCAGTTCCATTTACGCCTGCGGGAAAGCGGCCATGTTATGCCATACCCGGGCCATGGCCAAAGAACTGGGTCCGCGGGGAATCCGGGTCAATGCCGTGTGCCCCGGCATGATCAACACGTACTTCCACGACACCTTTACCGCCCCCGAAGGCCGGGAGAACCTGCACCGCTGCGCCCCACTGAGAAGAGAAGGGGAAGCCGCCGAAGTGGCCGGACTGGTTGCATTTCTCGCCGGAAACGAGGCCCCCTATGTCACGGGCACGGGAATTGATATTAACGGCGGGTGTCTGTTCTCATAATGAAAGACTTTTTTAAACGTCTGTTTCGCGCAGTAGCACTTGTAGGGCCCGGGCTGTTTTGTCTGGGCTTTACTATCGGCACAGGCAGCGTTACCTCCATGGTCAAATCCGGCAGCCTGTACGGGACCAGTCTGCTCTGGGTCCTCGCCATCAGTGCCTTTTTTACCTGGGTGATGACCGAAGCATACGGACGCTACGGCATCCAGACCGGGGACACGGCCATCCATGCCATCAAAACGCGCCTGAAAGGGGGAAGAGTCTGGGCGGTGATCCTCATTGCCGGCCTTGTCATGAGCCAGTGGATCAGCCTGTCCAGCATCTTGAACATCACCTCAAACGCTGTCAGCGAAGTACTATACCTGTGCATCCCGGGGCTCAAAGAATCTGCCGCCTACTGGATTGTCCTGGGCATGGCGATTCTCATCGCCGGCTCCATCTGGGTTATCCTGAACAGAGGCAACTACGGCGTGTTTGAAAAGATTCTTTCGGCCCTTGTCACGCTCATGGGGCTGGCCTTTATTCTGTCTTTATTCATCGAACTACCTGCGCCCGGGTCCATCGCAAAAGGGCTGGTTCCCTCGCTTCCCAAGGATTCCGGCGCCCTGCTGTTTGTCGCCGCTTTTGTGGGTACGACCATGTCCTCCCCCACTTTCGTCATCCGGCCGATGATCCTCAAAAGCAAAGGCTGGGGAAAGGACGACGGAAAACTGCAGCGGCGGGATGCCATTGTCAGCGCAAGCCTTACTTTCCTTATCAGCGCCAGTATCATGATCTGCGCAGCCTCGGTCCTGCATACCCGCGGAATAGCCGTAGAGAAGGTCCTGGACATGATTTATGTACTGGAGCCCATCGCCGGAAGATTTGCCGTGGCCCTGTTTGTCACCGGGCTGCTGAGCGCTGGACTGTCGTCCCTTTTCCCGATCATGATGCTGGCGCCCGAACTGATCAGCGATTACCGGCACGGGGAGATGCAGACAGGCACTCCCCTGTTCAAGATACTGACCGGTATCGCGGCGTTGGCCGGACTGACCATTCCCATCCTCGGGAAAAGCCCCGTCATTACCCAAATCGCATCGCAAGTCACGCTGGTATTTGTCCTGCCGCTTGTCATTCTTCTGATGATCATTCTCCTGTGGAAGCAGAAAGAGCGTCCCAGCCTTCTTTTCACTCTGCTCATGGCGCTGGCTTTTGTCTTCGCCTGCATCGTATCCTATACCGGAATTGTAGCCCTCGGCAAGTTGTTATGACGTTCCTTCCCCATTATGCCCTTCTGGTACCCACCAGCATGGGCGTCCGCCTGACACCTCCCGGCGGACAACCGGCTCATCTTGGAGGCAGTTTCACCCTGCAGGCAACCAGCGCAGAGACCAATGTCGCCAGCATTGTCTCCTCCCTTGGCCAGCGCGTCAAAGTCCTCACCGCCTTTGTCAAAGGACATCCGTTCGCCACCTTTATCCGCGCAGACCTTCTGCGACGCGGAATGGACGTGGAAGGGCCGGAGCGGGAACAGGGCGGTCCCTGGGGATACAGGCACCAGATCAATATTGCCGACAGCGGCAGCGGTGTCCGCGGTCCCCGTGTCTGGAACGACCGCGCCGGTGAGGTGGGAAGAACCCTGACGGCGGCCGATTTCGATCTGGAACGCATCTTTGAGCGAGAGGGGGTGCGCCTGGTCCATCTCAGCGGGCTGATCGTATCCCTTGCGCCGCAGTTCTGCCTGGCCGTAGCAGAAAAAGCCAAAGCCCATGGCTCGCTTGTCAGTTTTGACCTCAATTACAGAGCTTCTTTCTGGAAAGGCCATGAGAAGGAATACCGGACCATCTTCAGCCAGATTGCCGCTTGCGCAGACATCTTGATCGGCAACGAAGAAGACTTCCAGTTATGCCTCGGCATGGAAGGCCCGGAAGCCGGCGGGACCCATCTGGACTCCCAGACAGCGGCTTTTAAGGACATGATCCGGCAAATCCGCAACTGCTATCCCGGCGCCAGGATGATTGCCACAACGCTGCGTGAGGTCAAGGACGCCAATCTGCATCGATGGGGCGCTATGGTGGCCGACGCAGCGGAGACCCATGTCATACCACCCCGGGAGATTCGTGTCCTGGACCGCATCGGCGGCGGAGACGGATTCACCGGCGGATTGCTGTACGGTGTACTGCAAGGCTGGAGTACAGAAAAATGTGCCCGCTTCGGCTGGGCGGCGGGGGCCCTGGCCACCACCGTTCTCACGGACTATGCCCTGCCCGCCGACGAGGACGAAATATGGAATATCTGGACGGGAAACGCAAGAGTCAAAAGATGAGTACGACACCCTGCAACATCGGCCTGGTCGGCCTGGGAGTCATGGGCCGGAGTCTGGCCCTCAATATGGCTTCCAAAGGTTTTCAAGTAGCGGTTTACAACTATATCCCGGAGGTTACACGGGAATTTCTCTCCGACGGAAAGCCGGGGCTGAACGGAACATATTCTTATCAGGAACTGGCTCAGTGCCTGGAGCGTCCGAGGAAAGTGTTTCTTATGGTGACGGCAGGGGCTGCTGTGGATCAGGTCATCGCCGAACTGGAAAAAGTACTGGAGAGCGGCGACGTGATCATTGACGGGGGAAATTCCGATTTCCACGACACGGACCGCCGCTGCATGCAGGCGGCATCCAAGGGCCTGCTCTATATCGGCACCGGTGTTTCCGGCGGGGAGGAAGGCGCCCTCAAAGGGCCATCCCTGATGCCGGGCGGCTGTCCGGAAGCCTGGCCGCTGGTAAAGCCCCTTCTCCAGGCCATCTCCGCCAAAGTCGACGATGGAACGCCCTGCTGTGACTGGGTGGGGAGCGGCGGCGCCGGACACTTTGTCAAGATGGTCCACAACGGGATTGAATACGGGGACATAGAACTGATCTGCGAGTGCTACCAGCTGATGCGGGATGGACTTGGAATGACCAACGCCCAAATGCAGGAAGCATTTTCCCGCTGGAACCACGGCGATCTGGACAGTTACCTCATCGGCATTACCGCAGACATCCTGGGCAAGAAGGATACAGAGGGCCGGTACATCCTGGACACCATCCTAGATACGGCTGGTCAGAAGGGCACCGGCAAATGGACCGTCCAGGCGGCCCTGGACCAGGGCGTTCCCCTATCACTCATCAGTGAATCCGTATTCGCCCGCTGCCTGTCTTCCAGAAAGGAGGAACGCGTAAGCGCCTCCGCCTTACTCGATGGCCCCGCTAAAAAGATACTCAACCTTGATCTTGAGGACCTTCGCAAAGCGCTTCTGGCCGCAAAAATTGTTTCCTATGCCCAAGGATTCAGCCTGATGGACAGCGCGTCGAAGCAGTATCGTTGGAACCTGGACCTGGGCGCCGTTTCGCTTCTCTGGCGCGGCGGATGCATCATCCGCAGCGTCTTCCTCGGCCGTATCAAAGACGCTTATGAAAAACAGCCAGGCCTCACCAACTTAATGCTCTCTCCCTGGTTCCGGGACACACTCGCTCATGGCCAGGCTGCCTGGCGAAGGGTCGTCTCAGAAGCCGTTTTGCACGGCATTCCCGTCCCATCCTTGAGCGCAGGCCTCAACTACTACGACGGATATCGCTGCGCCCGCCTGCCGGCCAACCTGCTTCAGGCCCAGCGCGACTATTTCGGGGCCCATACTTATGAACGGACCGACCGCCCCCGCGGAGAATTCTTTCACACGGAATGGTTATGATAAAGAAACTACTGATTCTGTCTCTTACAACGCTTCTTGGCATTGCAACATTCGCCCAGGGGTATGATTACTCTTTCACGGAGGCGGCAGACCTGACGATCGTCGGGAAAGTCTTTCCCGACACACCCAAGCCGTACCAGCGAATGGATTTCACCCAATATGGCGGGTGGGATGAAAAGGATATCCATCTTCTGGAGATGCCTTCGGGAATCATCGTCACTTTCAAGACCGATTCTCCTGTCATTGCTGTCAAAGCGGATTTCAGCTATCTACACTACACCAATTCCTCCTGCATTGCATCCAGGGGCTTTGACCTGTACATCAAAAAGGATGGCAAATGGATATGGGCAGGTATGTGCGCATACAACCATGATGCCTCAACCGAAAATGGGAGAATCCGAAAAATAGTGGACCATATGGATGGGAGCATCCATGAATGTTTGCTATACCTTCCAACTGAGAGCAAGATCAATTCTTTGAAAATTGCCGTTAAGGACGGCTCTTTCATAGAAAAGGGAGATGTTCCCTTCCGCCACCGGATCTGTGTTTACGGCTCTTCGTTCATGCATGGTGCCAGCACAACCCGGGCGGGCCTGACCGTTCCAGGATACCTCACCCGCGCGACAGGAATGCAGTTCTGCAGTCTGGGCGTCAGTGGAGACTGCCGTATGCAGCCACAGTTTGCCAACGCCCTGAAAGATGCCGATGTCGATGCTTTTGTATTCGACGCTTTTTCCAACGGCAGCGCCCAAACCGTGAAGGAGAATCTGTTCCCCTTCATCGAAACGATCCAGGCATCAAAGCCGGGAGTTCCCCTGATCTTCATGCATACGATATGGCGCGAACGCAGAAACTTCAACCGGGAGCATGATGCCGCAGAGGCCAGCAAAATTGCCGCCGCAGACAGTCTGATGGCCCTTGCCGTGAAGAAGTACAAAAACGTATACTATATCCCGTCGAATGCGACATCCCCCCTGCACGACACGACGGCAGACGGCGTCCATCCCGGTGACTGGGGTTATTACCTATGGGCGGAATCCGTCCGCAAACCCATCCTCCGCATCCTCCGCAAATACGGAATTAGATAAGGATCGCAGCTATAATTCGCCAATGTGCCCTGGAAGAAAACCTTTCCCGCCCCCGCGGCGAGTTCTTTCACACCATCTGGCTGGATATGTAACATGCTTATTTGGCCATAGCATTACATTATTAATCGCGTTTGGCCAAATAGCGACATTATATTTGGCCAAATGAAATCTTTTTCATACCTTTATGGCCAAATAAAAACAATTATGATTGGACGAAAAAGAGAATTTGAGCTTCTCCAGGAAGCCACTGAGAAGCCCAGGGCTCAATTTATTACGATATATGGCCGACGCCGCGTTGGGAAAACCTTCCTTGTGAATGAGTTTTTCCATAATCGATATGCTTTCAAGCATACAGCCATCTCTCCTTTTGAGGACAAGGAAAAGAAATTCAAACGCAACATCCTGAAACTTCAGCTTCAGGAGTTTCATTATTCCCTGCGTAACTATGGGCTCTCCGCCGATGAACCCGTGCCGGCAGACTGGTTTTCCGCCTTTCATTTGCTGCAGAGTCTGTTAGAGAGCAAGAATTATAGCAGCAACTTTGTCATATTCATCGATGAACTGCCTTGGATGGACACTCCCAGATCTAATTTTCTGTCCGCATTTGAGCATTTTGTTAATGACTGGGTATTGGCAAGGAAGAATGCCCGGCTGGTAGTGTGCGGTAGTGCCACATCCTGGATTCTGGATAAAGTCTTGAATAACCAGGGTGGACTGTATGGCCGGGTCACTCTTCCCATGTATGTGGAGCCTTTCACGCTGAAAGAGTGCAGGGAGTTTTTCCGCGAAGGCGGATACGCAATGGACGAATATGACATCGTCCAGACATATATGGCGTTCGGGGGAATTCCTTACTATCTTGACCTTTTCAGTCGTGGACTCAGCGTTCCGCAAAACTTCGATGCCATCCTCTACGGCCGAAAGGCGCCGCTACGTGATGAGTTTGACAAGCTCTTTTCTTCCCAGTTTGCCAATCCGGATGAATTGCAGAATATAGTAACAATTCTGGCCGGGAAAAGATCAGGCTATACTAGAGACGAAATTGCATCGAAAGGTAAATATACTTCTGGTGGCGGCCTCACGCGTCTCCTGAAAGCTCTTACCAATAGTACTTTAATAACACCTTATGTCCCGTTCGGTGAGGATGTGACGAAGTATCGGCTGACAGACCCATTCTGTGTTTTTTACCTTAAACATGTAAAGGACAATAAAGATGCTACAACTTACTGGCAGTCCTTCTTCAACTCTCCGGCAGCATTTGCCTGGGCTGGACACGCCTTTGAGGAAGTGTGTTTTGCGCACATTCGGCAAGTGAAGAGTGCTTTAGGCATAGGGGATGTGATTACCCGCGAATCTTCCTGGATTGTTTCCGGGACGGAAAACGCGAGAGGGATGCAGATAGACCTTGTCATTGACCGCGATGACCGCAAGATTTGCCTGTGCGAGATGAAATTCAGACAAGGACAGTATTCGGTTGATCACGATTATGCAACCAAAATCCAGGAGCGTATAAACCGTACAATGGAGATTACCAAACACGAAAAGCCGGTCATCTCGGTATTGATTACGACATATGGGCTGATTCGGAATGAATATGCCGGGAAATTCCAGAAAGTCATAACAATGGATGACCTTTTCCAGTAATATCCCTCTTTTATCCCGGCAGCCTTGTCTTGTCCAAACTTGCCATACCCGGTTCAGAATGCTATTTCAAATGTTTTGTCAGATTCAATCGGAAGCCAGAGGATAAGGCTGGGGCCGTCCCATTCGGTTTTTACTCCGGCTTTGAACTCCTTGAACTCCTTCCCGTCCACTTTCAGGGCCGATGGAGCCTCGCTCTCTCCGGGGATGATTATGCAGAGGCCACTTGCGGGGTGCTCCGGAGATGCCTGTACGTTAAACACATAAGATTTCTCGACTACGCTCGAAATGACATAGGCCCTTTGGGTAACGTCGTACGGCACTTCCTTTCCGCTGCAGGTCATCTTAGGAGCCCTGAGCCATGACTTGGCGAGGGGCAAAAGATCCACGGCGTCCCCTTCTGTACAACCCAGGAGCATGAGCTTGGTGATCTTCCAGGTTGCCGTCGGCTCCTCCGGGACCGCCTTGGACGTATAGGGGATTTCCACACCCTCTACTGGACTGTAGACGGCATCGCCGGGTCCCGAGACCTTTTCTACGCTATGGGGTGCATTGTACTGCGTGGCAGTGTAAGAATGTGACGGGGCATCGGCCACAACGGCATGCCGGCCGATTACATAATCCTGCGTCACAGGCCAGTGGTTGCGCCAGGGGAAAACGGAAAACTCCGACCTGCGCCCGGAATAACGGTCTATGCGGGGGCCACGGGTACTCTTTTCATTCAGGCCCGCACCGTCTTCCAAAATCAGGTATGGATTCCACTGGCTGTTAAGATAAGTCACCTGGATATTCGCCCCCGGGAGCGACGGCAGGTCCTGACGGTTTTCGCCCAAATCCCATCCATATGTCTCACTCCGCCCATCCATGGCTGCCACGGACATGATTCTGGCCGTATCCAGGACATCCTCCGGCCGCTGTGAGGGATGCAGTACCTGCAGGCTCTGGCTCCATTCCATCCACGCTGACGGGGCTGATGTCCAAAGTTCCATCTTACGAACACAGACTCCGTCCGGATAACAGATATATGTCTCCTCCGAACAGTCTCCCCACTGGGTCTCTTCACTCTGGAAGGGAATCTTTTGGTTGACGCCCACGGGAAGATGACGCCACACAACCACGGTCCGGGCCGGAGTATTCTCAATGATGCGGACACTGGAGAAATCGGCATGCTTGTCACTCATGCTTTCCGGGCATCCCCACTTGGTTACTTTGGCTCGTTCCACAAATTCGTTGCTCATCCAATTCCCCTTCTCTGTCACAAAACAGGGAGCATAGGATATGCCATGCCAGAAAACCACCTTCCAGGGCTGCTGAGGTCCGAAACCGACCACAATGTCATCCAAGCTTCCCCTCCACCTGCGGTCAAAGGCATCGTAATATTTCAGCGGAACATACCAGGCGCCAAAATCCACCTGCTCAGGGCCCGAAGGCAGCACGCGTTCCTCAAACCCCGGAATATCCGCCCCCGGAGCCGCCGGACGAATGAATTTCTTCCTCAGGATCTTTTTGTATACCTCTTTGTCGGCATAGATGTCCAACTGATCCATGGCCCCGTCAAAACTGCTGTAGATGGGGATGTCCTTGTTCTCGAAAAAAGAGGGGGTACGCGCAGGCGTCCGGCCCACCCAGAGATCATAGGGCGCTTGCTCCACAAAGGTAAGGGCAAGCGGCGCCATGGCCACTTCTTTGCCGTCAATTGCCAGATAAATCCCTTCTCCGCTTCGGAAAAGCGCCGTCAGGCGCGACCACTGGCGCAGGGGTATCCCGTGCCCGGAAGCCACCTCAACGCCTTCTACGGTAAAATGCACTTTGCCAAAACAGTCAAGCCATAAGTCCCAACCATGGGCGCCGTCATCGGCTTTGCGGCAAACCACCGGGCAGGGACTCTTGGGGAAGGAGAGCGGACACACCCAGAGGTCGATGGTGAAATCGGCATCTGGCGCAGGCACTTCAGCAGAGGACAGAACAACCTTGGAATCAAAACCGTCGAAGAGCATCGCCTGCCCCTCCACGCCAGGGACGGAACCGTCCTGGAAGGAAAGGGAAAGCAATGCGGCAACGGCTACTTTCAGAATGCATGTTGTATATAGCATATAAATGATTATCTTTACAAAGATATAAAAAAGTTTTCATAAATTTGTGTGCGCACACACAATATTCGCCAAAGCATGAAATCATTGATAACGACCCTGCTCTCCCTCCTCATGGCTTCCCTGTTCCCCTTGGCGATGGGAAAAGCCGTGTCCCACGATATTTCCAGTCTCCCGAAATGGGGACCCTATTCCAAGGAGTATTTCGGCATCTCACACATCGAGGACCTGTCGTCAGGCATGCAGGTGGAATTTTGCCTCGTGCCGGGTATGTACAGGCGCAATGTACAGGTACCCTGCGCCCTGTTTGAGTCGGGGGTCCATCCCTGGAAGGTCTCCGCCGACATGCGGCATATTACCTACCGCCAGGAATTGGAATGGAAAGACCAGGTGTATGTGGACGCCACCTACCATATCATCGACCATGACCGGGTCCTCCTGGAAGCCCGCTGTGTCAACCAGACACCTCTCCTGCAGAACATCAGTCTCCAGCTGGCGGTCCGGAAATCCGGGGGCGGCGAAGATCAATGGACGCCGGAGTTGAAGCAGGGAAACAACTGGTTTACCGTGCGTTACCCGGAAATCAACGCCAGCTACGGTGTCGCCTGGGACTATCCCATGAGCGAGGTCCGGCAGTGGCGCTGCAAAAAGCTGGAACAATTGATGCCCATCAAGGTGCACGACCATGTGTTCAAGGACCTCAAAGGAGACCGCAAAGGCCATTATACCGCCAATTTTCTCCGCCCGGTCGTGCTGATGCCCCAAAGCGATACGACGGTCAGGATGTTGATTTTCCGAGGGGAGCTTCCCCCGGAGGTCTCGACGCCGCCCTGCCGGGATTCGTTCGAAAAGACAGATTTCCCGCTCGGTGTACAGCTCCTTCAGGCCACGCTGCTGACCAATGTGGTATATCCGATTGACGCTTTCGGGGAGCCGATCCGCCATTTCTGCCCCGGCAAGAACTGGAACAGCCTCTATACCTGGGACTGCGGATTCATCGGCTGGGCGATGGCACAGATCGACCCGGGGCGCGGGTACGAGATCATCAGACAGTATACCACAACGCCGGAGGAGGAAACGCCTTTCGTCCATCACGGGACGCCGCTCGCCACGCAGATCCTCGCCATCGGCGACGTCTGGGAACGCGGCGGCTGCAACATGGAGCAACTCCGCGAAATCTATCCCCGCCTCAAGCGCTTCTACGACTACATGACCGGGCCGCGCTTCCGTAAGCCCTCCGGCCTGCTCGAGACCTGGAACATATTCTACAACAGCGGCGGCTGGGACGACTATCCGCCCCAATGGGCCCTCCGTCCGCAAAAGGAGCTCCGCAGCCGCACGACACCGATGGTCTCCACCTCCTATTACATCCGCTGCGCCAAGATTCTCCGTCTGCTCGCATCCCATCTCGAGGCCTCGGCAAATGGCAGGCAGAAAAAACCTTTCACGACCGATATCAAACAGTTCGACGCCGACATCGCTGCCATGTCGAAAGGCATCCTCGACAATGCCTGGGATGCCGGGACCGGCTATTTCGGCTATGTGGAGCACGACGCCGAGGGGACGCCGGGAGGTATTTACAGGACAAAAGAAGGCGTCAACTTCAACATGGGCCTTGACGGCGTGACCCCGCTGGTGGCCGGCATTGCCGATAATGCGCAGCGCGAAACGATGCTCAGCCACATCTTTACCAAAGGAGAACTCTGGAGCGCCTGCGGCATCACCGCGGTGGATCAGCGCGCCCCGTATTACCGCAAGGACGGTTACTGGAACGGCACCGTCTGGATGCCGCACCAGATGATCCTGTGGAAGACCATGCTTGACCTCGGCCGTCCCGACCTCGCCAGGCAGATCGCCGACACGGCGCTCGAGAACTGGGAGCGGGAATGCGAGGATTCCTACAACTGCTACGAGCACTTCATGATCGAAACGGGAAGGGGCGGCGGCTGGAACAATTTCTCCGGGCTTTCCTCCCCCATTCTCAACTGGCACTTCGCCTACCACGAGCCCGGCACCGTATCCACCGGCTTCGGCACGCTCGTCACCAACGCGACCTGGAGCAGGGACAAGTCTTCCGTGGAACTCACCCTCCGCTTCGACCGGGACCTCATCGGGAAAGAAGTCGCCGTCCTGGTTTGCCTTGCAGGCGGCCCCGTTACCCGGATCGTCAAAGCGACACAGAAGCCGCAAACACTTATCATTCAATAACATGGACAGAAGAGATTTCCTGAGAGCATCCCTCCTGAGCGGGGCGGCCCTGTGGCTGACAGACTGGAAAGAGGCCTTTGCGGCGGGCTGCAAGGACACGCTCGCCGGCAAAAGGTGGCCGGGATGGAAAGAAGGGCAGTTCCAGATCCACTTCATCTATACCGGAGTGGCGGAATCGATGTTCCTGATTTTCCCGGACGGGACGACCATGCTACTGGACTGCGGCGACTTCGACGCACTGGCCCGGGGGCCGAAGGCCGTTCCGTTGCTTCCGAGTGCGGAACGCCATTCCGGCGAATGGATCGCACGCTATGTGACCCGGGTCAATCCCGCCGTCACAGACGTGGATTACATGCTCCTGAGCCATTATCACAACGACCACGCCGGCAGCGACAAATTCTATGCGGAGAAAATTATCCGCGACGGTGAAGAATACGCCCTCAGCGGCTTCTCCCAGGCGGCGGAAATCCTGCATTTCCGCAAGGCCGTCGACCGCTGCTGGCCCGATTACGACGACCCGATCCCGGACACCGCGATGGGCGGAGACCCCGATACGGCAATGCACATGAAGCGCTTCTACACTTATATGCAGAAGCACCGTGGCCTCAAGATCGAGAAATTCCGCCTCGGCGCCACCGACCAGATCGTACAGCTTCACCACGGTGGGAAGTACCCCTCCTTCTCGGTACGGAACATCTGCGCCAACGGGCGCATCGCCTATCCGGACGGACGGATCAAAGACCTCTTCGAGGCGAAGAAGACACAGAATCCGAAGAAACTCAACGAGAACGCGATGTCGCTCGGCATGGTCTTCTCGTACGGTCCTTTCCGCTTCTACACGGCAGGCGATTTCTCCGCCAAATTCAGAGACCCCGACGGCACGGTCCGCTTTATCGAAGACGACATCGCCGAGGTCTGCGGCCAGGCCCATGTCGCCAAGATCAACCACCACGGCCACAATTCTATGAGCCCCAAACTCGTCGCCGCCCTCCGCTCACAGGTGTACGTAAGCTGCGTCTGGGACCAGCTCCACAACCTGCCGCCCTGCATGGAACTCCTCTCTGACCGCTCCATCTATCCGGACGACCGGATCATCTGCCCCACCATCATGCCATCCGAGCGCCGGGCCAAGGACGGCGACGCCGCCTGGATGAAAGACATCGCGCCCGACTCCTTCGAAGGTTGCCATGTGGTCGTGAACGTCGAAAAGGGAGGCCGCCGCTACTCCGTATCCTTCCTCAGCGCCGCCGACGAGTCGATGACCGTCCGCAGCGCGCTGCATTTCAAGACCGTTTGAAAGACCTCAAAGCTGTCGCAAGCTAGTTGGCCTGATAGGCACCGGGCCACCAGGCGCCGCTGCCGCGGTCGTTCCCGAGCTGATCCTTGTTCAGAACGTCCTTCTCTTCCAGCCATGCCTTGAACGAGGAACTGCCGCTCCCGAGGGCCGCCGAAAAATCACTGGCGGAAATCGCCGTGCAGCCACCGGCAAGCGTGCCGTTCCACTTCCAGACGTTGTCCGTAGCATCCCAGGCCAGGGAGCCGAAATCGGATTTTGACTTGCCTGAAGTATCACCGGAAGGAGTGTAGGTGCAACTTGATGTGCAGGAATTTCCGGCTTGTGTGCAGACATTATTGTAACCGGAAATATCTGTCGCGTTGAACCACCAGGAATACTGCTCGGTTCCTTCCGCAATAATGGCATTGTTGATCAGAGAGCACTTCCCGCCGCTCTTCATGTCCAATATATACACCAGTTCCTGACCATTGGTCAAGGGTGTCAAGGCGGAAGATGCCCTGGCGGAACCGATGAGGGAGCAGTTACTGATGACACATTCATCCAGAACCTTGGTATTGTTGGGGCTGGCGTCACCTGATGCGGCATTGCCGTCGACATACACCCAGCATGCATTGTCTCCGTCGGTAGAGAGTGAATAGGTGTTGTCGTTGAAGCTGCAATTGTTCATACAGAATTTCTGCGTCCGCGAAACAAAGATGGTCGTCCCGTATTTATAGGAACACCAGTTTCCGCTGAAGGAACAGCCATTCAGATACAGACCGCTGCCGGTACAGCCCCACGCCGAGATGGCGCCGCCGCGGGTCGCGTGATTGTTCTCAAAATGGCAATTGTTGAAGAAACCGTTCCCGTCTGCATAGAATGAGATCGCTCCTCCGTAACAGCTCTTCATCTCCGCATCTGCCGCCTGGGTATAATTATTCTTGAATACACAGTTGTCAAAATAGCTGTCCGTCGAGTCGTGGCCAAGACGTACAGCGCCGGCATGGCGTGCATAATTGTTATTGTTGGTCCCGCTGTATTCGTTATAATTACCTTCAAACAGCGTGTTGCTTACTTTCATCCATCCGGTGGCGCCATCGCCGCTGGACTGATAACTCAGTGCCGAAGCGCCGCCGCTTTTGGCATGATTGCCGATGAAAGAGCACCCGTCAATCGTCACCTTGGCATCCTTCTGCCCGTAGTCGATGGAAACGGCGGCACCAAAGGCCTCATTTTCTCCGTCGTAAGTAGAATAATTACCCTCGAATTTGGTGTTAGTAATCGTGAGTGCACCATTGCCCTCGTGCCGTATGGCGCCTCCGAAATTCCCAACGTAGTTCTCCTTGAAGACGGCATCCTTGACCGACACTTCGCCGCTTCCGGAAGAAAGAATGCATCCACCGGACGTCGATGTCGAATAATTCGCTTCATAGGTGCCGCCTTCAATCGTACAGACTCCTTTCGGCACATTGATCGCTCCGCCGTATGTGGCACTGTTGCCTTTCACGGTACAGTTAATCAGGGTCCCGAAGCTGTCGCTGTTTACCAGCCTCAACGCCGAACCGCGCTTCGCTCCGTAGTTCTCCTCAATGGTACAGGAGGTGAGGGTAATGGTCCCTCTGGAAACCACGATGGCGCCACCATCCACATTTGCCACGGAGTTGCTGCTGATAACGCTATTTTTCACATCACAGACTGCGACACCATAGTCCACATAAATGGCGCTGCCCATATTCGTGCCTTCGTTGTCGTGGAAGTTGCAATTGTCGATCGAAGCCTCGCCCTTG
>JAEEGL016725669.1_pt1 | contig 15960 bp, 19 predicted proteins | sample 9134231 | NCBI WGS metagenome assembly JAEEGL01 (sample SAMN16246548, study PRJNA631951) | gut metagenome | biome: gut microbiome; feature: rumen; material: fiber-attached | host: Bos | place: Iran: Karaj | collected 2018-10 | reverse complement strand
TTAGTAATACTGTAATTATAAATAGATGGATTTGCTTTACCCATTCTAATTATTTCCTCTTTACGATAACCAAAAGTTTCCATATCCACAATTTTTTGTTTCATATTATTAATACTAATGCAGAAGAATGTAGGCAAAGACTTTACCATTTTATTCACTTCGTCTTTAGAGTAACCTAAAGTCATGATTTCTGCCATTTTTCTTTTAATAGCGTCAATACCAGAGCCAAAAATGGTCGGAGCAGATTTAGTCATTTTATAAACTTCTTCACGAGTAAAACCCAGTTGCACCATATCATCAATCTTTTGATTTATATTATCTATACTTAAACTATATAGATTAATAAGTAACATACTCATTCTTATTATTTCTGTTTTAGTATATCCTTTTTCCAAAAAGAATGTTGAAATAAGTTTAAACTTTTCCGCTATTTTTTCTTCTGTATAATGTCGAAAACTATAAGAATTTATAATTTCTAAATATTGTTCTTGTGTATAACCAAAATCCATAAATAATTTTTCTAACATATTCCCACCAATTTAAGTATAACATATATTTTTATTGGCTGCATGATAATTATAAAAAGCGGCTATTCATCCGCTTTTGTTTTTTTCTTCTTACCAGGCTTTTCTTCAACTGGTTCTTCTGGCTCATTTTTCTTACTAGATAAAAAAGTTACACGATCCGCAATGACTTCGGTAATATACTTTTTTTCTTTATTTTCATATTCGTATGACCTAGTTTCAATACGCCCTTTAATACCAACGACATCACCAGCATGACAGTAATCACAAGTAGTCGCAGCAACGCCGTTCCATAAGATACACCTTATAAAATCGGTCTCATATAATCCATCTGAATTTTTATAATTTCGGTGTACCGCAAGAGTTACTGCAGTTAATTTTTTGTCATTCTCTGTAACAATAATCTCGGGGTTAGTAACTAATCGACCAACTAAAACAACTGCATTCATTTTGTCCTCCTTTCAAGGTGAAATTAACATAACTAAAAAAACTAGTCAAATGACTAATTTTTAATTTTTGCTACCAAAAATGGATTTTTTGATCTACAGAATTAAGAAATTATGAATATACTTTTTTATTCTTTTAATAATCTATTTAATTCTACGGCATATTCCATAGGTAAACTTTTTTTGAAATCCGAGATAAATCCCATGATTAATAACTCTTTAGCGGTATTTTCACTTAGACCCTTGCTCATTAAATACAATAGTTTTTCAGCATTAACTTTAGAAACAGTAGCTTCATGTTCAATATAGGATGAATCATTTTCTAAGATATTTTTTGGATATGTGTCACTAGTAGAATTTGCATCTAATATGATGGTGTCACATTTTATCTTAGCAAAACTATTTTCAGCACTTGGAAGAATCCTAACTGTACCACGATAATTTGCTTTACCACCTAAAGCACTTATAGATTTACTCAAGATATTGCTTTTAGTATTTCTTCCTATGTGAATCATTTTAGCACCAGCATCTAATACTTGGGCATCTTTAGCGTACGCTATACTAATGGAATTACCAGATGAATAATCTCCTTTTAAAATGCACGATGGGTATTTCATAGTTACCGCACTTCCAATATTACCATCAATCCATTCCATCACACCTGATTCTTCTACAATGGCCCTTTTAGTAACTAAGTTATAAACGTCATTACTCCAATTTTGAATTGTTGAATAACGGCATTTTGCATTTTTTCCAACATATATTTCGACTACTCCGGCATGTAAAGAACTCTTGGAATAACTCTTTGCTGTACAACCTTCAATATAATTTAATTCAGAACCTTCATCAACAATTATTATTGTTCTTTCAAATTGGCCTAGTGATTCAGATTCAATTCTAAAATAGCTTTGTAAAGGCCTATCAAGTTTTGTATTTGGAGGTATATAAATGAATGAACCCCCACTCCAAACAGCGCCATTTAAGGCAGTATATTTATTCTCATCATATTTAACTAAATTATTAAAATACTTCTTAAATAAATCCGGATACTTTTGCAACGCATCATCCGTTGATGTGAAAATAATTTCCTTATCAGTCTTAGTCTTATGATATATTACTTCACTCTCAAATTGATTTGTAACGCCTGCTAAATACTTTTCTTCAGCATCCACAACTCCTAAACTACAAAATGTATCGCGGACTTCTTTGTCCACCTTATTCCAATCATCGGCATTTTTAGTTAAATCATTTTTATAATATAGAATTTTATCAAAATCCAATTCAATTTTAGGGCCAAAATTGGGATTCTCTAAATTAGTAAATGCATTAAAAGATTGCAAACGAAAATCAAGCATCCATTTTGGTTCTTGCTTTTTTTTAGATAAATTTATTATAAAATCTTTATCCAATTTGCCCATAAAATCACTATGAATATAATACAATAAAAGGCTTTTAAAAACAATTGTATTTTTTATTTATTTTTGCTATTATTATGATAGGAGATTAGGATATGGAACAATTAAATATTGCAAGTGAATTGCTTGATAAAATTCTAGATGATGATTTTCCAAACAAAACATCTGAACTTCAAGCACTATTAAACAAGAATAATTTAACCAGTGAAGAAACTAATATGTTGATGAACTTTTTAGCCAATTATGTCACCATAAATAATGCTAAGTTAAATTATGATAGTTCCCTTTCTGAAGAATTAGCTATCAAAATGAACTATTTCTTATCAATAAGTACAAACTTAATAAATGCCTGCTATACCGAACCTGTTACTCAAGCAAAAATGCTTATGCTAAATGCAATAGAAAAATATGCTAAAGATAATGACTCATCCAAAGAAAAAAGTAACACAAGAACAAGAATGAAAAATGGAATTAATTATTATGATTATCCACAAGATATTTCCAATGATTATAATAGAATTGGTGGATTTGCAAATACTGTTTTGGTTATTGCGTCAGTCATAGCTCTGGGAGTAATCTTAGCAATCATCGCATTATAAAAGAGTAAGAAATCTTACTCTTTTTTATTTTGATAAAATGGTTAATTTAATCGCTGTCTTTTCATCGCCACTAATTTTAATATCATTAAAAGACGGTATTACTACTAGATTATCTCCTGAAGGAGCCACAAATCCCCTTGCTATAGCAATTGCCTTAATAGCTTGATTTAAAGCCCCAGCACCAACAGTTTGAATTTCAATTTCTCTTTGTTCCCTAAAGATACTCGCAAGTGCTCCTGCCACTTTATTAGGATTAGATTTTGAAGATACTTTTATCGTTTCCATATTTCCTCCTAATAAAAATATATAAAAAAAAGAAATAATTATACTTATTTCTTTTCATTCATTAAGTAAATAGTAATAGGATCTAATAGTTCTAATACTCCGTGGATAAAGAAGAAGAAGCCTAGCACTAATATTTGAATATCAGCGGTATAATATAAGTTTATTGTAGCTAATAATCCAGATATTATAAATAAACCTAATGTTATCATCTTTAATATCCAAACCCTACTATGTCTGTCATTATAGTAATCTGTCTTCTTTAATTTAATTAAAGACATTAGTATCACCCAAACAAATAACACTATTGCCAAATTCCAAGGTTTAGACGCAATATCAATCTTTAATGCCATGATTATGGTTACTAAAGAGGCTATACATGTTAGCAGTCCTTCATAATCTCTATCTTTATACGTGAGAGCATATTGCACAATATTAAGTAATGCATATAATGCAAATACTATCAATACAATTTTTTTAATTTGCATTACATTCATAAGAGGCAAAACTAGTAGTACAATTCCCGTTAAAATTAGGAACACTGCAGTAAATAAATCTACAATTTGTTTTCTTTTCATATTATCACCTACCATTAATAAAAATGGTGCCGATTGGCAGAATTGGACTGCCCTTTGATGCTTACCATGCATCTGTAATGCCACTATACTAAATCGGCACACCATTATTATATCAATTTAAGAACATTATTAGCAATAGTTATTTTTCAAAAACATAGGTAATAATACTATGTTTAGGTATATCATCTTCGTATTTTTTACCACAAATTTCCAAATCAAATGTAATATCTAAATCTTCCACATTCATTATTATAATAATCCATTTTTTATTATTATTAACAGCCAATGTAATTAAATCATTAGAAACTGTTGTTTCCTTTATTTCATATCCTTCTTGTACAAAGTGACTTATATGATATAAGTAATAATAGATTGGAGTTTTTATATATTCATTACCTTTTAATATAATTGGGCTTTTAACGGGATTTTTAACATGGCACGGGCCTCCAAATTCATCTAAAAATAGATTCCAATCTAAATAGGCATTAGCTCCAGCATTAAAATCTCCCATAATGTCTTTTAAGTAGATCTCGGCGTCATTTATCCAATTTTGTTCATTATATGGAGAATATCCACAACAAGACTCGGTATTAATTAGTAACACCTTTGAGTTTTCTTTTCTAATACTTCTTATATTATCAAAATAAGGCCCTGTATAGTAATGAAATCCTATCCCCGCAACTTTATCATTATCTAAATATAGATGTTTATAAATATTATATAGGTTTTCTTTATTATGATCCCAAAGTAAGACCTTCGCGTTATCTAATTTGGGAATTAAATAATTATAAACAAAATCGTATTGTTCATTTAAAGAATAAATACATGATTCCCATTTTTGCTTTGCAAATGGCTCATTTTGCATAGAAATATAATCAATACTAATTCCTTCATTTTTATAAGATACTAGCCACTTATATAGATAGTTTGCATATAATTCATAACATTTTTTCTTAAGTTTGACTCCATAATTTAAAACTGGTAAAACCTTAAATACTTTAGGAGGAGACCAAGGAGCAGCGATAAAGTAGATATTTTTTTCCATAAGAATATCCTTTATCATTGGTATTATTAATACCTTATCTCTTTCTATAGAAAAATCAGATAGATCCTTTTTCGTGGCGTATTCATAACTATCCAAAGAAAAGTCATTACTACCAATACTTAGTCTTCCATAATTATAATTTAAGCCATCTTTAGAATAGTAATCATGAACAAAGGCTTTTTTACTTTTATTATCTAATTTAGAATAGTTATACGCGGTTGCTTCTGTAATTGCCCCACCCATACCAAGATAGTTAGAAATAGTTCTATCAGTAACTTTAATAGACGTCATAGATTCTCGGATTTGCGAAAAATTACTCTCTTTAATAAATACTCCGTTATTAATGTCCGTTAAATATTTTTTCATAATACCTCTAAAAGTATTATATCATAATAAAAAGTAGCCTAAGCTACTATAAATAACATTTTAAATTCTCAACATTTTTTTCTTGCATATCAACATACTCTTGAACTATATCTCGGACTTCTTTATTCATTTTCTTGTTGTTTAATATTTTGCAGCCTTCAATAATACCCATATTAACTCCATTTAACAATAACTCAGCAATCTTAGAACTTGTAGTATCATTAAATGTTTTCATCTCTACTCCTGACCATGTCATGGCCTTATTCATAATATTTGTTTCATGTGGTTTACCATCATCATACTTATGATATATGTTTTCTATCCTTTGGGATATTTTTTCATATTCGTTATATTCTCTTTCTAATTCTGCATGTAATTTATTATTATTTACTTTATCCATAACAAAGGTTAAAGCATCCATTCCCATACATGCTCCTTTATTTATTTCATCTAATGCATTGATATTTTCACTCATATTTTCCTCCAAAAATAGGATATCCATAATTTCTTTTTTTATACAATATGCTATAATATGAACGAACTGGAGATGATTACTTGCAAAAATATGATGTAATAATTGTTGGAGCGGGTCCCGCCGGTATTGCTGCAGCGTCCGTGTTAAATAAAAGTAACATTAATTACTGTATTATCGAAAAAAACAAATTCCCAAGAGAAAAACTATGTGGAGGTGGGCTAACCTCTAAATGCGTTAATCTTTTAGATAAACTGGGCTTGGACTATAAAAACATCTATTCTGTACGCCGAAAAGATGTGGAATTAGTAGCTAGGAATGTTAAAGCTGAGGTTAAACTAGCAAGTGGAATTGTAATGGTTGATCGAGCAGAATTTGATTATAATAATTTAAAGCAAGTTATAAAAAATAATTATCATGAAGAAGAAACCATCACGAAAATTGATAATGATGTCCTAGTAACAAATAAAGATTTATATAAGTTTAAATATATTATTTTTGCAGATGGGGTTAATGGTTTTAGTAGGAAACTAATAAAGGGGCGCAAATTAGGGTTTTGCGTCGAATTTAAGAGCAAAGAAAAGACAACTAAAACTGTCTTTGATGTAGGAGCCATCAAAAAGGGATATGGATGGATTTTTGCTAAAAAAGATCACACGACAATTGGACTTGGAACCATGAAATCGGCAAAAGCAGACTATCAGTCTTTATTAGTTGCTTTTTGCAAAAAGCATGGATTTGAAATTCAAAAAAGAGAAATAAGAGGATATCATATACCGGTTTTTTCTAAAAATATATATAAACAATCTATTCAAAATAATTATATATTGGTAGGAGATGCTGCTTCCTTAGTAGACCCAATTGGAGGCGAAGGAATATATTATGCCCTATTGTCTGGGATGAAAGCGGCTGAAAGTATTATAGAAACCACTTCTGGTAAACAGGACTTAAAAAAGATTTATCTTAATAAAACCAAGGGTTTATATAAATCTTTAAATAAGAGGCTTCGTTGGAGTAATATTATCTATTCTAAATTTGGTATGTTGCTTTTAAAGACCTGTTTTAAAAATCCTAGATTAGTTAATAAAGCAAAAAGACTAATAGGTTAATGTTACAACCATCATGAAATAATAATAAAAAGGAATGTTACAATTAAACATTCCTTTTTTCATTATAAGTGGTGCTGGAAGTAGGAGTCGGACCTACGACCTACGCGTTACGAGGGCGTTGCTCTACCAACTGAGCTATTCCAGCAGCAATTAAATTATACCCTATTATAGGATTTTTAGCAACAATTATGCTAAAATTAGTATGGTGATTTTATGTTTTCTTATTCACTAGATAATAAACGCTATCATACTCTAAACTTTTTTTATCGGCAAAGATTTGGTTGTAAAATTGCTAAGATACCTTTAGATGCCGGGTTTAATTGTCCAAATAAAAAAACCGGTGGTTGTATTTATTGTTCATCTAATTCTGCTGCTAATATTATTGATAAAGAGTTAAGCGTTGTGGAACAATTTAAAAATGAAACTAAAATATTAAATAAAAAATGGCCAGATGCTAAATATATTGCTTATTTGCAAGCAGGCACTAATACTAACACGAGCGTCAAAAATCTAAAGAATATATGCGAGAAACTAATAACACAAAATAACTGTGTGGGCATTTCTATAGCAACTAGGCCAGATACAATAAATGATGAGTGTTTAAACTATCTTTCTGATTTAAATAAAAGAACGTTTTTAACTATTGAACTGGGATTACAATCTAGTAATAATGATACATTAAGATTTATTAATCGTGGTCATACCAAAGAAGATTTTGCTAATTGCGTCCATAGACTACATAAAAAAAACATCTTTGTTGTAGCTCATATTATTAATGGACTTCCTTATGAAACGAAAGATGATATGATCAATACTGCTAAATTTATTAATTCTTTAAATGTAGAAGGAATTAAAATACATATGCTTCATATCGCAAAAAGAACTAAATTAGCAAAAATCTATCAAGATACTCCTTTTCCAATTTTAACAATGGATGAGTATATCAAAATTACTGTCGAGCAACTTCGTTATCTAAACCCCAAGATGGTAATTGAAAGAATTACGGGAGATCCTATTAAAGAGGAATTAATCGAACCTAAGTGGTTATTAAAAAAATTTGTTGTATTAAATAATATTGACAAGTATATGCTAAAAAATGACATTTTTCAAGGAGATATGTTATAATCATAATAGGTGATAGTATGCAAGATAAAACATTTGAAATTACCGACGAAAATGGTAATAAGATTGTATGTGATATTCTTATGACTTTCGAAGATAACGGAAATAAGTATATGATTTATACTGATCGAGAGCTTGATGAGAACAATAACTTTGAAGTTCTTGCAATGAAATATGTTGAAGAAGCACCTGATAAAATAACTATAATGCCAATAAAAACCGACGAAGAATGGGACTTAGTGGATAAAAAATGGGGAGAATCTAATGAGTGAAAAGGATTATGTGTTAATTAAAATAGAAGATGGCAAAATAATTGGATCAGTTATGATGTATCATGGCCGTAGTACTCCAATTGAGCCAAAGGTTATCACAGGTATTATCGAAAAAACTCATAATGTTATTTATGAAGAAACACCTGAACATTCTATATTAAGACTAAAAGATCCTAGAGTCTTTAAGAAAATATTTGCTGATCAAGCTAAACGAGAAAAAAGTAACAGAATAACTAATAAAATTCTAGCTGGAATGTGTGCTCTAACAATGAGTGGAGGTGCAATAGCATTTTTTACACCAAATGTTGCTTCTGAGCCAATGGATAAGATGACTATTCCCAGTGATGGTGTAAGTAGAAGTGCCGTAGTAGAAGTTGTGGAACACTCTATTCCTTCCGATCCCGTAGCAGTTCTAGAAGAAAGAGCGAAAGAACATCCCTTGGAAATAACTGAACCTACGCCTGAAGAAGTTAAATCAATAGAAAACAATGTTGCTATAGAATCCCAGGAAACTACACCTCCTGTGGCTGAGGATTATTTTGACCAAATTTCTTACATTGAGCCAACGATAACCGAGGCTCCAATTGTAATTAATTATTCCGAGATTGCTGATCCTCAAAAATATGAATATACAAAAGATAATTACGAAGGATACTGTGAAATATATGGTAAAAGGTACGGAGTTGATCCCAAATTACTTTTAGCCTTTATTACACAAGAAAACCCATATAATGAAAAGTTAGAAGTTAATCGCGGTGTGTGTTGCATTGAAAATATTTGGTGGGGCACTGAACTTACAGCTTTTAACCACGAAACAGGCCAATATGACACCATCACTATTGATGTTAATCAACTATCAAATCCAGAATATTCAATACTTGTTGCAGCAATGATTGATGGTCATTATTTTGAACATTTATGTAATGAATGCCCTAATATATCTAATAGAGATAAAATACTAGCTATTGTTATTGGTAATAACAAAGGTATTTATCCTATCGAAGACTTAATTAAGTATTATGGCTCTGATTTTGTTAATCACATCCCAGAAACTGCTGGTGGGGATAATTACTATATTGAGCACGTTTTAAGCAACGTTCCGGATGGATCAATGATTGAAATGACTAACGCTCAAGGCGAAAAGATTTATGCAGTTATAAATGTTGTTAATCAACCTAGCCTTTCAAGATAAAAGCAACTAGTAAAAACTAGTTGCTTTTTAAATATTCTTTAATAACCAATATTGTGTCCCTCATTACATTTTTTCGGCTAGTGATTTGATATTCTTGTTTTAAAACATCTAATATTTTATCTTTGGGTATTTTTTTTATGCAAAAATGGCCAGATTTTTCATCTTCTGTAAGATGAGCATTTTCCATGTGTGGTTGCATAGCTGTTTTTTGGTAATAATAATCCGCTACATATTTAGAATTTGTACCTACTTCTGGATAATCTTTACAATAGTATATTAATCTTACTATAGGGGTAAAATTAGTATCTATTATATCCATACCGGCTTCTTCTTTAGCTTCTCTAACTATGCACTCTATATTAGTTTCATCACCATCAACATGACCCCCTAAAATATGATAAGTACCACTTGAATAGCATAATAAAAACTCATCGTTAGGACTAATAAGCAATAGTTTAGCTCGTTTTACCAAACGATTAATCTCAGAATCCATTAAATTACTATCGTTAAAAACAATCTCCTTCATAATCACTATTATATCACAACTAAAAAAGACTAGATCTATTCTAGCCTTCAATTTTTTTTAATACTTGATTTATTTGCGTATTTTTGACATTGTTTATTTGATACCAACCACATTTGGTCATTTCATCGTAGGTATTTGATTGATTGCTCATCGTATCATCTAAACCAGATTTTAATAGTTTTCTAAGCTTAGGATTCACACTTTCTAAAGTTCCATGAACATATACCTCTACTGTACTTTTTAGTAATAGTAAGTAATTATCCATTATAAATTGATCAGTCATTTGCGCACTCCTTTAAAGTTGCCAATAACTTATTTCTAAGGTTTTCATGTTTTCTTACTTCGCTTTTAACAAAACTAACTAAAGACTCATCCTCAAGCCCGTCAATGGCGTCATTTAAATACGCAATAATACTATCTTCATGCCCAATAGCATCTTCAACATATAGTAATTCTTTTTCTGTCATATCGTCCTCCTATATCTAGTATGAACGATAATCTTTTTTTTAATCATACTTAGTAAACAATTCACTCATTGTATTAGTCTTAAACATTTTAATCATTGCAGGATATCTTGGATGGCTTCGCCAGCCATTACCCGTAGAAGCAAATCCTGTATTACAGATTATAGCATTCGGATATGTTGCTCTTAATAAATCAACATCTTTAGCGCTTACTTTAGTGTGAGTTAACCAAATTCTTTCCAACTTAGGTAAATCAAGAATCGGAGTAATATCGCTAAGTTTATATATATGACTGATATTTAAATCCACTAACCCTTTTAGATCCTTTAAAGGACTTAAATCAGTAAAATCATTCATAAATAATTCTAAATAATGAAGATGTTTTAGCTTAGCAATTGGGGTAATGTCTTTTATGCGGTTATCTGCTAATATTAACACTCTTAAATCTGGCATGTAATTACCAATTACAGAAATATCGTCGATAGCCTGATGTCCCAAATCTAAAGCTTGCAATTTAGTACAGTACTTTAAAACTTGTATATCTTCAGTTGTTAACCTTTTATGACTAAAATCCTTAATTAAAACAGAAAATGCTATGGCATCAGTCCTGGTATGCCATTGTCCAAAATAAACTATCCAATTGATATCCAAGTTAGGAAAATCCTCTCTTAAACGTCCCATTTGTTCATTTGTCAAATTGGTATTTGCTAAATCCAAAGATTTTAATTTTGGTAATAACTTTATTCCTTCTTTTAACTCTTCAATATCATTAATAATTACTCCACTTAAGTTAAGAGAAGTTATGGTACTAGAATAATTACTTCCTAGCATACTTATTTGCCAATCAAACTCTATATTAGGATAAGTTTCCAAAAGTTTAAACTGTAGTTGCCTATCCAATTCTACATTACCAAATTTAACTTTAATTAGATTTGGTAGTTGTTTTAACAAATCCACTATAGTATCATCTACTTTTTCATTGCTTAAGTCTAACTCTGTTATATCCTCAAGGACTTCCATATTGTATATTTTTACTTTGGCAACTAATCTAAAATCCTTATCTGGATACATTTCTAATAGCTTATCTTTCTCGCTTTTATATATATGATTGTTTCCAAAATTAACATATCTTAATTTAGAGAATTTACTTAATTGATACATCCAAGCATCGTCATCTCCCAAACTTATATCGGATAAATCAAGTTCTTTGATATTGTCGTTATATTCTTGGCCAAACATTTCTACCTTTGTAGGCACAACAAAAATAATGGCAATAAAAATACCCACTAAAAAAACAACTCCTAATGCTGATAACAATACCTTTTTATTCATAATATCACTTCTTTACTTGTATTCTATTAACTGTAATCCAGTGTTAATATATGTTTTACACAACGATAAATCCGCCTTGTTTTGGATTTTATACTCATACGAGTAAACATTATTCTTAATTGTGGTTAAATACACATAAGTAGTACCAAATGGTGTTATATACGATAAATTATACCAAGTATGATTATTTACTGTAACGGCATCGTTTAATGTGGTTTCATGATACTCGGCCATTTTTTTAGCTAAATCCTGAGCATCATTAAAACCTAATACTTTATTAAGCTCCATTGTACATCTAATTTCACTTTTATCATTTTCGTCTTTTGCAAGCTCTATATAGGCGGAATATAAATCTCTTCTTGTAAAAGATTCAGGATAATTAAAAATTATAACATCTGGTTCCGCATAATCTAGTACTCCAACATATGGTGTTCCATTATAATGAATTAAGTTTTTAACTAAATCAGCTACTGGATGAGAAATACCATTTAAGATTAGTATCCATATCACTAATATACTCACCCCATAGTTAATAATTAATCCTAAAACCACAGCTAATCCTGATGGACCACCATCAGCTTTACAAATGGCTTCTAACTCTTCAAAAGTTTTACCTTGATTTTGATTAATTATATTTCTTACTTTACCCCTTACCCGCCAAATATATATGGGATTAAATGCAAATATTAAAGCGATGTTTATTAATAGACTGTAAACATAAAACCCATAATAATATAAAGTAAGATTTAGAATTGTAACTATTAATCCTAAACCAAATAGCCTTCTATAAAAGCAATATAGAGCCCCAAATAGAAATGGTGGAACCGACACTTTTGTAGTTAGGATTTTATAGGCATTCTTCCCAATGTATGCAGATAGTAATTTGTCTTCTAAACTGGCATTTTCAGGAAGTTCTATTTTTGAAGGAACCTCTGGCGTCACCTTTGTTGAATCAGTTGGAGTAACCGATATGTTTTTAACAGGTTCAGTTGTTTTTGCTTGGCCCTCATTAGAACTATTATTTATACCTTGATTAAAAAATCTGTTACTTGCCATAAGTCACTTCCTATTATCTATTCATATTTTATCATTTTTAATCTTTTTAGTCCATGAAAAAAACAACTAAATAGTTGTTTTTTTGCTATTTACTAGAACCGTATCTGTTATTTTCGCTAACACTTCCTAAACAAAGCAATACAAGATACCAAATAAAGCCCACAAATGGTATCAAACAAATAAATATCCACCATCCAGATCTATTAGTATCATGCAATCTTCTGACAGCTACTGCAAGTGCAGGAATTAAGTTTATTAAGCCCCAAATTAGACTAATATAGTAACCAGGTCCAAGTTCAAAAGCTGAAGCAAAATTCTTAAAATCAAAAGAGGTTTTTACAATTTCAATACCAAATAATCCAAGTATAACGCTTAAAGCAAAAGAAATAATAAAATTCATTAATACTACAAACCAGTAATCACCTCTACTAGATCTAGTCTTAAAATCAGCAAACTTAATCCAATATTTTTTATATGCTTCAATCATAAGTATACTCCTTTCTATTTTGATTATAACATAAAAAAAGAGTATAAACTATCTTCTAATTAATACTCTTTGTTGTTCTTTTTTTATTACATCTTCAAATGCTTCGGTAGAAACATTTGGCCCATTTACAACCTTATTCAATCTACCTAAGAAAGAACCATTAATTGTGTGATTATATTTTTTAATTCTACTGTCTGTTTCTTTAGCCTTAATAACATCTTGTTTGCTTCCTCTTACAACACAGAATCGGTCTGCTGGTAAGGCAAATATTGCTTCTTCATGAGTTAATATTGTTCTTTTAGCAGGGTCTATAGTATCGGAATTATGAAATTTATCAAACAACAAATATTCATTTGGGTATGAAAAACCAACATATCCCGTAAGGCCATATTTACCAACTATATATTTGATATATGGACTACTCATGTAAAAATTCATCTTCATTTCAAATAATTTTTGATATTTATCATAATCAACATTTGGATTTGCTCTAGCAAGTTCCATAACATCTCTTAATTCCCTATCAACCATTCCAGGAGACATTATATCCCAACCAATTAACACTTCGTGATCAGTTAACGCATATGTCTTAGGATCAAGTGTATACCTAGGGCCAATATTATTTTCAAACTCTGTTCTAAAGTCGTTATACCATAATTTTTGCCCATTACGATGTAATCTTATCATATGAGGATATGGACTTGTAGTCATATCGGATACATTCTTATAGTATTCATATGCAAATACCATATATTTTTCATCAAGCGTTTTTTCGTATAAGTCTAAACTACGATACGCGATATAGAATAATACATCTTTTGGTATTATTTTATTTTTTAAATAATTATCAAAAGGTTTAAAATAATACATATTTATTTCATCAAGATTTGTTATTAATTCGTCTAATATCGCAGTTTTAAACGTCGGCTCAGATATTCTATTATAGTCTTTTACACACGCTCTAACATAATCTTTAAAATAATCTAGACCATCAGGTGTATCAAGATTTATAAAAGGTATTTTGTAATCGACATTTAAATACGCAAATACGTTATTAACAAAATCAATAGGACTAAAACGGAAATCATATCCATTTAAATGTGATGTATAAGTCACACTAAAAATATAATCAGCAAATAATTTGCTATTATTAAGTCTTGCCTTTAATGAAGGCACATTCTCTAAAACCTTATCATAAAGACGATTTGATAATATCCTTATCTTACCCCTTGCGGATTCATAAGTTAGCCCTTCTAAGATGCTAAAAGGAATATTAATATTAACTTTAATTGGATCAATAAAGTGATTTAATTCTTCAAATGAAATACCTCTGCTGTAATAATGCGTACTACTACTCATAAATAACCCCCCTCTAGTGCCTTCATTATACCATAAAACAACAAAAAAAGCAAATATTTGTTTCTATCTGCCTCTTTTTTCGCTAATAACATAGTTATTAATTTGGAATCCATTTTCACGAGCCATGGCGATAATTTGGTCGTCGCTTGCAGCTTGAATTTCTGCTACAGTAACATAAAACTTATCATCAAATTGTGAAAAAACACCAAAATAATTGATTAAATCTTCTCTTAATTGTTTAATATCAATCATACATTTCCCTCCGTAAATGTACGAATTATTATACATATTTTTTATTAAAAAGCAAGTTTTTTATTAATTAGGTTTACTAGAAACGACCGCCTCCGCCGCCTCCACCGAAGGATCCACCGCCAGAAGAGAAGCCACCTCCACCTCCGCCTCCGGATGAATAGCCACCACTTGAGCCTCCGCTTCCACCGCCGTATGAGGTATTAGATATCGTTCTTAGAACCGTAGAATTTAACGATCTAGTCGTGGTTGCGGCAATTGTATTACATAAAGACATCGTTGAGTATGACATTAATAAATCAGAATCTCCAATCATTTCTCCGTCCATATTTTCAATCTTCATTTTCATGGATGATAGTACTTTTTTGCCAATACCAAGGGCTACAGCGTATACTAAATATTCTTCCCACAAAGCAACTTCAGGTATTTCTTTATCTGAAAAATTAGAAAAATCTAGCAAAAAGTTTCTAAAAGCAAGCCATTTTTTTCTCTCTGCCTTACCTTTACTGGTATATCTTATTTTTTGAAGGATTGGAATTGCCTTTAATATTTTTTTGATAATAATAAAGGCTGCAATCGCGACGATTGGGGTAATAAATGAAAAGTGATTTTCGAATATTCCATATAAGCAGAATATAATATTTACTGGTAAGCAAAGCCATAATATAAAACTACTGCCTCTTTTATAAACCATTCCCATTATTATCAATAATAATCCAATTGGCAACAATCCGTATACTGTGATAATAATACCTAGGGTTATTAATATATTGTCCAGATTACCGTTTTTTTCCTTAATCAATTCCTTATCTGAAAGATGTTTCATTACCTTTTTTTGATAAGTATCAAATTTGTCAAAATCTATTCTTCCAATTTTATTCGATGAAATGATTTTTTTACTGCCAAATATCATGTTTTTTACTCGGCTTTCATCATCCGTTAAGCAGGAAGGAGTAGGAATAATCAGATCATAACTATTACCATCATTTTTTCTTACCGATATCTTCTTTTGCCTAATTAAATCTAGTAGTATAGCTGAGATTTCATTTTTTCCTAGGGTCCTAT
>JAEEGL013363298.1_pt1 | contig 15960 bp, 13 predicted proteins | sample 9134231 | NCBI WGS metagenome assembly JAEEGL01 (sample SAMN16246548, study PRJNA631951) | gut metagenome | biome: gut microbiome; feature: rumen; material: fiber-attached | host: Bos | place: Iran: Karaj | collected 2018-10 | reverse complement strand
TCAAGAAATAACCACTTAACACAATACGATTATGAAAAAGACTTTACTTATCAGCCTGCTGTGTATGATACTCGCTATCCCGGCTATGGCACAGCCTGGTTACCGATACGGTTACAATCCTCGTGTCCAGACGGTGGGACGGCATGGCAATGAATATATCGCTTGGCACCGCTATTATGTCGGTTTGCGTGTGGGCTTAAATGCGTCCCACGTTGGCAGCGATAGTCCCCTGCTCGATGGCAGTAGTGTGAAAAGCGGCTTGAACCTGGGCGTGGTAGCGGGCACGCAGTTGACCTACAGGGCTCCGCTGTTCTTAGAGACTGGTCTCTTTTATAGCCAGAAAGGCGGCAAGAGCGGCTCGGGTGCGGACAAGTTCACCTACGACCTCAACTACTTGGAGTTGCCGCTCATCATCAAGTATAAGCACTTCGTCGGCAATCAGACGAGCATCCAGCCCTATGCGGGAGGATACCTGGCAGTAGGTACCGACGGCAATGTCAAGAACTATGGTTCGAGAACGGCTTTCAGCTCATTTGATGATGGTTACTTCAAGCGCTTTGACGGCGGACTCAAGATAGGTTGCGGAGTGGGCTTTAACATGCTCTACTTGGATGCCAGTTATGACATCGGCCTTGCCAACATCGGCCAGGACAGTTTTGATAACACGCACAACGGTTGCTTTACTTTGAATTTAGGTGTGAATTTTTAGGTAAACGTGATTTTTTCTGGGTGGCGCATGCCGCTTCATCACACCGGTGGCATGCGCTTTTTCTACCAGAAGATTCTAATATAATGTCATTTATCGTAACGGATTGACAAATTCTTATTATATTTGCACAAATTATCAACAATTCTAAACTCAAATGCGTTATGAAAAAGATATACAACATGCTGCTTCTTGCAGTGATCTCGATAATGGTAGCCTCCTGTAATGGTAATGGCTGGGATTCGCCCTACTACGTTGAAAGTATCGTGGGCAGTTGGGAATCCTACTATGGCTGCCAAGGCAATTATGAGTATGATATCATGGGCTATGACAGGGTGCGCTATGATTTCTATGCAAACCACACTGGCCGATATACTTACTACGACAGTTACTGGGGTCTGTCTTATGTGGACTTTGACTGGGATACTTATGGCGATCGCCTCGTAATCAGGTACTATGATGGAGACTCGGACTATCTGTTCTACGGCTATGATCGCAACGGCGACCTGATTCTCGCACTTGACAGCCGCTTCTATCAGTTCACCGCTTATCGTCCCACGGGCTATTGGGCACCTGCCAAGCCTCTGGACAAGGTATCGGACAAGGGCGTGATGGACAAGAGTACCGAAAATAGCAGCGTTTCCCGCGCAGTCAAGGCCAAGAGCGAACTGACTGCGAGCGAGGCTAAGGAGAAATAACTTTTATTGGATAGAATAATATAAGATCATGTGGCCAGGGCAAATGCTTGTCCTGGTTATTTGTTTGCGGGGGAATGGTGTAGGCGCAGTAATGTTGCTGTATTGGCAGCCGATATTGACTTGACCTCGTTGGAAGTCAGGTGGAGCACTTGGGCAATCTGGGTTGCGACTTCATCAATGGTGGCGTCGCTGTCGTCGGTTTCGATAAGCAGACGGTCGAGTGGGGTGGAGGATAAAGCGTCCGGATTGAATCGGATTCCGTAGGAAAGATAACAGCCCGCATCTAGCAGAGTTTGGGCCACATGTGCATTAGCCCTCATGCCATGGATGGCGAGCGTGACGTGGGTCAGTCCGGCATGGCGACGGACGGTAAGGATGTTTTGGGCTGTTCTCACGCTATGCACAACCACAGGTTTGGCCATTGTGGCCGCAATGTGCAGATGGCGCTCAAACACCTTGGCTTGGATGTCAAGGGCAGCGCCCTTTAACGAATCCATTCCCGTTTCACCGATGGCCAGCACCTGTTCGTGCCGCGCGCATTGCTCCAACTGTGTGAAATCACCGTCGGTCAGTGTATCCACGTTGTACCAGGGGTGAAAGCCTACCGAATACCACAATCCGGGCTGCGGGTCAAACTGCCACGGATTGACCGAGATGATGGCGTTGGCCGCGTTTTGCCGATGGGTGTGGAAATCGATGATGTTCATCATGGCACGGGGTCATAGCCGCTGCCACCCCACGGATTACACCTGAGAATGCGCCACACGGCCAGGTACAGCCCCTTAAAGGGCCCGTGCTTGCGTATGGCCTCGATGGCATACTGACTACACGTGGGCGTGAAGCGGCAAGTGGGCGGTTTAAGCGGTGAAATATACTTCTGGTAGAAGCGTATGGGCAGGATGAGAAGCCATCCGATGAAATGGAGCACCGAATTCAGAAAAAGGCCGATTTTGTCGATGAAACCGTTCATTTTTCGACTTTTTGGGCGGGTAATTGTCGTTCGGCAGCGGCCTGAGCGATGCGGTTGAGCAGGCTGATCATTTTCTCGTTGATGACCTCATAGGGTGCGGGTGTAGAGTCCAGGTAAACAAAGGCGATGTCCACTCCCCAGCCCGTCAGTTCCAATGGCTGTAGCAGCAGCGTGCCGCGGTTCAGGCGGTAGGCCTCTCGAGTGCGGCGGCGCAGCAGGACGCGGTTCACGGCCTTGCGGATGCGCTTCTTGGGGATGGAAATGAGGAACTGTGCGGGGTGCCTCTCGTCGCGCGGGCGCAAACGATAGGCGGCGCGCAATGGAAATGCCATGAGCGACTTGCCTTCGTTGAAGAGCGCTTCCACAGCCGTGCGGCTGCACAGTTTCTCGTCTTTATTTAACTTGTAGTTCATTCTGAGGCGCGAAATTACAAAAAAATGGAGTATGGCGAGCACCATACCCCATAAAAATCTCTTTTTCTATGCCTTGTTGCTGGTAACGCCTCAAGCCTCGACGGGCTGCACTTTCTTGAGGTAGTGCTCGATGGCACTGGCCATCGACGGCGTTTCGGGCGTGATGGTAATATCAACGTGCAGGCCAGCCTGGTCGGCAGCCTCCAGGGTTGTGTTACCCATAGCGGCTATCACCACTTTGCGCTCCTTGTAGTCAGGGAAGTTAGTCGTGTAAGACTTGATACCAGCCGGGCTGAAGAACACCAGCATGTCGTAGTCAAACGGCTCATCGGGCGTGAAATCGTTGCTCACCGTGCGGTACATGACAGCCTTGACATACTTCACCTTGTTGTTGTCGAGCACGACGGCCTTGTCGTTATGCACATCACTGATGGGCATGAGGTAGGTTTCCTTGTTGTGCTTGGCAATAATAGGAATCAAACCCTCCATGTGGCCCGATTCGCTATAGAAAATCTTGCGCTTGCGGTAAACGACATACTTCTGGAGATAATGTGCGATGGTCTCGCTAACGCAGAAGTACTTCAATGTATCGGGTACATTGTAGCGCAATTCCTTACACAGGCGGAAGAAATGATCGATTGCTGTACGTGCTGTCAAAATAATGGCCGTGTAGTCAGGCACATTAATTTTGGACTGTCTGAATTCCTTGGAAGAAAGTCCTTCCACTTTGATAAAGGGTCGGAATACTAATTCAACTCCATATTTTTTCTCCAAATCAAAATAAGGAGACTTTTCGGACGTCGGTCTTGGTTGTGAAACCAAAATCTTCTTTATGCTCATGTAGTTCCTCTATGATTGTAAAGTATCACTAATCCAGATAGTTACACCTGTCAAAAGGACAAGGGGTACTATTTCGACGGCGCAAAGGTACAAAATAAAATAGAGAATCGATGTCAAATTGCTATAAAAAATTCTAAAGCCCTTATAAATAAATATTAATCGGGCTACAATATATAGTATCGCCCCTATGGATAATAGCAATTTGCCATGCGCTGGATACAACATGACCAAAACAAGGACGGGCAACAGCATGAGCCCCAGGAATGACTGTGATGCCTTGAATCCATCGAGCCACAATTTGGAACCCACTTTGTCGCTGAAGGTGTAACCCAGAACCTTGTACACCATCCATTGGATGATGTAGAAACCTGCCGCAATACCGCAATAGGCCGCCACGTGAGGGAACACGCTGGCCTGTAACGATGCCGCCAATGCGGGCCTCAAGAGTTGCACGGCGAAGTAGATGAGGAATCCCTCGGTAATGCAGGTGTTGGCAATGAGGGCGATGAGGATTTTGGTCTCGTTGACCGTATGGTCCTCGAACAGGTTCTCACGTCGGCGGGTTGAGAACATGTAGTGGAAGAAATTCTCGATGTACTTGTAACCCGTGTGGTAACTTAGTGCCACAGCCAGCAATCCCATCAACAATAATGCCATTGATGGCGTATCGTGCAGAGGTGAACGGGCAAACTGCTGGACTTGCCCGGGTTCGGGTTGTTCCATCACAGGCAGGGTATTGATGTCGCTCAAGGCCGAATCACCCGTTATCGTGTCGGGAAAGCCGTCGAGGTACTGCGGTGCGTAGTAAACGTCCGCAGTATCGGCATGCAGGGTAGTATCGGCAGGAAGATGGTTGAGCGGCATGGGATCAATCAATACTTAGACTCGAACTTTACCGGCTTGTTGTTCTCTAAGAGGGTGATGGCGTCTTGAGGCGTGTCAGCCACGCACCATAACTGGTTGTGGGACGGCTTCATGAAGCCCTCATCGATGGCATGTTGCAACATGGCCAGCAGGGCGTCATAATAGCCCATAGTGTTAAGGATGATGATGGGTACCTTGACAAGCCCTAACTGTCTCCATGTGAGTGTCTCGAGCAATTCCTCGAGCGTGCCTACGCCACCGGGCAGGGCGATAACGGCATCGGCCATGTCGCTCATGGTCTGTTTGCGCTGGTGCATGTCGGCAGTGATAATGACGTCTGCCAGGCGGTCGTAACACCACCCCTTATCGACCATAAACTTGGGAATGACTCCTGTCACCTGACCGCCGGCGTCAAGGGCGCCGTCGGTCACGGCTCCCATCAGCCCCACGGCACCCCCGCCGTTGATGCTGCGCCAACCGCCACGTGCCAGCAATTCACCCAACTCGCGAGCCGCCTTCAGGTAGCGTGGATCGATGTTTGCGCTAGAAGCGCAAAATACACAAACGTTTCCTCTTGTCTCTTGTTTCATGGCTGCAAAGGTAGTACAAAGTTTAGAGTTTAGGGTTTAGAGTTGAGAGTTTTTTAGACCCTCGTTGGGGAGACGGGGGCTATTGGCCGTAGTTGTTGGCCTTGCGGTAGTGGTTGGGCGAAAGACCCAGGTGCTTTCTCACATATTTGCCGAAGAAGGACAGGTTGTCAAAGCCCATCTCGCTGGCTATTTCCTTGATACTCAAGTCGCTATAGAGCAGCAACTGCTTGATGCGGCTGATAACGGCTGTAGCAATAAGTTCGCTGGCCGTGGAATCGCTGTGCTTGCGGCAGATGCTCGTTAGGTATTTGGGAGAAACGCACAACTCATCGGCGTAAGATTTTACACTGCGGTTAACATTAGTGTTGTCGGCCAGCAGGAGCATGAAACGGCGGAAAATGCGGTCCCCCTGGCGCAGCATGTCTTCCTCGCTGCCCTGGTTAAGGTGCTTGTTGATATTGGAAAGCAGGTCATAGGCGAAGCAACGGATGATGTCGCGCATGGTCTCGCGGCCGAAGTTCAACTCGGGGTGGCCCATCTTGAAAGTGAGCAGGTCGTAATACTTGACCATCAGGTCCACGTCGTCCTGACCCATCTCGATGACAGGATTGGACAGGATGTGCATGACCGATTGCATCAGGCTCTTGTTGATAAACGAGAAACCTACGTCGGTGCTGATGCCGCAAATCAGGCAGCTGAAATCATCGCTGTGCTGAACATTGTCGATGACCACCTTGCGGTCAACAATGAGCGAACAATTCTTCTTCAAGTGGAACGGGGTGGCGTTGAGTTCTAGCGAGAGCGTCCCGTTAAGCACCATGACATAGGCTATAAAATTCACTTGAAACCGCTTCATCAGTCCGGGGACAGAGGTGATGTCGTCGGCAAAAATGATTTCTCCATCATTGTACTTGAGGTCGTGATAGAACTCTGGCACGTCAGTGAGGTCAAGCTGAGTAATCTGGTTCTGTTTCATCGTCGTGAAGAGTAGATTTGTCCCGGTTATTTTTGAAAAAGTGGTCTAACTTGATAGAAATTAACAAGTTAGACCACATCGAGTCGGGGTGAGAAGACTCGAACTTCCGGCCTCCACGTCCCGAACGTGGCGCGCTAACCAACTGTGCTACACCCCGAATCTCGTTTTAGCGGTGCAAAGATACTGCTATTTTTTCAATCTGAGCAAGATTTTCAGCAATATTTATTTAATGGGCATCGAGCCAGTTGGTGGCAGCACCGTGGCTGGCGGTGAGTCGGACGTTGCCCTTATAGACGCCTTCCATCTCCTCGATGACGATGTGCTGTACGCGGTCAAGTTCGCTGGGGATGACGTCAAAGTTGAGTTCGTCATGAACCTGAAGGATCATCTTGGACTGGATGCCTTCCTGCTGGAATCGCTGGTAGATGCGTACCATCGCCAGCTTGATGACATCGGCAGCGGTGCCCTGGATGGGCGCATTGATGGCATTGCGCTCGCTGAAGCCCCTCACCACGGCATTGCGGGAGTTGATGTCGGGCAGCATGCGGCGACGGCCATAGAGGGTGGTCACGTAGCCTTTTTCGCGGGCTTGGGCAATCGAGCGGTCGATGTAGTCGCGCACCTGCGGGAAGGTGGTGTAGTAGCCGTCGATGAGCATCTTGGCTTCATCGCGTGGGATGTTCAAGCGCTGGGCCAGGCCGAAGGCGCTGATGCCGTACAGGATGCCGAAGTTGGCCGTTTTGGCTTTGCGGCGCTCATCGCTGGTCACCTGCTCTAAAGGCTTGTGGTAGATGCGGGCCGCAGTGATGGCATGGATGTCGTGGCCGTGGGCAAAAGCGTCGAGCATCGTCTGGTCGTGGCTCAAGTCGGCCACCAGGCGCAATTCTATCTGGGAATAGTCGGCGCTGAAGAACAAGTTGCCGTCAGCAGGGATGAAGGCGCGGCGTATCTCCTTTCCCTCATCGTTCCTGACGGGGATATTCTGCAGGTTGGGATTGGTTGAGGACAGGCGGCCCGTGGCGGTGACGGTCTGGTTATAGGTCGTGTGGATGCGGCCAGTCTGGGGGTTGATGAGGGCTGGCAAGGCGTTGACATAGGTGGACAACAACTTGCGGATTCCCCTCAGTTCCAGAATCTTGTTGACGAGCGGATGGCGGTCGCGCAATTTGAGCAGGATATCCTCGGTGGTGCTGTATTGGCCCGTTTTGGTCTTTTTGGCCTTGGGATCAATCTTGAGGTGGTCAAAGAGCACTTCTCCCACTTGGGCCGGAGATGCCGTGTTAAAGGGTATGCCTGCCAGTTGGTGGCACTCGGCGTCCAGACGGTTCATCTGTTCAGTGAGAGCCACAGAATAGTCGTTGAGGGCCTTGACATCGATGCGGGCGCCCGCTAACTCCATGCTTGCGAGCACCTGGACCAGTGGCAACTCAATGTCGGAGAAGAGTTTATCCAACGCTTGTTCCTTGAGAGCGTTGTCAAGCACATCGGGGAGTTGAAGGGTGAGATCGGCTGCCTCACATGCCCAGCGCGCCAGAGCCTCAGGGGCCACCTGGGCGGGCTTGAGCTGGTTGCGGCCTTTGGGGCCTAACAGGCTCTCGGGTGTGATGGCGGTGTAGTGTAGCAGCTCATAGGCCATCTCGGCAATGGAGTGGCCCCTCTCGGGTTGCAGCAGGTAGTGGGCCACAGCGGTGTCATAGTAGGGCGCGGTGAAGCTGATGCCGTGCTGGTCGAGGGCGACCATCGTGCGCTTGACATCGCTGCTCACGATACATGCCTTGCTGGTGAAGAGGGGTGCCAGGGTCTTGAGCATATCGGCCTTGCCGTCACACTTGACAAACGCCGCCTCGTGCGGCTTGCCACACAGGGCTATACCGATTACCGTGAGTTGCATGGCGTTGCTGCCAGTGCCTAGCAGGCTGATGGCCACACGCGGCAGTTCCTGGAGGTCACTGACGAGGGCCGCTGCCTCGATGGGCGAGGTGATGAGCCGATAGTTGTGGCCTGTTTGGTCGAGTGAGGTGAAAACGGGGGCCGCCTTTTCCTCAACGGGCTCCTCAAAATCGAATAGAGAGAGTTGCTGGCCACGTGGCGCTGTGGTCACCTTAGCCTCTGGAGTTGGTGGTACTGATGGAGCCGATGGAGCAGCCTGTGGAGCCGAGATGTTGTCGAGGCCCACGTTGGCCTCGCCGCCGTCGATGAGACGCTGGGTGAGGGTGCGGAACTCGAGTTCGGTAAATACCTCTCGAAGGGCATTCATGTCAACAGGTTTGCGGATCATATTGTCGCTGTCGAGGGTGATGGGGACGTCGGTGATGATGGTGGCGAGCCATTTGGACAGGCGTATCTGCTCGGCGTTTTCCTCAATGCGTTGTTTCTGCACTCCCTTGAGTTGGTCGGTGTGTTCCAGCAGGTTTTCTATTGAGCCGAATTGCTGGATGAGTTTCTCGGCATTCTTGGGACCCACACCAGGGCATCCAGGGATGTTGTCGGCGGTGTCGCCCATGAGTCCCAGGATATCGATGAGTTGTTTGGGTGACTGGATGCCGTATTTCGCGGTGACTTCCTCAACGCCCTCGATGATGTTCTTGCCGGGATTGAAGATCTTGATGTTAGGAGTCACCAACTGGCCGAAGTCCTTGTCTCCAGTGACCATGTAGGTGAAGAAACCTTGATTTTCGGCCTGGTGGGACAGTGTGCCGATGACGTCATCGGCCTCGAATCCCTCGACTTCAATGACGGGGATGCCGTAGGCCTGGAGGATGCGCTTGATGTAGGGCACGGCAACGAGGATGCCCTCAGGGGTCTTTTCGCGGTTGGCCTTGTAGGGCTCGTAGTTCTTGTGCCTGAAGGTGTTGCCGCCGGGCGGGTCAAAGCAGACGGCCAGGTGTGATGGCCGCTCACGCTTGAGCAGGTCCTGGAGGGTATTGACAAAGCCGAATACGGCCGATGTGTCGATGCCGGTCGAGGTGACACGCGGGCTGCGCACCATGGCATAAAAGGCCCTGAAGATAAGGGCATAGGCATCGAGTAACAGCAATTTCTTGGTGGGTTCCATAATCTCTGGTTGGTTTACGGGGATAAAGATAGTCATTTTTTTGCGTTTTAGGTATTTTAGGGGATAAAAATCAATTTTACTCTCAAAAAAGGTGGTTTTCCCAGGAATTATTGCTATCTTTGCAAGCTATGGCAATATCGTTGACACATATTCAAGAACAACTGAGACCTGAGCTGGAGGCGATGAACGATATCATCGTCACCACATTGACAAGCAATAGTGAACTCACTAACAGCATCGTGGACTCTTACCTCAAGAGTAAGGGCAAGTTGCTGAGGCCCATTGTGACCCTGCTGAGCGCGAAGTTTTTTGGTGGCATCAATGACAAGGCGCTGCAGGGCGCTGCTGCCCTTGAGATGCTTCACAACGCGTCGCTGATTCACGACGATGTGATCGACGAGGCGACTGAGCGCCGTGGCTTGCCCACCATCAATAACGTGTGGAGCAACCATGTGGCGGTGCTGGTGGGTGACTTCTTTGTCACGGGCGCCCTGCGTTGTGGTGTTGCTACTGGCGACGGCCGCATCCTGAGCGCACTGGCCGACATGGGCCGCGATTTGTCATTAGGCGAGATTGACCAGGTGGATATTGCCCGCAACCACAACATCGATGAGGCGACCTATATGGAAATTATCCGTGCCAAGACAGCCTCGCTGTTTGAATGCTGTGCCGCGGTTGGTGGCTATGCCAACGATGCGCCACTCACCTCGATTGATGAGTTGCGCCGTTATACTCGCCTGTTGGGCATCTGCTTCCAGATCAAGGATGATACCTTTGACTACTACCATGATCCCATCATCGGCAAGCCCACGGGCAATGACCTGCGGGAGGGCAAGGTGACCTTGCCGCTGATTTATGCCTTGAACCGCGCTGACATGCCCGAGCACGACGAGATGCTCGCCCTGGTGAACAAGGAGAAACTCACGGGTGATGACATCGACCGTCTGATAGACTTTGCCAAGCGTGCCGGCGGCATCGATTACGCTTACGCTAAGATGGAGAGCCTGCGCGACGAGGCCAACGACATCCTGGCACCCTATTCGCCCGACGACACCGTGGAGCAGTTCAGGGAAATCTTTGACTACGTCATCGAGCGGAGGCTTTAAAGCCTAATCCATGTTACAAGCCTATCTGATAGCAGGACGAGTCGAGGCTGGCTGTGATGAGGCTGGCCGTGGTTGTCTTGCGGGCCCCGTGACGGCGGCTGCGGTGATTCTTCCGCCCGATTTCCATAACGACTTGATTAACGACAGCAAGCAGTTGACCGAGTGCCAACGGGAACGCTTGCGCCCCATCATCGAGCGCGAGGCGGTGGCTTGGGCCGTGGCGATGGTCTCTCCCCAGGAGATTGACCGCATCAACATCCTGCGAGCCAGCATTACGGCCATGCACCGCGCTCTGGACCAACTGGCGGTGCGCCCCGAGGCCATCCTTGTGGACGGCAATCGTTTCTTCCCTTACCAAGACATTCCTTACACCACCATCATCAAGGGCGACGGCAAGATGCTCAGCATCGCTGCCGCATCGATCCTCGCGAAGACACATCGTGACGAACTGATGCGCCGTCTGGACGAGGAATATCCCCAATATGGCTGGTCTCGCAACAAGGGCTATCCCACCCCCGACCATCGCGCCGCCATCGCCCAATACGGTGCAACCCCCTACCACCGCCATACCTTCCAACTCCTTCCACAACCCACTCTCTTCGACAACGTCGAGTAACATAGCTGTCAAACAACTTTTACAACGTTGAACAACAATAACAACGTTATTTCTGTTATTGAAAACAAGAAATATAAATAATACAATTTGTTAATAATCAGATTGTTGTGCTTCTAAGTGATTCTTGTTTTCTTTTTTAACGGCGAATTTTACGGATTAAGCGAAAAGCATCCGCTTACGTGCTGCGTGCAACAAGGATCGTGCTTCGCACGAGAACCTTTAGCTCGGCGAAGCCAAATTAAACAAAATTAGAAATAAAATTTTTTTTAAATTTCTTGCGAGCCGTTGCGAGCAATCGTAGGGAGGCTTTAGGTTTTAGGCGTTAGGCTTTAGGGTGGCGGATGCTGTTCGCTTAATCCGTATAATTCGCCGTTTTAAAAATGAAAGTTGTTAGAGTTGTTCAGCGTTGTATGAGTTGTTTGAAAAAACTTAGCGGCTTGGGGTCTTAGCGAGTGGTTGTTGGTGTAAAACGAGGACAGGACCTGCATTCCGCAGGCCCTGTCCAAGGTATTGTCAAGTTTTAATTGACTTGTCGGGGATTATTTCGCAGCACCGCTGAGGAGCATGTCAATCAGAGCAGTAACGTCATCAATCCTGATGAATGTATCTTGATTCACATCAGCGTTAGCGGGGCTGTAGTGTTCGGTCTCAATATCGGTGTTGCCACCCAGCAGAGCATCGATCAGAGCGGTAACGTCGTCAATCCTGATAACGCCGTCCTTGTTCACGTCACCAAGCTTAACCTCGGGCTGATCCTGAACCAACTTGTAGATGTAAACGGGAGCCTGGGTGTTGGTTGCACCATAGCAAGAGAAGCGAGTGTTCTGAGCGTTGTAGCGGATAATGTTGCGCTCGAAGTTGCCCTGGAAGACGATAGAGGCAGTGTCGGCAATAGCAATGGCTGCAATAGCGTTGCTGTCAACCTCGGCCTTAGCGACGAGGAAGTTCTTGCTGCTGCTGGCAGCTGCGAGGTAACCCTCGGTAGCCTTCAAGGTCCAGTTGTTACCGTTAGCACCCAAGGTGATAACGTTAGCATCAGCGGTGGTGATGGTCAGATTCTCAGCGATGTTTACTGATACCTGCTGGAAGTAGCTTGTACTGCTTGTGCTGTAGGCTGCACCCATAGCGTAGGCTTCGCCAGCTTCGTTAGCATTCACGATGATGATCTTGTCGCCATCGGCAAGGGTAGTTACATCGGTTACCAGAGCATAGGTTGCTTCCTCGACGGGAACAATGGTGAAGGTAGCCTCGGCCATCTCGCTCTCGGCATCGTCGGTTGCAGCATAAGCCTTAACTGTAGCGCTTTCGGTCAATGTGAAGGGACCGCTGTAGGTCATTTCGTCGCCATTGTTGATGGTGTAGATGATCTCGGCGTCCTCAGTAGCGCAGGTAATGGTTACCTCAACCTCGTTGGCAAATGTACCACCGTTAGGAGTGATAACGGGCTTGTCAACACCAGCAGGAGCTACATAGTCAGTGCTGATGAAGTAGAGCTGCAAGGTTTCACCATAGATGCTCACGATACCCGTGATGGTGCAGTCTGCATTATCGAACTCTACAATAGGACAATTGTTGAAGCGCTTGAACAGTGTGATTGTGCTACCATCGGTCAGGGTAGCGGTGGTACCACTGATGCTCTTCACGTGTTCGATCTTCACATAAGCGTTGATCATGTTGGCCATGTCAGCTGCAGTGATAGTCTGAACGGCAGCGAGCGTAGCGTTGGTGTTGCCGCTGGCACTAACGTTAGCGGGATTTTGGAACTCATCCAGACCATTATATGTGGTCTTCTGAGCGGTCCAATTCTTGTTCAGGACAACACCGTTAGCAAAGTTTTCAGCGGGAGCAGATGTGTAGTAAATCAGGCCGTAGCCGCTGTTGTCGCGCAGGAACAGGTACTTGCCGTTGTGATAGGTAACAACAGCATCACCCTTGAAGGTGAAATCAACACCGTCTTCCAGATTGTTGGCCTGTGCCAGAGTGGTGATGTCGTCTTCAACGGGAGCCTCATAGTTGCTGCCGATGAAGTTGAGTTGCAGGTTACCCTCGTGCTGGCTAACGATACCCCTGATGTAGTAATCGCCATTTTCAAAAGCGGGGATAACGGCGTCAAAGCGCTTGTACAGTGTGATTGTGCTACCATCGGCCAGGGTAGCGGTGGTGCCACTGATGCTGACCACGTTGTTGATTTGAACGTAGGCGTTGATCAAGTTAGCGTCCAGAGCGTCGATTACCTGGGGAGCGGCGAGCTGAAGGTTGGTGCCGTTAGCGCTCAAGGCAGAGTAGTCAGTGTACTCGGGGTAGCCATCATAGGTGGTCTTCTTGGCGGTCCAGTCCTGAGCCAGAACATCACCATTGTTGAAGGTGGGCTCAACTCCACTGGTATTGAAGATGAGACCGTAGCCACTGCCGTCGCGCAGGTAGAGGTACCTGCCGTACTGATAGGTAACAACGGCGTCGCCCTTGAATTGGAACTCGGTGTTGTCAGCAAGAACGTTGGCAGCAGCGAGGTTAGCTACCTCAGTGTAGGTGGGATCAACGGGAGTTGTTTCCTCGAAGAAGACTTCGATTTTGGTGATCTGAGTGTTATGACCACTGGTCACTTTCAGGGTGTAGACGTTACCTGCAGCCTGATAGTCAGCAGCAATCTCATAGGTATTCAAACCTGTTGCGCCAGTAGTCTCGGTGCTGACAGCATTCTCACCTACATAGATGTTCTGTTTAACTGCGGCGGAAGCGCCACCTTTACCAGTAATCTCGATCTTTTTGACATCTTTGTTAAACTCGGGCAAGGTGAGGGTTGAACCTGATTTACCGAGCAACAGATACTTGTCACTAGAATTCCAGTAATACTTGGTAGTTGCGTTAATGGCGATGGTGTAATCACCATTGGTGTGGGTGTAAGATCCGGATACTCCGGCACTACTACCTACAGGAAAACCCCAATCATTCGTCGTGAAGTCAAGGACAACAGACGTCTGAGCCACGGCTGACAGGGTCAGCAGGGCTAACGTGAGGAGAGAAAATAATTTCTTCATAAAAATTTGAAATGAATTGAGTTAATGAAATATGTTAATAAACAAAAATGTTCATTTTTAGGGCTTTAAGTAAGCGAGGTCCGTTTCATGCCGCAAAGGTACAGACATTTTTATTAATGTGCAACACTTTGGGCCCGATTTTCTCTCGATTCCGTCTGCGGGCATTTGCCCCCGATGGGGCTCACGCTAAGCCGCCAAGCCGCTAAGTTTTATTTATTGCTCGCAAGGGCTCGCAAGAAATTTAAAAAAAATTATTAATATTTTTGTTTGATTTGGCTTCGCCGAGCTAAAGGTTCTCGTGCGAAGCACTATCCTTAAGTTACAGGCGACATGAACGCGGATGCCCCCTTTAAACTTTAAACATTAAACTCTAAACTGTGAGCACAGCGAGCATCCATGCGGATGCTGTTCGCTTAATCCGTAAAATTCGCCGACAAAAGCTAAAAATGAAAGTTGTTTGTGTTGTAATGCTTTGTTGTTTGTGTTGTTAGAAAGTGGATTGAGGGGATGAAAAAAGGAGGCGCCCGGTGTGGGAGCCTCCTTTTTTTAGGAATTTAAGGTGCTATCGGATTAGCGAACGACCTTGGTGGTCTGGGTGGTACCATCACTGTAACGGGTGATGACGATGTTCACACCGTCGAAGGGCTTGTCGCTCTTCACACCCTGAGCGTTAACGTAGGTCTTGGAAACCTCCTGACCGGCAGTGCTGATCTCGCTAACGGCGGTAGCAATGTTGGTCCAAGGCTGACGCAGCTGTACAACATAGTACTTGTTCTCGTTGGTGGCGCGGTCGGCCTTTACATAGTAGAAGCGTACCAGGAACTCGATAGAGGGGCTGTAGAGAGCACCGAATGCGAGTTCGTCGTTGCTGTTACCAATAGTGATCTCGGACTGGTTGGTGTACTCCTCAGCGATGAGCTTAGCGGGCTCACGCGGGGTCTCCTCGTCGTTGACGAAGTAGAAGGTGCCGTCGCCCAGGTTCCACTCCTTCTTGAAGTTGCGAACGTCGTTGCTCAACCTCCAAACGCGGTACATGTAGGGGATGTACTCAACACTTGCATCCTCGGGAACAGAGCCGACGATGTCGAGGATCGGGTTGAAGAGGGTGCACATGTTGCCATCCTCATCCAACCAGTAGTAAGCCTCGTTGACGGTCTTGGTACCGCGGTTGGTGTAGTCAACGCTACCAACGCCAGTGCGGATCACGGGGCTACCGTAGCTGTTCTCGCCGTCCTGCTTAACGCGGCCGGTACCGAAGGTCCAAGCGATGGGCAGGTAGGAGATGTACTGGCCAGGATCGCCAGTGTAAGCGGGATCGTCATAGTAGTTGAGGATGCCTTCGTCGTAAACGTTGCCTGCATTACCCAGGGCGTCGTTCATCTCGATGAAGGTACCGTCGGTGCGGCGCTGCAGGTAAGAGATCTGCTGGTTGGGAGCTACATCGATACCACGGTCGAGCGTGTAGTAATACAGACGGGCGTTGTTCTCGAGGTAGAGCTCGAAGTTAGCGCTCTTGATGTTAACGGGCAGCAGGTTGTCGAGGTCGGTGTCGTTGTCCACCTGAGCCTTGGTGTAGTAACCGTCGATGGTGGCGTCAACCTTGGTCACGGGAACCTCAACGTCGTTAGAGGTCTTCTCGCCCAGGGTGAGTACGTAACCATACTTGTCGGGGTGCTCGTTGCCCTCAACGCTCTCGGCGAACTGGTCAACGATCTGGATAGCGCTCAAGTCAACGACTGCGCCAGCAGCGTAGTTGCCGAGGTTGCCACTGGTTGCCACATTGATCTGGTTCAGGTTGTAACCGGGCAGGATGTTCTGCTCAACATACTCGATAGAGTAGCGCACGTTACCATTGTTGTTGGTGAAGGTGATGGTAGCGATCGGCATCTGAACGTCGGGCAGATCAGCATCGAAGCGGTTAACGATGATGGTGTTCATGCCATTGTCGATGTTCTCGGGGGTGATGGCGTTCACGTCGTTGATGATGCCCATGAAGTTGCGGTAGTAGTTCTTGCCCTCAGCCTTCACGAAGTCGCTCTCGAAGTGCTTGAGCGTCAGTGAGATGAAGTCATTCCAGCCAGGGATAAC
>JAEEGL012441197.1_pt1 | contig 15960 bp, 15 predicted proteins | sample 9134231 | NCBI WGS metagenome assembly JAEEGL01 (sample SAMN16246548, study PRJNA631951) | gut metagenome | biome: gut microbiome; feature: rumen; material: fiber-attached | host: Bos | place: Iran: Karaj | collected 2018-10 | reverse complement strand
GGCGTAATCCTGCGTGCATACGCATACATCCTTTCGCCGGGTAAGGACCACCTGCAGAAGGAGGGGCAGCATTCCGTGCTGGGGGCCACCTATATCAAGGAATGCCTCAAGGATCTGTACAAACTGCCCATCGAGGGTGTCTGCAAGCACCAGTTCGTGTTTGACGGTCTCATCAACGACGGTGCCCACGACGATGTTCCCGGCGCCACCACGCTGGATGTGGCCAAGCGCCTGCTGGACTACGGTTTCCACGCACCCACCATCTACTTCCCGCTCCTGTTCCACCAGGCCCTTATGATCGAGCCCACGGAGACCGAGAGCAAGGAGACGCTGGATGCCTTCATCGAGGTCATGAGAAAGATTGCGGCCGAGGCTGCGGAGGATCCCAACATTCTCCACGAGGCCCCGCACAACACGCCCATCTCCCGCCCCGACGAAACCACCGCTGCCCGTAATCCTATTTTAAAGTATCAGGATACGCTATAATAGAAAAGGTAGTCTCTCTGAACCGTCGCTTCGCGACCCTTCCCTGCGTGGGTATAAAGGCGCCATCAGGCGCCCGGCCGTACCCGGGATTTTGCGCCAGCAAAATCGTAGAGGGAGAAAAGGCCGCGGGGGATAGTAGGGGGCAGAGCCCCCTCAAATTAGCCGAGGGTGGCTACGGGTTCAGAGAGACTACCTTTTTCTATTTTTTACTACCTTTGCAATCCTTATGAAAGAGCGCACGTTACATACCATTCTGGATGGCTTTCAGAAGATGGAGCTGGAAGACCTGGGGAGTATCCTGGGTAATGAGCTGAGCCCGCGTCTTCGGAAATCCCAGCTGGTGGACCAGCTCCACACCTACCTGCACGCAGAGCCGCGCCGGTGGATGTCGCATTTGATGGAGCGGGACGTGCGTCTTTTGCGTGAACTCGTTCATGCCGGTCCGGAGAAGGTACAGTACCAGGATTTTGCCGATTATCCCTCCCTGCTGGAGGTGACGGGTCTGGTACAATATGACGATTCCGACGAGAATTTCCACAAGGTGTGGATCAGCCGGGAGATGTACGACATCGTGGCCCCGGATGTGGAGAAGGTGCTTCGCTCTTGCGAGAAGAGCGGACAGTTTGAAGTGGAGCGGGTTGGACTGGGTTACTTGAACCTTTACGGCATCCTACCCACGGAACGTTTCATAGATCTGGTGATGGACTGGTATGAGGAGGCGCACGGGGGAGACTTCAAGGAACTTTCCAAGATGCTGCACCAGAGCCCTCTGGTGAAGATGTACCGCTATACTGATGAGTGGGGAGACTATGTGTGCTCTCCCTGCGTAGAGAATGTGGAAGAAATCTTCACCCAACGCAAAGCGTTGGGACAGAAGAGCTTCAAGCCTTTCACCGCGGCCGAGGCCCGGGAAGCCGGTGCCGGTGCGCCGTACTTCACCATCGGCCTTAAAACGCCCGAGGGGATGCGTCTGGAACAGATGTACCGCCGCGTGGGATACGAGGGCTACGAACTGGTGAAGGCCCAGCACGATACCTGGATGGAGGCGCAGTACACCCTTGAGCAGAATGACGCCCTGTTCCAGCCGTTGATGGAAAGCCCCCTGAGCCCGGATCTGGACGAGGACAGCTGGCTGGCCTGCTGCAAGATCGTAAGCGATTACGCCGACAGCGTGCCCAAGTGGTTCCTTTGCGGGTACAGCGCCGCCGAGGCCGATACCTGCAAGGCCGATTGGCCCGCCTGGCATACGCCGCGTTCGCAGGAACCCGTATCGGCCGAAGAAGAGTATCCCCACTGGACCATGCCCGAGCCTACCATCACGGAGGGCTATGCAGGGGACCTCAATTCCGATTTCCTGCCTTTGGGATTCGCCATTCCTCATGTGGCGGCCGATGATCCCTGTCCCTGCGGCAGCGGACTCCGTTACTGCCGTTGTCACGGAAAATACCTCTCATAAGATGGCCGATGAACTTCTTCTGAAGCCGGTGGCTTATTATAGGGGACCTTTCGGTTCCAAATTCGGCATACCCCGCCAGAGTTCGCTGGTGGCCGATATCGAGGGACGCATTGTGTTTACGGACGATTTCCGTGTACGCGAGGCTCTCCGTGGGCTGGAAGGCTTCAGCCGACTGTGGCTCGTGTGGGGCTTCAGCGCCAACAAACCGGCAAAAGGGGACTGGCAGCCCACCGTGCGGCCTCCCCGGCTGGGTGGCAACACCGCCATGGGCGTGTGGGCCACCCGTTCGCCCTATCGGCCCAATCCCATCGGCCTTTCCTGTGTGGAATTGCAGCAGGTGGATGGCATGGAACTTGTGATTAGGGGAGCGGACCTGATGGACGGGACGCCTATTTACGACATCAAGCCGTATATAGCTTATGCCGACAGTTTCCCGGATGCGCTTTGCGGTTTTGCCGGTGAGGCGCCCGGGAAGAAACTCCAGGTGGTGATTCCCCAGGAAATTCCGCTGGACAGCCGCCAGCGCCGCATTTTGGAAGAAGTGCTGGCCCTGGATCCCCGCCCAGCCTATCAGGACCAGGCCGATAAGGAATACGGAATGCCCTTTGAAGGGGGCGAAGTCCATTTCCGGGTAGAAAACAATGTATTAACGGTTAGTAAGTACTTATTATGATGAAGAAGTATTGGATGCTGGCGGCCCTGTGCCTGCTTTTCCCCCTGGCCTCCCTGCATGCCCAGGAACAGCCCACGTTGAACAAGAAGAACCTGGTGGTGAAGGAATGGAATACGGACCCCAAGGGGGCGCACAAGGTATTGGACCACGTGACCACCTACAATACCGAGGGCCGGAAGATAGAGGAGATTGAATACAGCACCGACGGGCAGAAGTGGCGCAAGCGCTATGAGTACGACGCAAACGGCCGGATGAGCAAGGAATACGTGTACGATAACCGCAACCGCCTGCAGACGTACAAGACCTTCGAGTTCAACGAGTTTGCCAAGAAGAAGGTACAATACACCTACAATGCGAAGGGAAAACTCCTAAGCATCAAGCATTACGAATATATAGCGCAGTAAGGCCTAGCGGTCGTTTCTGAATTCGGACGGGGTTTGCCCCGTCTTTTTTTTGAAGAAGCGGGAGAAGTAGGACTGGTCCGGCAAGCCGGTTTTGGCCGATATGTCTGCGATGGAAATGGTGGGATCCTTCAGGAGTTTCTTGGCAATGTTCAGGCGCGCAATCTCAATCCAGTCGATGGCTGTGCGCCGGGTACGGTTCTTCACGGTCTTATTGAGGTAGTTGGGCGTAACACCAAGCATCTCTGCGTATTCGGCCACAGACAGGGGCACTTTATCCCTTTCAAAAACCAGTTGCAGGAAGCGCTCCGAAACGGCTGCGACCTTTCCACCGGGCCTCAGCTGGCCCAGGATGAGGTCCAGGGCACTCTGGAGGAAATTCTTGTCCTTGTCTTCATGCGCTGTCTTCATGCGCTTGAAAAGGGCTCCCATAAATACGGCATCCTCGAACCAGAAACTCTGCTGGATGAGAGTATTCGCACGCAGGACAGAGTAGGAGGCATCTTTCACGAACTCCAGGGTAAAACAGCCGTCAAAGCCCTGGCATCCATTGAAGTACTTGATATCAATGCTCTTTTCCGGCGGAACCAACACAAACTGGCCCGGGCCGATGAGGATGTTCTGGCCGTCAATCTCGGCCAGGACCTCTCCATCCAGGAGAAAGCAAAAGACATAGAATGGGCGCTTCAGAGGCTTGGGAACGAAGGAGGTATAGCCTTTTTCGTTGAGCTCGTAAATGTTGAACTGGTTTTTCATAGTGTTAAAATTCTACGTCGAATCCGACATTTATGGTAAAGTTCTGTTTGGGTTCGGGAAGACGGTGAGTAATGCGCCAGAAAGCGTCTACCCGGAGTACCCGGAAGATATTGCACAAGCCAGCGCCAATCTCTATGTAGGGCTTTTCCAGGGTTCCGGAGCCTTTGGGCAGCAGGAACGGGCCATGGAGGCGGTTGGCATCGGTCAGGGTACCCCAGGCGAAGCGGAAGGTGAAGACTTCGCGGAGGTCCAGCTTCCTGATCAGAGGAATCTTCCCCAGGAAGAAACCGTTGAAGTTGTGCTCGTAGTAGCCCGATAACCAGCGGTCTGACATAAACTCATAGTAGTTCATGCAACTGAAGGAGGTCCGGTCCATGAAAAAGGTCTGGTTGCCTTCATGAAGCTTGAGCATAGGATAGGGGATGCTGCCCCAGATGGCGCCTGCATCCAGGTATATCCGGCCAAAACCCAAGGCATGGGAGGGAATGTGCCAGCTGAAGATGGCGTTGGTGCGCACGAAGGGGATGTCGTCCTTGGTAATGCCTTTGATGCCTCCTATCACATCCAGCAGGAGAACGGGATACTGGGAATATATATACGTCTTTTTGAACGTATTGCGGGTAACCCTTTCGTCTTTTGAGAAGCGGATACTGGCGTGGATGCTGTTGGACGAGAAACTCTCCTGGATGCTGCCGTCGGGCCTTTCAAAAGGCACCAGAGGATTGCTCCAGACCCGGGAAGTGGTCCATTCCAGCGAGGCGTTCACGGAAGGGGAGAATTCATGGTCGTACAGGATATCAAAGGAGCGCACCATGCTCTGGCGGTTGGCACGGGAGCGTGCAAACAGGGAGGAAAGCATGTTCTGGGCCGAGAAGACCCCTGCTCCGCTACCGAACTGGATGAGGTCGTGCTGGGCCAGGAGGGTTAGTTTGCGGGTGACCTCCCTGCGGAACATGAATTCCGCGGAGGCCTGCCATTTGAATTGTTTGTCGCGGAATCCGTAGGCTACATAGCCTCCCAGTCGCACGAATTTAGAAAAGTCCTTGTATGTGCGGCCTCCCAATTCGAGACGGAAGCCCTCCATTTCGTTATAGGATGCCAAACGGGCCCATCGGCCCAGTTCTATGCCTACGCGGGGAATCTGGTAATATTCACCGATGAGGGTGTGCAAAAGGGCGTAGGAGTTGCGGTAGAAGCGGGTCTGCTGGAAATTTTCCACCATGTCGTAGATGCCTTGTTCACGCGGCTCCAGGGGAATGGGCCGCAACTTGGCCCACTCTTCCTTATCACCTTCCTGGACGTCCCGTTCCACTACCACGTTCTTGGAATTGAGGGCATCATAGTCCTCTATGGGGCCGAATTCAGGCTCCTGGAAGGAGAGCTGGCGGCGTCCCAGGAAAGAAAGGATGCGGGAAGAATCGCTGGTGGCGATGGAGAAGTCTATGAAGAGGCGCTCGTCGTCGAAGAACCATCGGCCCTCTTCCGTGCGCCGGTTCTGGATATCCATGTTGATGTGGCGGATCCAGTTCACGTTGGAGTCCTTGGAAAGGGCGGCGTGCACGCTCCGGATACCGTAATCCTGCGCGTCAATCTGCATTTCGCCGTCCAGGGTGGGGGACGTGACCAGCTTCTTGGGATGGAAACGGAGCACATAGGTCTTGCGCCCGTCCACCTGCAGGGAATCTACCAGGAAATAGTTGTAGTAGACCTGGGATGAGGTAGTTACCGGGTTGGGGATGGTCAGGTTGAAAAGGGAGATCTGGGGCTTGAAGAAATTGGCCCGCAGCAGGTGGGCACCCGTATACTGGCGCAGGACATTCTCTTCATTGAAGCCGGACATGTGGCTGTAGCGCATGACTTCCCGCTGGAATGCCGGATCCTTGCTGTGATACACGTCCGAGATATTCTCCGAGATAAGCGCAGGGATAAAGGCTTTGCCGGTAATGGCCGATGTGTCGGCGTATTCTTTCATGAAACCCAGGTTCCGGTTTATGAAACCTATGTTCATGACGTCCTCAATGTTGGTAACGTCCAGTTCGATTTTGCTGTAAAGGCGGCTGCTCCAGTCGGGGGCATTGTCGGGATCGTGGACCTCCAGATTCTGGCTTATCTTCCGAAGGATGGACTTGATGTAACGGTTGTCGGGTCTCACTAGAGCGGCATTCAGCTGACGGGGGTCCTGGCGGAGGTAGAAATTGATTTCCGAGAAGGTGCCTTGCTGGATGCGGATGGAAAGGCTTTCATACCCAATGATCTGGGCCGTGAGGACCCGGGCTTCGGGAGAGCGGGTTTCCAGGCTGTACCGGCCTTCCATATCCGTGGAAATGCCGATGGTGGTGCCGTCAAAGTATACGCCTACGAAGGGAAGGGGCTCTCCGGTGTCCGCATCTTTCACAACACCGCGAACACGGGTCGTGCCCTGGGCTGCGGCTAAAACGCTGACCAGCAAGCACAAAAATATAATGCCCAATCTCCTCATTATCATTCAAAGATAAGGCAAAAAAATGAAAAGTACAAGAGGTTAACTGTACAAGAAATTCAAAAGGGCCAGTTTGGACTTTTCGGGTAAATAGCGGACCAGAGCGCCCACAGCGGCGTAGTCTATTCTGGGAATGACTCTTACGCGCATATGCTTGCGCTTAAGCTGTTTTAAAATGGCCTTGCCGATGACTTCGGGTGCCATTCCGCCCTGCTCGTCGGCCTCTATCTTTTTGAGGTTCTTGTCCATCCTGGCGCGGTAGGGGGAATCCGGGTCCTGGGCGGCTACATTGAGCTTGCGAGCGCCGGTGAAGCCGGTGGCCACGTCTCCGGGCAGGATGCTGCAGCACTGGATGCCGGTACCCTTGAGTTCCAGGGAGAGGGATTCGGACAGGGACAGGAGGGCGGCCTTCACAGAAGAGTAGAATCCCTGGAAGGGGAGCTGCAGGATGGCCATCACGGAAGTGACGGTGATAATGCGTCCATGGCCTTGTTTGCGGAAGACCGGCAGGCAGGCCTGAATGGTTTTGAGAGCGCCGAAGTAATTGGTTTCGAACTGGCTGCGGGCTTCTTCTTCCAGCGTTCCTTCAATGGGGCCGTAGATGCCGTTTCCTGCATTGCATACCACGGCGTCCAGCCTTCCTTCCCGGGCTACGATATCGGCCACCACTGCCTCTGTGAGGGCAGCGTCGTTCACGTTCAGCTTGACGGCGGTAACGCCTTCGGTGGGCGATTCAAGGGTGCCGCGGCGGCTACCGGCATAGACTCTCATGCCGGCCTGGGCCAGAAGACGGGCGGTGGCGGCACCAATTCCGCTGCTGCCGCCGGTAACCAGGACAACTTTTACTTCTTCCATAATTCAGAACGCAAAGTGAAAGATTCGGGTAGGGGAATATCGTACACGCTGTGGCGGAGGAAATCCTTGAAATCGGCCTCGGAAACGGCATCCTGCTGCTCTACAGATATGATTTCCCCAATACTCATGCGGGGATGGGTGCCCCTTTTGTTAAAGAGTTCGTGGAAGAGGCGCACAAAGCGGATGCGGTAGTCCAGCAATCCAAGCACATAGTAGAACCAGGTGTTGTGGTCATAGAAACGGATGGGTACAACAGGCACACGGGCCTTGCGGATGAGTTTGATGGCGGCTTCCTGCCAGTCTCTCTCGTGCAGGGTCCAGCCCAGTCTGGGTTTGAGATCGGCCACGGCGCCGGAGGGGAAGATGGCCAGGGGTTCACCTTCGCGGATATTGAGCAGGGCAGCCTTGACGCCGTTGATGCTGGTGGAGGTGGCCCCGGCTTTGACTCCCAGCGAGGGATTCACCGAGATGAAATTGGGTGTAAGGCCCTTGATCCACATAAGGAACTCGTTCACCATGACCTTGGTCTTGGGCCGTACATGCCCCAGAACATCTACCAGGCAGATGCCGTCCACGTGTCCGTAGATGTGATTGGCTATGGCAATGAAGGGCCCCTCGGGCAGGCTATTAAGCCTTTCGGCATGGCCGATACGGAAATCAATTCCCACGTCGTCCAGGATGCCTTTGGCAAACTCCGGTCCAAACGGAATGCCGGCTTCACATACACGGTTGTGGGTCTCGTTCACGTGGTTAATGCCCGTGAGTCTGAGTCCTATCTTATATAAAAGCTTTCCCTTCCATCCTTTGAAGATGGGGGAAAGCTCATTGGCTGCTTTTTCGTGCGTGATGACGTACATCTAGTTCTGTTTCTTGGGCGGGTCTATTTTGCTGTAGTAGGCAGCGTCCCGGAAGAAGCTCACGACATAGAAGATAATCAGAAGGATGGCTACCATAATGGCTACATAATCGAACAGGCCCACTTGGAACTCATTGTGGAAGAGCCAGATGGTCTTTTTCCAAGTAGAGAGCCAGGGAACGTACATGAACAGGATGTTGACGATGATGAGGATTATGCGGAACTCGGTGGGGCCCAGGCCGCCGTAGGTGAGGCGCATCTCTCCCTTGAGGTGGCAGTCAATATAGACGTAGATGCTGAGCATGAAATAGCCCACCAGGGCAAACATGGCAAAACTCATGTTCACCAGAGGGCTGCAGCCTACGCCGATGAACATGATCATCTCGTTGACAACATCCACGTTGTGGTCGATGAAAAAGCCGTAGGTCTTGCGCTGGGCATTGCGCACACGGGCCAGACTGCCGTCCAGGGAATCTCCGAACCAGTTGACGAACAGGCCGAAGCAGCTGAGCCACAGCCATTGGAGGTTCAGGTTGGACAGGGCATAGCCGGCGGCCATGATAAGGGAACCGCAGAAGCCCACGAAAGTTAACATATCTGAAGTGACCCACGACGGCATTCTTTCTGCCAGCCAGACGAGTACCTTCTTTTCAGCGGCATTGAGGATGGATGTCTGGATGCGGGCGGCTTGTTTATTTTCTTCTGACATTATTTAGGACACTTTTAATAAGTCTACAAAGATAGCAATATTTGCGGAATTAGCTTCTTCTCTGGAAGCGCCGGAGCAGTTTGCGGAGATGCTGGAAACCCAGGGCCATGAAACTGGCGGCGTGGCGTTCGCGCTTTTCGGGGTACATTTCTTCGAAGTTGATGAGGAGGCCGGAATCGTAAACGTCTCCGAATTCGTCGTTTATGCCGGTTCCAAAATAGGACATGGTGGGGGAGAGGTTCATGTAGGTGTTTACCAGCGGGGGAATGAATACGCCCATCTTGGTGATTTCGCTTTTGAGAACCTTGTAGCCTTCCTTGAAATCCAGGCCCTTGAACAGTTTGGCGTAGCGCTGGGGATTCTCTACCTTTACCTCCTTGCGGATTCGGATGAGCCGGCTGTTCTTGCCGAAGTACTTGCGAAGGAAGACCATAATCATTTCACGGGCCTCAACGGGATAACCGCGGTAGATGGTGGCCTTGCCGAAGAAATACTTGATGCGCCGGTTATAGAGGATGCCGATGGCGGCAATTCCGTCAAAGAGGTTGTCCAGGGCATAGAGGCTCTTGGCGCCGGCCTTGGAGCTTTGGTACTCTACCTGTACGAAACTCCGCCCCAGTTCCAGGGTATAGGGAAGATAATCCTCCAGGAAACGCTTGGAGAATTCGAACATGTGGGACGAGGTAAGGATGGGCTGGCCGAAGCGGTTGAAAACGGCTTCGTCGCAGATGCAGAAGCGGTAACCGCCTATGATTTCCTGTGCATCCGGATCCCAGAGGACCAGCTGTTTGTATCCGTAGGCCTTATTGGTGTCAAATTCGTCTATATCCAGCTCCCGGCCGGTTCCTCCGCCGTCGTTGCGGAAGGCGATTTCCCTTAATCGGCCTATTTCCCTTATGACATTAACCGACTCAGGGCCAACCAGATACAGTTCGTTTCCTGCACGGTTGGTTTTGCGTAGGAGGGTTTTTTCGTTGAGTTCGGACAGCAGGGCAGCCCTGTCAACGGGAGGGATGATCGGTTTCATGGTTTAGTACAAAAGCTTTGGCTAAGATAGGCCAATTTTGTGACATTTACAAAAATTTGTATCTTTGTATGATATGAGAAGAAGGGTAGAAATACTCAAAAAATTCGTCATGTTTTCCTTGACGAGTGTGGCCGGCACCATTGTAGACCTCGGGTTGCACTGGGCGCTCAGCCATTTCGCCTTTGACGATTCCTACTGGGGCAGTTTCTGGATTGCCCCCACCATCTCATTTGAAGTGGCCACCCTTACCAATTTCTTCATTGCCTACTACCTGGTATGGAGGGAGCGGGTGTCCAAGCCCGGGAGCATGCGTTCCCTTTTCCGGCATCTGGCAGCTTACAATGCCACCTGTATCGGCGGTTATGTCCTTAAGTTCATCGCCATGCAGGGCTTCCACTTCCTGTTCGTCTCGCTTAACTGGCTGCAGGACTGGTCCGTGGAACCGGTGTTCTGTAATCTCCTGGGTCTGTGTTTCTCCGGCTGCTTCAATTTTGTGATGAACGAGTTCGTAATATTCAACAAGAATAAAGTTAAAAAGTAAATATGGCCAACAAACCACTTGATACTCAGTTGCTGGACCGGGCTATTGTGTTCGCGGTCAAGGCGCACGCCGGTACAGAACGTCGCGGCAAGGGTTTCCCTTATATTGTTCACCCCATGGAAGCCATGGAGATAGTCGCCACCATGACGCCGGACCAGGAACTGCTGGCCGCCGCCGCCCTCCACGATACCGTGGAAGACACCGATGTGACCATCGAACAGATCAGGGCCGAATTCGGAGATCGCATTGCCTCGCTGGTAGCGGCCGAGAGCGATGATGTGGTAGAGGGTGTGAGCGAAGAGGACAGCTGGCATGGCCGCAAGCAGGCCGCCATCGACCGCCTGGCCCGTGCCCCGCACGATGCCAAGATGGTAGCGCTGGGAGACAAGCTCTCCAATATGAGGGCTATCGCGCGCGATTATGCCATGCAGGGAGACAAACTATGGTCCCTGTTCCACACTACCGATCCCAAGGAACACGAGTGGCATTATAGGGGTCTGGCAGATTCCCTGCGGGAATTGTCCGACACTTTTGCTTTTAAGGAATTCGAATTGTTGATCAATCAAGTCTTCTCCTCGAGAAATGAAAATTAAGGTTTCCGATAGCCTCAAGCATGGGCATGGCATTCGCGCTGGTGTACTGCTGGTCATAGTGGCCACCATTACCTTGGAAGCCACCACCCTTATCCAATATTATTTCTCCCAAAGGGGAATCAAGGAGGAAGCTACCGCCCGGGCCCAGAGCCAGCTGGAGAGCTCCCGCAACCAGATTATGGACATTGTGAACCAGACGGAAGCCGCCGTTCGCAACAGCGTCTGGATTGCCCAGTGGTGCCTCAACCAGCCGGACAGCCTTATCCGGGTTGCCCAGCGAATAGTGGCAGAAAACCCCGTGGTGGTAGGCTCTACCGTGGCCGTGGTGCCGGGGTATCTCAAAAGGTATCCTTTGTTTTCGCCTTATGTCTGCGAAGGACCGGACGGCCTGGAATTCAAGACCCTGGCTACGGAGGAATACGATTATCCTTCCCAGGAGTGGTTTGCCGAGCCTTTGAAGTTGGGGAAGGGCTATTGGTCTGAACCTTATATCGATGAAGGCGGAGGAGAAATCCTCATGACCACCTACTCTCTGCCCATCCGGGACGCGGAAGGCACTATTGCGGCCATTTTGACGGCCGATATTTCCCTGGACTGGCTCACGCAGCTGGTGGGAAGCATCAAGGTGTATCCGAAGGCATACGGCATCATCGTCAGCCGGACTGGCCAGATTATGGTGTCTCCTGTGGATGGTGAACAGACAAACCGGGCCGTTCAGATGGTAATGGATGCCGCCAAGCCCGGAGAATCCGGCTGTGTAACCGTCAACAAGAGGGCTCTCACCAGCCTGGTTTTCTATTCCCCGGTCGAGCGCACCGGTTGGATCATGTCCATCGTTATTCCGGAGAGCGATATCTATATGGGTATCCACCGGGTAGCCCTGATTGTGATCCTGCTCCAGATTCTGGGTATCCTCATGATTATTCTCATCATCCGTTCCGTCTTCCGGAGCCAGAAGGAATATAATGAGGTTAGCGCCCAGAAGGAGCGCATGCAAAGCGAACTGCAGGTGGCCAGCGACATCCAGATGTCCATGGTTCCCAAGATTTTCCCTCCGTTCCCCAACCGGGACGACCTGGACATGTCGGCCTTCCTCGCCCCCGCCAAGGAAGTGGGCGGAGACCTGTACGACTTTTTTATTCGCGAAGAAAAACTGCATTTCTGCATTGGTGACGTATCCGGCAAGGGTGTTCCGGCCTCTTTGCTCATGGCCGTGACCCGTACCCAGTACCGTACCCTGGCCGCTCATTACGACAGCCCGTCCAAGATTGTGACTTCCATCAACGACGGTATGTCGGACATGAATGACAATAGCATGTTCGTCACCTTCTTCTGCGGTGTCCTGGACCTCCAGACCGGCCTTTTGAAGTACTGCAATGCCGGTCACAACGCGCCCTATATCCTCACGGACGCCATCCGGGAACTGGACGTGATCCCCAACCTTCCGCTGGGTATCATGGAAGACATGACCTTTGAGGAGCAGGAGGTTACCCTGCACTACGACGACGCCATCTTCCTGTATACCGACGGTCTTAACGAGGCGGAGAACATCGACCACGAACAGTTTGGTGAAGAAGGCGTACGCGCTGTCCTCCATACCCGCCGAGATGCGGATCATCACCTGAAAGCCATGCATCAGGCCGTGATCGATTTCCGCGGAGAGGCAGACCAGAGCGACGACCTCACCATGCTCTTCATCCACTATTTGAAGAAATAGGAAATATTATTTTTGCAGATTCGGGAATATCTGCTATCTTTGCATTCCCGTTTGGTACTATGGCCGAGTGGTTAGGCACAGGTCTGCAAAACCTGCTACAGCGGTTCGATTCCGCTTGGTACCTCTCAAAATGCCCTTGGAGACACTCCGGGGGCATTTGCTTTTCTGTATCCACCAACCCGTGCACGAGAATCGGCCTTTTGGTGTACGGGTGGCAGGTTGCCCTATGCCCTTCGGGCGGCGTAGACGCCCATGTCTCGTGAATGGGAGGGGCCTGACAGCAGTTGTTCCGGCGGGGAAGCTTGCTTCCCTGACGGTGCAACTGCAGGTGGGAGGGATAGGGCCGAAGGCCCGTACCGCCCGAAGGGCATAGGGCAACCTGTCACCACCTTCCCACAGGGGACATATCTATATTTTTTTTAGAGTTGTTTCCTGACCTGGTCCATGATTCGCAGGACGGAAATGGAAGTGTCAGGGGAGTTGATGCGGCTTTCGTGGCCGGAGAGGACGCAGGAGATGAATTCCTGGAATTCATAATAGTAGTCGTCCCTTTGCGCCACCTCCGGCACAGTCAGGTCTGTTCCGGTTGAATCCTCGCCGCGTCCAGACGCGGGCGTTCCGTGCGGGAAGTAAGTGACTTGGCGGCAGATATGAATCTTATCCAGCACGAGGCTTCCGCCCTCGCCGGATATTTCCGTCGGGAGGAAAGAATCGGCAATCTTGGAATAAAAAACGGTGGCATTTAAGCCGGGATAGACAAAATCGATGGTTCCCTGGAGGTCCGTCATGCCCCTTCCAGGCAGCTCTCGCGTGAGGATATGCTGCCCTGAAATGCCCTCGGGTTCGCCCAGGAGATACACCATCGGCCATAATGTATAAATGCCGATATCCATGAGGGCGCCCCCGGCGCAGAGGGGGTCGAACGAGGCGGCGACTTCCCCTCTTTGCAGCGCCTCGTATTTGGACGAGTATTGGCAGTAGGTGGCGCTGTAACGCCGAATAGGGCCGATTTCCTTCAGGAAAGAGGCGGCCTTGAGGAAGTTAGGGTTCAGGGTGGAGATCATCGCCTCCATCAGGATCAGACCCCGCTTACGAGCTTCAGTCACCATCTCTACTGCCTCTTCCGCGTTGGCCGCGAGCGGCTTTTCGCAGAGGACGTGCTTGCCCGCCCGCAGGCATTTCAAGGCAATCGCATGATGGGTATGGTTGGGCGTGCCGATGTACACGGCATCCACCTGGGGATCCCGGAGCATTTCATCCAGGTTATCGTATGCGGCGGGAATGCCCTGGCTTTGGGCGAATGAGCGGGCACGCTCGATGGAACGGGAGCAAACGGCTGCGGCGACGAAGCGTTCATTTTCCCTTGCGCCGCGCAGCACCCAGGACGTAATCCTTCCCGTGCCGACAAGCCCGAACCTGACGATATCCGGCATCCTGTCCTAGAGCTTCCTGACGAGGGAGATGGTGTAGAAGTAACGGGAGCCATCCTCGTTTTCGCGGATGGCGTACCAGTTCATAACATCCCCGTTAATGGAGACCTCCCACCAGTCGCGAACTTCCTCCGAGCCTTCTTCCTTGCTCTTCCAGCGGAAGCACAGCAGGGTGCCGTCCATGAAGTATTCGTCAAACTCATCTTCAATGATCCACTCCTCCGGGCCGGTGGCAACGGAGAAGACGTAGGTGCCGTCTTCGTTTATCTGCCAGTGGCAGTCTCGCAATTCTGTGCTGCCCTGCGAAATATCGTAGCCCTGCAGGGAAACGCGTGCTTCCCAGGTGCCCACGATGGCTTCGCGGAAGTCGGAGGTTTGTTTTACCAGTCTCATGGGAGTCCAGTCTCCGGTGCTGACAATCAGTTCTCCGCGGATGGTGGTATGCCTGAACTCGCAATCCATTTCCTCTTCATCGATGCGGTTGATGATGTACTCGTCGATGAGGGTAATCTCTGCGCTGGACTGGCCGGTAAGGGTTACTTTGTTTCCTTCGATCTTGACATCGTACTCACGTAAGTGGCCCCATTTGGCGGCGGTCTCCGTGAAGTCGGGCTTGGAGGAACTCACCAGAGCCAGGGAGGTGGAACGGAAAGTCGTGACCGTCTTCTGGTTGGTAAGGGCGGTTTTTCTGTTGATTTCGGTCTGCATCCACTTGCCCAGGATGTTCTTCTCGATTTCCTGCTGGGAGGGGACGCGGACCTTCCTCAGGCTCACTGCATCGGTGTAGGTGGAACCGTCTTCATTCCGGCGAAGGGCCGTCAAAATGAGATTCTCTTTATCCAGGGCGGCAATTTCCCACCAGTCCCGTCCTTCCTGGGCTCCCTGGCCCACCTCTTTCCAACGGGAGCAGAAAAGCTTGCCATCCACGAAGTACTGGTCGAACTCGTCTTCAAAAGTAGTCCACCGCCCCGGGGCTGTACTCATGGAGAAGACGTAGGTACCATCGGCCTTAAGGTCCCAGCGACAGTCCTGGGGTTCATCGAATTCATCCAGCGGATAGAATCCTTCCCAGGATCCGATAATGGCGCTGCCGTAGTCCTCGGCAACCTTTGCCAAATGGACGTTTCCGTGCGATTCCTCATTGACCAGTTTTCCGTCCTTGAGCGTTTGGTGCCGGAACTTGCAAATCATTTCCTTCGAATTGAGGGAATAGATTGTGTAGCGGTTGATCAAGGTGACGGAAGGCTCGGGGTGACCGGTAAGGATAACCGTATTGCCGGTCATCTTCACCTCATAGTCCAGACGGTCATTCCATTTGGCGGCTTGCTCGGTATAGTCAGACTTGGAAGAACTGATGTAGGCCTGGGTGCTTGACACAAATGTGGTCACAGTCTTCTGGTTGGTAAGGGCGGGCTGACCGTCAATATCGGTTTCCATCCACTTACCAATAAGCAGTTCCACGGTTCCGGGGTCCAGGTCCCTGTCTTTGTAGCAACTGACAAAGAACAACAAGCTAATGGCCGTTGCAAGAAATAAAATGGCTTTTTTCATATAGGATATGTCGTGTTCGTTTTTGGGTTTAAAGTATTACTTGATGACTCCCAGCTCCTTGCCCACCTTTACGAAGGCGGCGATGGCTTTGTCCAGGTGCTGCTTCTCGTGGGCGGCGCTCAGCTGCACGCGGATGCGGGATCTGTCTGGGAAAAATCCGGGAATAACTTGGAACACGCTGCGAAGCATATGACTGCCAGGTAGCGTGCGATGTTTACGAAGTGGTGGGTTGTTCGCATTTCTTGTTTATACGTTCTTCAGGAAATAATCAACAACGGCGTCCTTACTTTCCTGGGTAGTCAGGAATTGGAAATGGTCTGTATCGGAGTGGACAATCTCACATTGGGGATAACGTTTCTTCCAACGCTGCTCATTGGTTTTGAATTCTGCCAATTCCATTTCCCTGAGTTCGGGAGATTTTACAAAGTTG
>JAEEGL012281554.1_pt1 | contig 15960 bp, 10 predicted proteins | sample 9134231 | NCBI WGS metagenome assembly JAEEGL01 (sample SAMN16246548, study PRJNA631951) | gut metagenome | biome: gut microbiome; feature: rumen; material: fiber-attached | host: Bos | place: Iran: Karaj | collected 2018-10 | reverse complement strand
GACATTCGATACAGCAGAACACAAAATGGCGAACGTATTTGATGTTGAAACCGTCATGGGAAGCGGAAACGACGGAGGACAGCTCGAAAGTGTTTCATGTATATCATTCTCCCCCAACTCCACGGTGACATATAAGATATATCTTTTGAATGAAGGCTACACAGGTCCGGAAAACGGTGAACTTGTTAAAACCATAACGGCAACATATGCGTACGGCGGTTTCCACAAAGAGAATCTGGATGAACCGGTCGTTCTCAGAAGGGGACAGAAGTTTTCCGTTGTCGTGACGCAAATGACGTCTGATAACTATTATGTCACTAACGTCCAGAAGGCAAAGAATCAGGAAGGTATTGAACCTGATGAACGTTTCTATTCACAGGGTGTGATCCATGACGGAGAGAGTTTTCTCTATGCCGGAGGTACATGGTGTGATCTGAACACCGCTGAGGTACTGACATACATAAATCCCGGAGAGGGATTCGATATTGACAACTTCCCTATCAAGGCATTTCTGGCAGATGTACCCATACCTGAGCCGACGGTTCAGCCTCCGACACCCATATCGGGACTGGAATATAACGGAAACGACCAGGCGCTTATCAATGCGGGATCGGCAACGCTCGGAAGTGAAACCGCAACAATGCAGTATGCTCTTGCAACCGCGAGCGGAACGCCGGGAACATATTCGACAGAAATTCCCGTAAAAAAGAATGCGGGAAGTTACAGGGTATATTACAAGGCCACGGTAGGTACGGCAGTTATTGCTTCGGGTGATATCACGGCTACGATCGCGAAGAAGCCTTTGAGCGCGACATGGAATGAATATACACCGGTTAAGTATGACGGATCTTTACACGGACCGACAGTCACCCTTTCGGAAAAAGTCGGATCCGATGCCGTAAATTTTCATGTGGATAGTGCTTCGGCAAGAAATGCCGGGAATCATACTGCAACCATTGATTATCTTGAAGGAGCGGATAAAGATAATTATTCCCTTCCCACGAGCAATCTTTCAAAGAACTATTCGATCACAAAAAGAAGCGTAAGCCTTAGTTCCTCGAACGAGAGCAAAACATACGACGGAAACGCTCTTACCGGCGGAACGATAACAAGATCCGGAGACGGTTTTGTGTCGGGAGAAGGGATCACGACGACCTTTACGGGTTCGAGGACCGCTCCGGGAACGAGCCCTAACAGTTTCACGTATACCTTTAACGACGGTACCATTCCCGGAAACTATAACATCACATACACGTTCGGGAATCTGACGGTTGAATGGTGGGCCGACGGAGAAAGAAGCGAACATCCGGTAACGATCACCGCAAGGAGCAGCCGGGTTGATTACAACGGAAGCTCACAGTCGGTAAGCGGATTTACCACAGATCCTCTTGTTGTAACAGTAAACGATGAGACATTCAGGATCACGGGAGTTACGGCCGAAGGTTCGGGAACAAATGTCGGAACATATGCGGTCACGGTATCGGGAACACCGGTGATAAGGGATGCTTATGACAATGATGTGACCGATCATTTCATGGTCAATACGGAGCCGGGAATTCTTGAGATAAGGACGAGGAGTATTGAGGATGCGTCGATATCTCTTGAAGAAGAGCTCAGATATGACTGGACCGAACAGACACAGCGTATTTTAGTAAGCATTGACGGAAGGACACTCACGAGGGATACCGATTACGATGTATCGGGAAACAGAGCACAAGAAGCGGGAGTTCATACTCTCACGATAACCGGAACAGGCAATTACAGAGGAACGAAATCAAAAGAATACGAGATCAGGAAGGCCGAGATAACAGGAATAAATGTGCGTCAGAAGGGTACGCTTGTTTACAACGGCTCAGCGCAGACACCTGCCGTAACAGCCGAGGCTGACCAGAGCGGCGTGACGTTCACATACGCAACATCATCCGATGCGTCATATACTTCGGGAATTCCGTCATTTACAAATGCGGGAAGTTATACGGTATATTACAGGGCCGAGAAATCCAACTATGCTTCAAAGAACGGTTCATTCACGGTAACGATCGAAAGAGCTCCGTCAAGCAGTTCATCAGGGTCGGGGAACTCGAGCGGGTCATCGAATTCGGGCAGTAACAATACCAATACTACAAAGACCACGACCGGGAGCGGAAGCAACGCAACTGCCCTGAACTCGGGATCCGGAAACTCGAAGACAACGACGAAGACAACAGCAAACACGACGACATCCGGAAACTCGAAGACGACAACAAAGACGACCGCGAACTCATCAGGAAGCAAGACTGACAGTAAGACTGACAGCAAGACAGACAGCGGCTCCGAGTCAAAGAGGGAAGCGCTTAACGGCGGCGGTGGCGACGAGAAGGAATCAAAGAAAGACACAAAGAAGGACACTACCAAAGACAGCAAAGATTCCAAGACAACATTTGACGTTGCAAAGAACACGAAGCTTGCCGATAACGAGCAGGCTCTCAAGGCGGCACTTGGAGAAGAGAAGTTCAAGGAGCTTTCCGATTCGGACAATACACCTTCGGTAAGACTCGGTGCGGAAAAGATAGACGAGAAGAAGGTTAACGACGAGGATAAGAAGATCGTCGAAAAGACGATCGAAGAATCCAAAGATAAGATACCGAACCTCGTTGTGGGAGAGTATCTCGATCTTCAGCTCGAAGTGAAGACGGACGGTGACTGGGAATCGGTAAGTCAGACAAAAGCGCCTGTCAGGATAACCATCAAAGTTCCGGAAAAGCTTAAGAAGCTTGCATCAAAGTTCTTTGTGCTCCGGATCCACGAAGGAGATTCAACACTGTTTGAGGACAAGGACGAAGACGAGGATACGGTTGGTATCGATACCGATCTGTTCTCCACATATGTTCTGATGTATCAGGAGAAAGAAACAAAAGAAGAAGTCGCGAAGGCCGAAACCGAGAAGAGCGAAGTCACTGCTCAGACAGCTCAAACTGATACGACCAAAGAAGATGAGGACAAGACCGCTTCGATCACACAGAAATCACCCGACACGGGTTCGCAGGATGTGTCTGATGAGGGCGGCATATCACAGGATGTCTGGAGGATAGTCCTGTTCGTGATACTTGTTCTCGTGATCGTCGCACTCATACTGCTGGCCATCTACGGCCCGAGATATCTGAAAAAACAATAAGCTCATTCTGCACGGGAAGGTTTGATCCTCCCGTGCAGATATGTCATATATCTGAACCATGCGGTAACACCGCTCACAACCCATACAACACCGGCAGAGACCCATATACCGGTCTCTCCCATTCCCATGTATTTCGTCATCAGGATCGGAAGGGTGAAACGCCCTATCACTTCGACTATCCCGTTGAACAGCGCAAAGAACGCATCGCCGACGCCGGTCAGGACACCCCTTACAACATATATGAGTCCGAGCGCGAGATAAAACAGGGATGTTATCCGAAGTCCCATCGCGCCGAGTCTGATAACTTCCTCATCGGTAACGAACCATCCGGTGATCGTTCCTCCGAGAGTCTGCATGATGAGTATCATGACAGCGGTCAGCACGGCCATGATGAGAAGTCCTTTTTTGTATCCCATATAAACGCGGTCATATTTTCTCGCACCGTAGTTCTGCCCCGAGAATGTGGCAAGCGAAGCACCGAGTGTCGTGTAAGGCTGGTGTATGAGCTGCTCTATCCTGTTTGTTGCGGTAAACGCGGCGATGACCGTCGTTCCGTAGGAATTGACGACACGCTGTACCGCCATCGCGGATATTGAGATCAGGGCAAACTGAAGAGACATCGGAACACCAAGGCGTATGACCTTCTTACACATTTCGGGAATGAAGAGAAAATCCTCCCGATTCAGTCTGAAATAAGGATTGACTTTATATGCATAGACACCGCATGTCACCGTTGCCGTAAACTGTGCTATGACGGTTGCGATCGCTGCTCCGCGGACCCCCATCTTGAAATAATAAACAAACAAAAGGTCCAGAAAAACGTTGAGTACGGTTGACAGTATGAGGAAATACAGAGGTGATCTCGAGTCTCCGAGAGCACGCAGCATTGCCGCAAGATAATTGTACAGTGAAACGAACAGAAGACCGACAGCAAGGCATCGTATATAAACCGTCGCATCGGGGAGTATGTCTGCGGGTGTCGCAAGGATCTCAAGAAGTGTCTTTGCTCCGAAGAACCCGATCAGGCCAAACACAACGGGCACGAGCAGCATGATGAATCCCGTGTTGACGATACATTTTTTAACGTTGTCCTCATCATGTGCACCGAAATACTGTGATGCGATTATCCCGCCTCCGCTTCCGATACCGTTGCACAGAGCAAAAAAAAGAAACGTTATCGATGCGGAAGATCCTACTGCCGCAAGCGCATTCGGACCTACGAACCGTCCGACTATTATCGAGTCAACGATGTTGTATATCTGCTGAAATATGTTTCCGATAAGTGCCGGAAGAGCGAATATCAGGATATGTCGGGTCGCGCTGCCGACCGTCATGTCAGTCATATTGTCTCTCATATCACGAGTATTTTATAGTATGCGCTCCAAACTTGTAAATATGGTAATCGAGTGATAACATAAACTGACAAACAGGATAGCAAAAAATGAGAAACATAAAAGAGAGTAAAACCGCGATCATCATATTCGCGTTCATCATTCCGTTCGTCATGATGCTCGTCTTCTGGGCAGTCTGCGGCATATATCCGTTCGGTGAGTCTTCGATACTGACCGGCGACATGGATATCGAGTTCACGAATTTCTACGCGTATTTCATCAACACGTTAAAGACGGATAACGACTGGTCATACATGCTGACAAAGACTCTCGGCGGCGACTATCCGGGACTTTCGGCATTCATCCTGCATGACCCGCTCCTTTATGTTCTGCTCCTGTTCCCGCGCGAGAACATCGCTCTCGGGATAGAATTTCTCATAACGCTTCAGGTTTCGATCGCAGGCCTTTCGGCCTCGGTCCTTCTCAACAACAGATACAGAAGATCTTGGATGTCGCTTCTGTTCTCGACAGCCTATGCGTTTTCGGCGTTCTTCTTCGGATACCTCGTGCTCACGATATATTTTTCGGCCATCGCGATCCTTCCGCTCGTTCTGTATTTCTTCCTCGAATTCCTCGATGAAAAGATGTCGTTCGTGCCGTTTGTGATAACGGCGGCGCTCTACATATACATCAATTTCCATATGGGCTTCATGCTCGTCATCTTCCTGTGCATCCTCTACGTTTCAAGGATCATCGCCGATCCGTCAAAACTGAAGCGGTTTGCGGCAGTCGCTATCGCAGGAATAACAGTACTTCTGATCGACGGACTGACACTGATCAGGACCGGCCTGTCGCTTCTCGGAGAGAAGACAACGGTCGGTGCCGATTACGGATTCTACAGACGGTTTCCGATAGACCTTTTGTTCGGCGGGATGTTCTCGGGATATGTCAGGAATGATCTTCGGCCGCTCATCTACTGCAGCGTCGCGGCCTTTTTCTTCCTGATCGTTTACTTTGCATCCTCAAAGATCACGCTTCGCGAAAAAACAGCAAACGCATTCGTTATCGCAGCTGTTGCCGTCAGTATGTGGATCAATTCGATCGATGCCGTATGGCACGGGTTCAACAATCCGGAAGGATTTTACTGGAGGTATGCATATTACATAAGCATCACCGCGGTTGTTCTCGGATACAAAGGATTTACCGGGTCATATCTTAATGATACGGAAGCAGAGGCGCCGAAGAAGAGGCCGCTCATCATCTCCGCGATCATACTCATCGCATACCTTGGTTATATCGCGCTCAGGCGTGATCCTTACCTTGACACCCGGCGGCTCGTGATAAACGCCTGCCTTGTCATCGCGGTTTCTGCGGCTGCCATCCTTATGACAAAAGGGGCGAAAATCATGACCGCGGCTTTTGCCGCACTCATTGTCATCACCTGCGCCGATGAGCTGTATAACGCAAAGACCGCATACATCAGCCTTAACGCGCTCGGAGAGCCGCTTCCGAAGATGGCCGATTTCAAAAAGGACTATGAAGAGATCGATGACGTCATCTCGTTCGTCAAAGAAAGGGATCAGGGATTTTACAGGATAGAAAAGGATTTTGACAGGGCGATAAACGATCCGTCGATGTTCGATTATGTCGGATTGTCACACGACAGCTCCTGCGAGAAGGATGAGCTTCTCGACTGGCTCGTCAATTTCGGATTCTGCAAGACGGTGTACTTCACGTATTACAACGGAGGCAGCACCGCGTTCGTCGATGATTTCTTCGGGATAAAATACTATATCTCGAGATTCGATTCTATCGAAAAACCGTATGAGAATATCGGTTATGACGGACAGTACCATGCATATGAGAATGTGAACGCTCTTCCGATGGCATATATTGCGCCCGAGGGGCTGACGGATGCGGATATATCAGGCGGCAATACGTTTGAAAAACAGAACCTGATCGCCTCTTACTGGAGTGATCGCCCGATATTCATCAGGGCGGATGCCGATATCACGCTTGATGGCGCTAAGGAGGAAGGCACCGGTCATTTCGTAAGGACGGATGACGAAGGATATATCGTTTACGATATCAGGATAACGGAGAAAATGCCGCTGTATTTCTATTTCGGCGCTCCCGCAAGACAGAACGGGGAAGTGTTCGTAAACGGAGAGTCATGGGATGTTTATTTTACGGTCAATCACTGGAACACGCTGTGCGCCGGAACATACGAGCCGGGCGATACGGTAGAGATCAGGATGCAGATAAAGGACGATGCACTTGATATTACGAATGCGGGATTTTATTACGAGGATCCGGAAGCACTTGCAAAGTGGGGAGAAGCCGCAAAGGAGCTGAACAGACAGGTCGGCGAAGTTAAGAAGATCAAAAGCTCACACTTTACGTTTCCGACAGACTGCAAAACGCCACGGACAGTAATGATGCCGATACCGTATGACAGTGCATGGACGGTAAAATGCGACAGCGAAAAGCTCACCCCGAAGGCTGCGATCGGAGAACTGATGAGCTTTGACGTACCGGAAGGTAAACATGTCATCGATATGAAGTATACTCCTCAGGGCACATATGCCGGGTTCGCGGTAAGCCTTGCCGGGATACTGCTTTTTATCGCTCTCATAGTATTAAATTTGACCAATCCAAAGAGCATGTTGACTGAAAAATTGTTCAAAAGTCCGAAAATGTGAAAAATCCCAAAAGACCATACTATTTGACTGCGATAATGCTATACTTAACGTGTTAGAGACAATAGCAAGAGGAAACAGTCATGTACATATTCAGTGCCATATCACTTCTCGGCGGACTGGCCATGTTCCTGTACGGAATGCGGCTGATGGGAAATAACCTGAAAGAGAGCTCTTCGGGAACTCTGAAGATCGTTATCGGTAAGATTACGGACAACCCTCTGAAGGCTTTCGTTTTGGGAATGATAATCACTGCCATCATCCAGTCATCGACCGCAACGATCGTTATCACATCCGGTCTTGTGGCAGCGGGCGTATTATCCCTTGATCAGTCATTCGGAATAATCATCGGCGCCAACGTCGGTACGACCGTAACCGGTCAGATCATCAGACTCCTCGATCTGAACGCGGAGAGCGGATCGTTCCTTCAGTTTTTCCAGCCGTCAACACTGGCCCCCCTTGCACTTATCATCGGAATAATCCTCATCATGGGGTTCAAATTCAAAAGAGCCGACAACATCGGAAGTATCGCGATCGGATTCGGAATACTGTTCACCGGACTCATGAACATGACGAGCGCTGTAACGGCATTCTCCGATAGCGGTATGGTTGACCGTCTGTTTGAGAACATGGGCAACAATCCGGTCATCGGATATCTGACAGGTGCAGGCATCGCATTCGTTCTGCAGAGTTCATCGGCTACGATCGGTATGCTGCAGGCTTTCTCGCAGGCAGGCAATATCCCGTTCAAGGTAGTGTATGTCGTTATCGTCGGCGTATACCTGGGTGACTGTGTTACGACCGGCATCGTCTGCTCGATCGGGGCAAAGGCCGATTCAAAGCGCGTCGGTATGATAAACATCCTGTACAACCTGGCAAAGACGGTCCTTGTCCTTGTTACTGTTACGATCCTCTATCACACGGGTGTCATTGACGGCCTTTGGACCAAGGTGATGCGATCCGGTGATATCGCCAACGCGAACTCAATATTCAACCTCGTATGTGCCGTAGTCCTGCTTCCGACAAGTAAGTTCATAAGGAATCTTGCAAACAGGATCGTCAAAGACGATGCGGTTGCTTCGGGCAAATATGCCGACAAGGTCACGGCACTCAACCCCGTATTCTTCAGGACTCCCGCCATCGCATTCGGCGGATGTTACGATGTTCTTGCAGTCATGTTTGACGCAGCGAAGGATAACATCGCAAAGGCCTTCTCAACGATCAGCGAGTACAATGAGGATATCGTGAACGAGATCCACGAAGAAGAAGAGAACATAGATTATCTGACGGACCGTGTTGATAAATATCTTGTCCAGCTCGCTCCGTACGTAAATGAGGATCTTCACATCAGGATTCTGAAGCAGTACCACAAGCTCGTCTCCGAGTTCGAGCATCTCGGCGATTATGCCGACAAGATGGCGGATGCGGCGACAACGCTTCATGAGGAGCGGATAGTGTTTTCGCCGAAGGCGATGGGTGAGATAGAGCTGACAAGAAAGCTCGTCAACGAGATCATCGGATACTCGGCAAAGGCATTTGAGAAGAGGGATGTCAGCGCCGCATATCATATCGAGCCGTGCGTATCGGTGCTTCAGGATCTGGCATCAACGCTTCACGACAACCATCTTGTAAGACTGCGTGAAGGACATTGTACGGTCCGTGCCGGTGTCATCTTCTCCGACATACTGTCGAATGTCGAGCGTATCGGCAAGACATGTTCGAACATCGGTATCGCAACGATAGCAAGAGTAAGCTCCGAAGTCGATAACAGGAAGCACTCATACACTTCATCGATACATCAGGGCAAGAACGAAGAATACAACAGGGAATACGAGCTCGTACACAATCAGTATTATGACTGGCTCGCAGATATCGACGGCGAAGTGGAGGCCTCGTGATGTACCATTTTATAAAGCATTTCAGGACGGTAAATGAACACAGGAGAGAGGTAAGACGCGGATGTTTCAGGGTAGGTCTGTACTGGCAGGGACTGACGCACGACCTTTCAAAATACAGCCCTTCGGAATTCATTCAGGGAGCGAAGTACTATCAGGGATTCAGAAGCCCCAACAATGCGGAGCGTGAGAAGAAGGGATATTCGGAAGCGTGGATGCACCATAAGGGACGTAACCGCCATCACTACGAGTACTGGACCGATTACAAGGTCGGAGCGGAAGAAGGCAAGGGACACGAGATCATTCCCGAGAGGATGCCGAAGAGATACCTCATTGAGATGTACGTTGACAGGGTTGCGGCATCGGCGATATACAACAAAGGCCATTTCAAATATGACATGCCCCTCAAGTATTTCCAGCGCGGTGACTACACGAATCTCATGGAAGAGCACACGAGAAAAGAGCTTGATAATCTCCTGAAGATGCTCGCGGCAAACGGCCCGGATGTGACGGAGAGTTATATCAGAAACGTTATCTTAAAGTACTATCCGGGAGCGCGGATCGCGGAGATGATCGCAAAGCGCAGGAAGAAATAACAGGAAGAATAAATGGCGACAAAACGTACACTTGAGATACTCGATATCTTCAGGGAAATGTATACGGATGAGAGGCGCTGCTATCTCGATCACGAAAACGCATGGCAGCTTCTGATTGCGACGATCCTGAGTGCACAGTGTACCGATGCCAGAGTCAACATAGTCACAAAAGATCTGTTCAAAAAGTATAAGACTCTCGAGGATCTTGCGAATGCGGATCTTGGTGAGATGGAGCAGGATATACGGCAGACGGGATTTTATCATAACAAGGCAAAGAACATAATCGCCTGTGCAAAGATGCTCGTTTATGAATTCGGCGGAGAAGTTCCGAGCGATATCGATGAGCTGACAAAGCTTCCCGGTGTCGGGCGCAAAACAGCGAATGTGATAAGAGGGAATATATACGGGATAGACAGCATAGTCGTCGATACGCATGTAAAGCGCATTTCAAGACGTCTGAAACTGACGAAGGAAGATGATCCCGAGAAGATAGAATACGACCTTATGCGGGTCGTCCCGAAAGATCACTGGATACTGATAAACATATGGTTCATCACTTTTGGCCGGGATCGCTGTAAGGCACAGTCTCCAGAATGTCCAGGATGTCCGCTGGCAGGATACTGTCAGGAGAAGGAGAGGGCGAAGAGGAAGAGTCAGAGCTCTCAGCCCCGGAAGGTGCGTCGTCAGACAGTTTGATGACTGCCGATGTATGCGAATCGAGAATGCTCTGAAGTTTGCTGATGGTGGAGTTCTTCGTAAGGGAACGGATGCTGTCCGCGCAGTTGATGAGACGCTGGATCTCGACATACAGTCCCTTTTCGGCATATATCTCGGCAAGCGTCGTATAGTTGCCGCCAAGATCCGTACCGACTTTGATACCGCAGTTAAGCGTGGCGATCGCTTCGTCGATCATTCCCGCATTCTTATATTCGACTCCGAGATCGAAGATGTTCTTGCAGATCGAAGTAAAGTTCTGATCGTATTCGGTCAGTATCGGAAGGTTCGGGGCACCGTATGTGAGCTTCAGGTCGGTGTTTGAGATGCCGGTCAGGTTGACGGCTTTTTCTTCCGACAGGCGCTTCAGTTCAGCCATAAGGGAAGCGCAGCGTTCGTTCGGAGAAGGCTCGGGATTCGGGATATCTTCAAGAGGGACTTTGACAAAATCAAGATCGTCGAGAGGCTTCTTGAGAGTATTGTTGGCACGGCGCTCTTTTTCAAGAAACTGTTTGGTGCCGTCTTCAGGTCTTGATGAAGTGAATTTCATGAAGAAAAATATGAAGCCCGCAACGAGCACGATAGTTGTAAACAGTGGTGATATCATATATAATTACCTAATTGATCAATTGATAAAAACGACCGGTGAGGAAACACGATCATGATGAATTTTCGTAATAAAAAAACAAAGCAGACGATCTCGGCGATAATAATCATAATAATCGTTATCGCAATGCTCGTCCCAATGCTTCTCTATCTCGTATCATAAATCAAAACGTCAGGGAGTGTCAAATTCGTTGAAGAGTGTCAGGATTGCAAAGAGAATATCGACAGCGGTTTTCGCGTTTGCCGTATTTATCGCGGCAGACGTGTGCGAAGTGTGCGCTTATAACGGTGAGGATGTGTTCGCGGGAGCAACGTCGCTTGTAAGGGATGCTTTTGTCAAGGTCAGGAACAGCAATTCAGCGGACACGCAGGAAGCGGCATTTAACATGGAGATCGAGCCTACGATAGAGAGAGATCTGTCGGGCACGATACTTGAAGGCATCTACGTTGATGACATCAACATCTCCGGCAAGACATACGACGAGGCGGTCAAGCTCATCAAAGACAGGGTAAGAACCATGTCGGGTGCGAGCATCACGCTCCATTCGGTCGGAGATAATACCGTTGTCGTTACCGCGGGCCAGATGGGTCTTAAATGGGACGATACGAACATGGTTGCGGATGCGCTCTATGTCGGACGCGGCGGCAACATGGTATCAAGATACAAACAGCGCAAGGATCTCGAGCATGAAAAGATCGTATATCCGCTGAAACTGGAATTTGACAGGGATTTCATCACATCCATCGTGGAAGGCGAGGGTGAGAAATACAACATCGAAGCCAAGGATGCAACGATATCAAAGGCTGACGGGGATTTCCACATCACTCCCGGAACGAAGGGTGAGAAGATAGACGTCAACGCTTCGGTGTCGCGCATACTGTCGGCACTGTCGTCGTTCAAAGGATCGGACATATCAGTGGACCTTGTCGTTGTCGAGGATATTCCGAAGGCCGATGCGGAGGATCTCGAAAAGATCCACGACATCATCGGAAGCTACAAAACGAGCTTTTCGACATCCAGCGCGGACAGATCGGGAAACGTCAGGAACGGTACACATCTTGTTGACGGAACGCTCCTGATGCCCGGAGAATCATTCTCAATGTACAACACGGTCAGCCCGTTCACCGAAGAAAACGGATATTTCCTTGCGGGTTCATACCTCAACGGAATGGTCGTCGAGAGTCTCGGCGGCGGTATATGCCAGGTAAGCTCAACGCTTTACAATGCGGTGCTTCGTGCGGAGCTTCAGGTTGATGAAAGGCACAACCATTCGATGATCGTATCATATGTCGATCTGTCGAGTGATGCCGCTATCTCGGGAACGAGCAAGGATTTTAAGTTCACGAACAACAAGGATTTCCCGATATACATCGAAGGCATTACGACAAGCGAAAAACAGGTCATCTTCAACATCTACGGTATCGAGGAAAGACCTTCGAACAGAAAGGTGACGTTTGAGAGCGAGAAGCTTTCGGAGACGGTTCCCGAGGGTGACAAGATCATCGCGGATCCGGGCGCACCGATAGGTTCGATAACAACGCAGTCCGCCCATACGGGATATACGGGCAAACTCTGGAAGATAGTTACGGTCGACGGAAAAGAGACCGAGAGAACGGAAGTAAACAGGAGCACATATCAGCCGACTCCGAGAACGGCAACAGTCGGAACCGCATCGGACAATCCTGCGGCGCAGGCGATGATCCAGACGGCTATCGCCAGCGGAAGCATCGATCAGGTCAAGGCGACGATCGGAGAGCTCAATGCAGCAGCAGCTGCAGCCGCGGCACTCGGCCTGTAAAGATATGGGTGAACATATGCTGAAGACAGGTAAAGTACCCGAGAGCGTACTTAAGAGATCGATATTCAAGCAGATAAAAACAAAGCGCGATGAGATACTGATAGGAGCAGGTGTCGGCGAAGACTGTGCGGCCATTGAGCTTGCAGACGACGAGATATTCGTGACATCCACGGATCCCATCACCGGAACGAGCCATGACACGGGAGCACTCGCGGTACACGTTACGGCAAACGATATCGCATCATCCGGTGCCGAAGTCATCGGGATAATGCTTTCCGTACTTCTTCCCGAAGGAACCGATGAGGAAGAACTGAAGACGATAATGCGTCAGGCCGAGGAGGTCTGCGAAGAGCTCAACATACAGACCATAGGCGGACATACCGAGGTCACACCGGTAGTCAACCGGACAGTCATAACCGCGACGGGTGTAGGTAAGGTCAAAAAGGACAGACTCGTCACGACAGCCGGTGCAAAGCCCGGAGACGACGTTGTCGTCACGAAATGGATCGGGCTGGAAGGCACGAGCATCATCGCCAAGGAAAAAGAGGAAGAGTTGAAAAAACGCCTGTCTCCTTCATTCGTTGATGAGGCTAAAGGTTTTGCAAAATATCTGTCGGTCGTAAAGGATGCCGCGATCGCAACGCAAGTTGGTGTTTCGGCAATGCATGACGTAACCGAAGGCGGCATATTCGGAGCACTCTGGGAGATAGCGGAAGCATCGGGATGCGGTCTGGAGATAGATCTTCTCGACATACCGGTACGCCAGGAGACGATAGAGATATGTGAGGAATTTTCGATCAATCCTTATGCGCTCATCTCAAGCGGATCGATGCTGATGACGGCGCCTAACGGACTGAGCGTCGTAAGAGAGCTCAAAAAGGCAGGCATCAATGCGGCGGTCATCGGAAAAGTAACCGAAGGAAACGACAGAGTCATCATAAACGGCGACGGTAAGAGATTTCTGGAGCCGCCCGCACCGGACGAGCTGTACAAGATATACGGCAAATAAAAAAAGATAACGAGAGGGAAAGAGCATGAGAGAAGAGATCCTTAATTTCATCGAGAAGAACAGCAGGGTAGACCTCAAGGAAGTTGCGGTTTGCCTGGGCATCACGGAAATTGATGTGGCCAACGAGCTTGCCGCGATGGAGAGCGAAGGCATCATCTGCGGATATCACACTCTCATTGACTGGGACAAGGTCACTGAAGAGAGGATACACGCACTCATCGAGGTACGTGTTACACCTCAGCGCGGCAAAGGTTTTGACGAGATTGCCGAGCGCATATACAAGTATCCCGAAGTGCAATCCACATACCTTATAAGCGGCGGATACGACCTTCTTGTTTTCATGGAAGGCAAGACACTCAAAGAGATATCAACATTCGTTACACAGAAGCTGTCAACGCTTGAATCGGTAATAAGCACGACGACGCATTTCGTTCTTCGCAAGTACAAGGATCACGGCATTGTACTCGGCAAAAAGAGCGAAGATGAAAGGATGATCATGACATTATGAGAAACCCTCTGTCACAGACAATCACAGGCATCAAGCCTTCAGGCATAAGAAAGTTTTTCGATATCGCGGCAGAGAGGAAGGATACGATATCCCTCGGAGTCGGCGAGCCTGATTTTGACACGCCCTGGCACATCAGGGATGAGGGTATATACTCTCTCGAAAAAGGAAGAACGTTCTATACATCCAACTCGGGTCTCATGGAGCTGAGAGAGGAGCTGTGCAAATACTACAAGAGAAGATTTAACGTAGATTACGATCCGAAGAAAGAAACGGTAATCACGGTCGGCGGATCGGAAGCCATCGATATAGCGCTCCGTGCCATGATCGATCCCGGCGATGAAGTCATAATCCCGCAGCCGAGCTACGTTTCATATGAGCCGTGTGCGATACTTGCGGGCGCAAAGCCGGTGATCATCGAACTGAAGAATGAAGATGATTTTCGCCTGACGGCGCAGGAACTCACAGATGCGATCACGGACAAAACGAAAATACTGATACTGCCTTTCCCGAACAATCCGACGGGTGCGATCATGGAGAGGGAGGACCTTGAGAAGATCGCGAAGATCTGTATCGAGAAGGACATATTCGTTTTGTCGGATGAGATATATGCGGAGCTCACGTTCAAGAACGATCATGTTTCGATCGCGTCGCTTCCGGGCATGCACGAGAGAACGATAGTTATAAACGGGTTTTCTAAGGCGTATGCGATGACGGGATGGAGACTTGGGTATGCGATGGGTCCCGAGGAGATCATCGCCCAGATGACGAAGATCCACCAGTTCGCAATAATGTGCGCACCGACGACGAGCCAGTATGCGGCTGTCGAGGCTGTCAGGAACGGCGACGACGATGTTAAGGAGATGAGGCAATCATATGACCAGCGTCGTAAGTTCCTTATGAACGCTTTTCGCGAAATGAAGCTTCCGTGCTTCGAACCTTTCGGCGCGTTCTACGTATTTCCGGATATCAGGGAGTTCAAAATGACGAGTGAGGATTTTGCTTTTGCACTTCTTGATGCGCAGAATCTTGCTGTCGTTCCCGGAACCGCATTCGGAAACAGCGGCGAAGGATTCCTTCGAATATCGTATGCGTACTCGCTCGAGAAACTGAAGATCGCGATGGAGCGTATCGCAGTGTTCATAGAAGAACTGAGAAACAAGTAAACAGAAACAAAGAACAGAAAAGCAAAACAAAAGCGGATGACATTTCAATCGTCATCCGCTATATTTTTTGATTTCGGTAGAGTGAAGATGAACTCCGTTCCGACGTCGACGGTCGATATAACGTTTATGTTTTCGTGATGTGCGTTTATGATCTCCTTGACGATGGAGAGCCCCAGTCCGGTGCCTTTCTTGTCCTTGCCGCGAGAGTGGTCCGTCTTGTAGAACCTGTCAAATATCTGTCTCAGGTTTTCCTTCGGGATACCGATACCCGAATCCTTGACAGATACGAATATCGTTTCATTCTTTTCGCTCGTCTCAAGCTTGATCGACGAATCCGGCCGGCTGAACTTGATCGCATTGTCGATGAGATTGTAGAGCACCTGCTCGATCTTGCCTTTGTCGGCGGAGACGTATAAACGCTCACCGGTCAGCACAAGATTGAACGAGATGTGTTTCTTCTTACATGTTCCTTCAAACGTAGCAACG
>JAEEGL016889598.1_pt1 | contig 15961 bp, 15 predicted proteins | sample 9134231 | NCBI WGS metagenome assembly JAEEGL01 (sample SAMN16246548, study PRJNA631951) | gut metagenome | biome: gut microbiome; feature: rumen; material: fiber-attached | host: Bos | place: Iran: Karaj | collected 2018-10 | reverse complement strand
GTGAGAATAATGACCGTTATATCCAATTTACTCATTCTCGTTAGAGTCTTTAATAACTCGTTTCTTTATAAACTTAGCAGGGTTTCCGCCGACAACTGTCCATGGCTCTACATCCTTGAAAACCGCGGACTGGGCGCCGACTACAGCACCCTCTCCAACTGTCACACCTAAACTAACAAAAGCATCGGCGCAAATCCAGGAAAACGATTCAATATTAATGGGTTTCGTAATAAGCGGTTTGTTGATATAACAAATGTCGTGGCTTGCCGTACAAATGAATGCACCTTGCGAGATCGTCACCTGATTGCCTATTGTAACCCTATCCACGTTGTAAATCTGCGCTTTCGGTCCTATAGCCGTATGCTGTCCACAAACCAAATTCCAAGGTGCCCAAATATTAGCACTTTGGTTAATAGCGCAATGAACACCAATCTTAGCTCCCCATAACCTCAGCACAAGTACTCTCCATTTCTTGAAAAGAGGCCCACCAAATGGACGGAAGAACAATGCGCAGAAGATGTTCCAAAACGCTCTGCGAAACTTATTACCCCAAGTGAGGCTGTCTTTATACGCTTCGAACTGTTGCATACATTTATTTTTGATTCCGTAATCTAACCCATTTGACTATGCTGTAAGGAAGTCGCTCCCTAAAGATCTTGACCATATCCTGCTTCAAGGAGGTCCCCATATATTTCTTACGGAATGCACTGAAGTCCATTTTATCCAAATCCTGATAAATGGTGTCGCGACTTTTTGGTTTAGCACAGGACCGCACTCCGGTCAGATTGCCCCCAATGGCCTCCTCTATCGTCCTTTCCTCCAAGAATAGTGATTTCTTTGCTTCCTCAAGCAGATTGCCACCCTTTGCATTGTTTATCACAATAAGACTTACCCCTTTCTCTATCTCATCTTTATGGCCAAAGGGCACTCTCTGGCCAATGCCCCAAAAATCAGCAAGCGTAATGTCGGAACACCTTGGAAACCCCTGGGTGATACATTGATAGCAAGAATGTTGTAAATTTTTGTTTATATTATTAAAGGCAACCCAGAAACAATCATCTTTCCCATACAAATAGCTGTCGCGACCTCTGTCGTTTGTCACTACACGTAAACTGTCATACCAGCCTCTCTTCTTATCACGAAAAACGATTTTCTCAATCTTGCCAGTTTTTCTTTCCAACCATGTCGTATATGCAAGAAGAAACTTGATACTCGGCACACCATGGCATATGAAATCAATCACAGTAAGGTTATCATAGTCATTACGTAGAAAACACTTTAATCCTGCTGCTTGGCAAGGTGTTCCAACAAACAAAACTTGCCGTCCGTCAACAAGCTGCTCTTTTACCTTCTTCATAGCCTCCCCGACACGGCTTTGAGCATATTTACTCAGTCGCAGTTTCTCTAAACCATCCGTTTCAGATACTCCTATGTGCTCAATAATCAAATTCTCGCCCCAAGCAGCGCCGTAAACTATTCCTCCTTTTACTAATACGGCTTCTGCAAGGGCTGTGAAGGCGCCTCCTGAGGAACTATGCGCCCTTATGCTTTCATCCAGATGCCATGCAGCATATACCTTAATATCCTCCTTTTGATTCCTTTGAGGTGGAGTTATTATCGGGCAACTCTTCTCGCAGAGATTACACTTCACACACTTCTCTGTATCAAGTAGGGGTCTATAGTAACCCTCCTCGTTAGTAGTTATCGATAATGCCCCAACATGACAGGCGTTTACACAAGCCAAACAACCTGTGCAGTCCTTGTCATTGCAAAGTTGAGGTAAATGTTTGTTAGTATCCACCAATGGCATGTTTTAAATAGCTCAAGCTTTGCTCTCTTTGTAAAGCCAAAAGAGTATTGACACGTTCATAATCCACACCTATCTTTTTCAAATCTGGTCTTGGAGAGTCCTCAATTATCAAGCGATCTTCCAACCTAAATAGTTTCAGCAAACTTTCCTGACGGCTATTGTTCTGCTTTCGAGAAGGAGTCACCACATAGAAATCCTTATTCATATTGAGGCTGAAACACGTCCCATGGAATGAATTGGTTACGACTGTTGCCGCGTGGGCAAACAACCAAAGAAACTCGGCGGGGCCGGCGTCCAGGATGTTCAGAATCTCCTCGTCTCTTTCCTGCCTCATAGAATCTCGATTTATTCGCACTACTTTTGATCCTTGTTCCTGAGCTATATATAGCGCCAAGTCCTTCAAGTAAGAGCAAGGTGTAACTTCATAAAGCAATACATATTTTTCTGGGACGCCTTCCACTGCCTTAGCATATTGGATCCATGATTTGCCTGTAAGCAATAGAGTCGGATCAAGCACCCACTGTGCATTTTTCCCTGATACTTCCTTTACCAAATGAATCGCGTTCTCTTCCCTTACGCTAATAGCATTAAACTCTAAAAATGCATTTTTGTAATACTCTTGTGTGGATTTTGGTAATGCTGAAACACCAAAACTGGACGCATACGAAAGTCTAATTTTGTCCCTAGGCGCAAACTTCAAAAAGTAGGGATCAAGCGAGGTGTTGTTATTCGGATTCCACACCTGATCGCTTCCTACTAGATATACATCATAATCCATTTTGGCAGCATACAAGCTCTCTATGCTTCGATATTCTCGAGAAAAGCGAGTGTTCTCACGGTGGAACTGTTCATAGCGTTCCTTGCGAACTTTTTCCCGTCCATTCCTATGCAACAAATGCTTAGCCTGGGCAACCTTAGGATAGATCCACTCGACCAACTTTTTTTTAAAAGACATTGGGAACAAAGGCCGGGATTTCCGTGTAGCTTTATGTCTTGGATTCTTATAAAAAGGATAGTCGATGATTTCCGCATCATAACCCATACTTTGCAATACTTTTTGCAAAGCAAAAGCTTGTAATTCTGCCCCATAATTATTGACATTAACGATGGTTATAATACCTATCTTTTGGTTCATTTGAATAACCTTTGACAAAAATTATAATAAAGACATCTTCCAATGATGGTCTTCTGTATCGTTATCATGGCTAGCACTATAATGGAATGCCTATTATGAGATATTATAGCAATCATAATCTTTTGCAAGACAAGAGCCAGCATCCATTATCAATTATGTTTTGGAGGAAAACCATGGAAGAGAAATAAACGTGAGCTGTCTTGTGAATACTAGCGCCAAACAATCACAACAAAAATTGCTTCCATGAACTCCCTCCCGATTTTGGGAGGATTCAGTTACAAACAGGCCATTAAAGCCCTATAAGAGTTGGATTCGTCGGTTCTTATTCGATAGGATATTATGGCACGTTGATAGATTATTTTGTTGTTCCAAACAAAACTAATTGAGTCGTGGTATAGGGTATTCGTAAATAACCTCATTTGTAAAAAAAACGGTCCCCAGAACAATAATCGCGAATAAAAAGAAATCTCTTATTTTTAAAGATACATACTAACAATTTCTTTCCCTTTGTCAGATATAATATTGTTAATACCGAAACCGACAACTGAACCTTCAGGAATGTCTTTACAAACAAATGCTCCCGGAGAAATAAAGCACCAGTCACCAATTTTGCAGTTTCCTATGATATGACAGCCGTTACCAAGAAAACAGTAATCGCCAATAATAGGCGCGCCGTCTTTTGTCCGTGATGTGCCTATTTGTACCCCGGGGTGAACAATGCAGTGGCGACCTAATTTGGCATATGGATGAATAACCACTGGAAATCCATGGGGAAAGATCAAACCTGGAGCAATCTGTGTCTCTGGCTCAAGGTTACATCCCATCTTGGCCGTCTTTATATGAAAACAATACTCAAACCATTTGGCCAACAAGCATCCCCTGCGACGTTGTTTTAAATATTGGATAAACCTAAATTTTACTGTATAACGGAAAGGGACCAAGTAAAAACATCTTATAAAGCAGGCCAGATGCGAACTGTTTTTATATACACCCACAGCATCCTGGAAGATGTAATTCAGCAAGCCTTTCTTGACTGAAGAAAGACCCCACCAGTCGCTACTACTATCGGTTTTTTCAATTTTATCTGACATGGACACTTCGTATTATAATCTTGTCTTCTTAATCGTATAAACCTTTTGTAAATGCTTAGTACAATTTATTTTCAAATACTTTTATTAGATTTGCGATCATCTCTGCTTCATCCAACCTCATTTCATAATACAAAGGCAATCTAACCAAAGTGTCTCCATAACGGTCACAATTAGGTAATTCACGCCCGTCATGCTTATCGTGATAATAGGCACTTGAATGCAATGGCAAATAATGAAAGGTAGATATCACGCCATTCTCCTTAAGATAGTTCATTAAAACAGTGCGATACTCCAGACTCGGACATAGCAAATAATACATATGCGCATTATTGTAAGCATATTCTGGTAATTCCGGTAACACAATACCATTGTTTAATTTACCACGTAAGAACTTATCGTAAGTATTCCAAATAGCCAGACGTTTCCCTTGTATGTCATCCATCTGTTCCAACTGTGCCCATAAATACGCAGCGTTGAACTCTGATGGAAGGAATGAACTACCTATATCACACCATCCGTATTTATTCACCATACCACGGTAAAAATCAGCACGATTAGTACCTTTCTCCCAGATAATCTCAGCGCGTTGGATGAAACGCTCGTCATTTACAACAAGCATACCTCCCTCACCACTACTTATATTTTTTGTTTCATGGAAAGAAAATGCGCTCAAGTGCCCAATACTTCCAAGAGGTCTATCTTTATAGTATGAATCTACACTATGGGCTGCGTCTTCTACTACCAACAGACCTTTTTCATTGGCAAAGGGCATAATGGTATCCATATCACAAGCCACACCTGCATAATGCACTACAACTATGGCCTTTGTCCGAGATGTTACTAAAGGTTCAATATTTGCCAGTGTGATGTTTGGATTGTCTTTTCCACTGTCTGCAAATACCACCTTTGCTCCCTCTCGTAAAAAGGCAAGTGCTGATGAAACAAAAGTATAGGATGGAACTATTACTTCATCACCAGGTTTAAGATCACAAAGCATAGCACACATCTCCAGAGCGTCAGTCCCTGAAGTACAAAGCAATACTTTCTTAAAACCATACTTCTCTTCAAAAAAACGATGGCACTTTTTTGTGAATACTCCATTCCCAGACATAGTTGTCGAATGACAAACTTCCTCTAAATACTTCAGTTCGCGTCCCGAACAATAGGGTTTATTAAATGGAATCATAAGATTATATTGAAATCGATTTAACAACTCAAATTCATGATGAGATTAAATGTAGCGCTCATAATCTGCAGGCTCTCGATAATTCGAAACTCTCAAAGTTTCATATACAGATTGGGACTAAAGACAACAAGGCTGTCGTTTATTGGACTTCTATCTGTTTTGCTCAAAAAAGTCAGGAATGGATATACAAATTAATCGTTCCCATAATAATATTACTTCAAACTATCCATAATAGTTGTTAACTTCTCATAATACTTTTGGCTATCATATCTTTTCAGCGCATAGTTACGGCATATGGTTATCTGCTCTTGCGTTTTCTTTTCCGTCTTTGAGATAACCTCTACTAATTGGTCAACATTTTCAGATTCAACAAGTGTCATCACCTTTTCATCACCAAGGTATGGCATTCCGGATATGTTGAAACAGAGCAGGCGTGTGCCGCAAGCTAAAGCCTCAAGGCAGGCATTAGACATAGAGTCAGCTATACTCGGAAAGACAAATAAGTCACCTAACGAATAATAATATGATAACTCCTCTTGATTACGCACATAGTCTACTGCTATATAGTTCTTCGGGAGATTTGTTTTTTTGCCAGTTCTCCAACCAACATGAACAAACACAAAGCGATTGTCGTTTTCCAAACGTCTAGCTGCTTCTATATATAAATGCACACCCTTACTGCGATGTCCCGGATCGTTAGGTGCAACACACATCAAAACCACTTTATCATCAGCAATGCCCAATTGATTACGCAGCGCGAAAGTCTCCCTTGGTTGAGCCGTTGCGACATCGATGGCCTCATCAATTATCTCTGTATGTAGTCCCGCCATTAATGGAGATTGTTTTGCCCCGTTAATAACAAATTCTGGAGCTACGAATACGGCACGCATCAAAGGATATGCGTTTTTCTTGATAGTGTTAGCACGATGGGCTGGTTCGCAAAACAATATCTTTTGCCATCCTCTCAGCCTAGGGCATCCTAAACAAGCTTGTTGATATTGCGTACATTCTGGATAATAGAAACAATTCCCCCATACAGCAGACTCGTCCGCCATAATATACACTACACGGATGTTTTCCTTTATCAAATAGTCAAAGAGAATCTTCTCGTTGCAGTAATAGCCGTGAACATTTATCAAAAAAACGCCATCCACATGATTCTTCTTTAGATAACGGACCAAACGCTTTGTCGCCCTTTTAGATCCAGCACATACCTGCCCGGTCAACCGCTGTACGGCATAATGCCAATACACCTCCAATTTGTTATCAATACGATAATGGAGTGTATCAGGGTCTGGTTCTCGCCCGTGACAAACTACAGTATCCAGGCCGTGAGCTATCAGATACTTTTGCAAGCCCATGGCAATCTTACCAGTGCTGTCGCGGCAAACCGAATTGATGATAGCTAACATATGTTACCCTTCCAAAACTTCCTTGAAAATTCTTATTTGGTTATGCGGATTCCACTTAGTGTCAATCTCCGCATAGCAAGCCTGTCGCACCTCTTCTCGATCATCTGTATGAGTGGCGAACCAGATGTGAAGTGTATCTGCAAGAGAAGTGCTGTCTCCGGCCGAGAAGAATGCTCCAGACTTACCATCCCGAATTGCCTCAAACTCTGGCATCTGATGATCAAAGTCATCATTGGTAATGGCTGGGCAGCCGAACATCAACACGTGCATAGCAGTTAACCCAATATTCCCTGGAGAGACACATACATCAGCATTGAATATCATTTCTGCATTCTTCCATTCATCGTAACTTGCACCATAGAACCAAAACTGTTCCCTAATCCCTAGTTCATCAACGCGTCTCTCCATATTCTGACGCGCCACACCATCACCTACAAAAGTAACATTTACGAACTCGCCACGTTGCTTGAGTTGAGCCACCGCATCAATTAGCAGATCAAGCCGCTTAACTTTTGTTAGACGGCCAATAAACACAATGTTTTTGTTTTCATTGTTAAAATGCACCTGATACAGGCGTGATGGATTTAGGGCTCTTCGGATGGGGAACTGCGTATCATAGTCTAATGAATTATAGATGGTGTGGAGTTTTCTTGCAGGAATACCTTCCTCTGCAAGCAAATATGTGGAGCGTTCATTATACACAAATACGCCGTCACAGAAACTGTAGAAGAACTTGTGAAGTAGTCGCTTTGGCAACCATGCTTTTCCAAGTACGCCATGCGTCCAGAAATAAATTCTTTTTTTCGGATAAAAAACTGATTTGAAAAGAAACAACCATGTGCTTAAACACCGTGTCTCACCTATAAAAATATATGTGTCATAATCCTCTTTGATAAGAGCAGGCACTCCCACTTGGTAATAAAACCCCCTACCCACTGGTTTATTATGCACTTCAATCACCTTATGGGATAACAGGCTATAATCCATCTTCTTGATGTCATCTACCTTATCACCAAAGCAGAAGTCACACCCTAGTTCCTTATCCAACAGTCCATATATTGCAGCCCTGTAGTGAGAACCGATGTTATCTTGTAGGAGTATTTTCATATTTTCGTTTTGAGAATAATTTCATCATTTTATACACCCAAACATATTGCTTGGGGAACATTTTGAAAAGTCCTGCCTCAATTCGATATTTTCTTTGAGCAGAATCCAACAATGAACTAATCAACAACTTTCTTTTTTCAAAGAATGCCAGGTTAAGAAGCTTTTGCTCTTCATAGCTGTTTTGAGTTATTACGGCAAAGCCGTTATTAATAGTTAACGAGGCATTACCATCTATCACTTTACCAACAGTTGTCCCTCGTTCTCCTTTCTCTTCAACAAAACGTGAAAGACTCTCTGCCACAGTCATGCAGTCAAAAGCGCGTTTTGCACAAGGGGTGCTTGTGATAGAATTAGGCTCATGGATTACTGTGTAAAGCACTTCCGGAACTACTTTCACACTTTTTGTTGTATAAAGCATCCTGGGTGTAAACTCGGCGTCTTCATGAAACACCCCTGGCATGAAACGTAAGTTGTTTGATAACATAAATTCTCGTCTTAAAACATTGAATACACCACACTGTTCCCATCCGCCAGTCGTGAGTATCTCCTTCCCGGTCTGTACATCTTCCTTTACCCTATTCCTTACACGTTCTACGCCTTTCGTCTTAGCGTATATGGGAATAATGTCCGGCTTTGAGGTCATCGCCTGACATATTAGGCTTACAGCCTTGGTTGAAATAACATCGTCAGAGTCCACAAACCACACATATTCACCTTTGGCTGCCTCTAAACCATTGTTTCGCGCCATCGAGAGTCCCTGGTTCGTCTGCGTTATCACTCTAACCCGCTCCACCTTTCTGGTATATTCTTCGCAAATAGTCAATGAACCGTCAGTAGATCCATCGTTGATTACAAGTATTTCATAGTCATCCTTATTAGTCCCCTCCTGCCCAAGAAGTGAAGAAAAAGCCCTATGTAGATACGGCTCTTTATTATACACAGTAAGAATGATTGTCAATTTATAACCCAACATACACGAACATTTTTCTATTAGGAAGACTAGCGATGCGTTAGATCAAATAATAAATAATAAAAAAAGATTGATTTACATAATACTATTCTTACTCATGAATATAATTGCTATTCGATTCTACTGGATGATCCAGCATCCCTCCCTCTAAATCAGAATGTCATTGAACTTTGTTTGAATAATCGAATAATCAAATAATCAAATAATCAAATAAACGCATCAGCGACAATTAGATCAATTCAAACAAGTAGTAATCAAATATGTAATTTCTGCCTATGATTGTTTGCATCATAAATAGAGTAAACATATATATGTAAAGTACCAAATTAGATAATTTATAGTTCGCATTCAAACCTTTTACAAAGAATGCCCGCAAAGATTCGAACAACACAAAATAGTACGGAATACGCAAGTAATAAGTCAATCTATGAACGACAATGCCACCAACCAAAGAATTAATAATAAAGTACACTAAAAACATAACGCCAAAAAAACGCAATATGTCGTCTTTCTTAACGAGTTTTGAGAAAAAGAATAAAACATAGCAAACATCTATCTCCACCATTTTTAGAATACCAAAATTAGATGTCTCTATTTCAGAAATGCTTAGTGTACGGCTTGTACTAAAAGAGGAGTCATATACATAATTGCCAAGAAATCTTTCAAGAAATCCCCCAGCAGATATTCCAAGTAAATAACAGATATTACATATCGCGAAAACCGCAACGAAAAGAAACTGCATTGAATCCCATTTGATTTTTGTTTTTCTTATTAACATCATCAAGATTGGGATGGCAAATAGCAGTATCGCGCTTTGATGAAAGAAAATAGCCAGAACAATTAGTGGTATATAAATGTAAAATTTATTGTCTCGAAAAAAAGGCATGCAAAAAACCATGATTGCGATGGCCACTCCTTGCCTTAAAGCGGAAAGGTAAAAATGAAGAGTAAATGTAAATAAAAGAAAAAACACTATCGCCTGATTGTTGCTATTTGTCATCTTACGTAAGCCCCAGTAGGTCAGAACGACATCAAAAGTGAGAATAACGAACTGGAAGAAATAGTAAGACCCTGATACCCGTTTACATAGTTGCATGAGTATAAAAACTCCTGGTTCCATAGTACCAGCAGATGAGCCATATAGCGAATCCAATACCCAACCACGGTCAGAAATCATATAAAAAAAATCCATATAGCCTTCCGTGTCGGGGGTATTAGCATACGAAAAGCCCCAATAAATTAGCAAAGTCCCTAACAGCAAGACCACATCTTTGGTCTTTATTTCTATATTATTAGGAATGAGGGTAAGACAAAATCCCCAAATCAAAGAAAACAACAAAAACAAAGACATAACAACCTTACTTGTCTATGCGTATAACACCACTATAAAACGCCTCTAATTTTTCTATCACAACATCCGTTGTATAACAACACTCTATCTTTGCATAGCCTCTTTCGCCCATCATATCCCGTAATAATTTATCACTCATCAGAGTCTGCATTTTTTTACAAATATCATCCACATCATCTGGATTAACTGTAAACCCATCAACACCATCATTTATAATCTCATTACCTGATGAGCGATTTGTAAAAATCACTGTACGTGTCCTACCCATTATTTCCAATGGAACCATACTGAAATTCTCAAAAAAAGTGGGAATGCATGCAAACGCGCAGTTATCTATTTCTTCTGCAACCTTTTCTCTATTACCAAAGCCCAGGAACTCCACTCGACCTTTTACCTCTGGAGAAAACAGCTTAAGAATGGGTTTTTGCTCACCTGCCCCTAAATAATGGAGCCGCCATTCTGGGTATTTTCCGGAGATTCTATTAAATGCTTCTGCTAATGCATAAGCCCCTTTAGTGCGAATAAGCTTTCCTACAAATAGAATGACCTTATTGTTAGAAGGAGAATTATGTTTCAAGAAACAACTATCTATTGGATTATATATGACACTCTCTCCTTTAAAGACGACGGAAGGAAAAACATCCATCACATATTTCTTAGAAAACCTACTAACTGAACAGAGGTAATCCATTCGCTCAAAATGCCGGCGGTCATTATCTGTCACCCACCCTTGATTATTTCCTGAGTAATACTGAATAAAGGACGCTGATCCATGAACTCTCATCACTGTTGGAACTGTAAAACGGCGATAATGTAGTTTTGCACGGAAGAGGTTAAAAGTATAAAAATCAGTCATTTCAAGGACGTCCACCTGATTATTCTCTATCAACTTTGCTATTTTCTCCTCATACCATGACAACTCTCTCTGTATTAAAGGACCAGCCAATCCCAGTTTATTAATGATTAGGAAAAGATTCTGACGTAATTTCCCCCTTCGTGTCCCCTTGTTAAAATAATAAACACTCACTCCATTTACTACTTCATTACGCTCTTTTTCAGGCAATTCACTATAGTAACCGCAAACAATGACTTTGTGTCCGCGACGAACTAATTCCTCCGCTACTATCTTTGTTACCGTCCCTATCCCTCCATTACGAAAGGGAGGATACTCAGAACACTGAAAAAGCAAATTCATCTTAAACGGATTTTTTTAACAAACTGTTAGCATAGCCAACTGCTAGTGTCCTTTCTGTTGATGTTAGTCCGATTCCAACTACAGTAACCGCTAAAACAACTGTATTAACTATCGTAGTAAGAACTAACTTTACCCATGGACCTTCGATTAGAAACGATGATAAATATACAATAGCAGATGTAATGAGCGATACAAGCAAGACAGGAAGGAGAACATCTCGGAAATAATCTCGAATACTCATTTTTATAGGTTTAACACAAATGGGTATTTGAATGAGGTACAGTAAACTTGTTAGCAAAAGGCCAATTATGATAGTAAGTTCTGGGATAGGGAAATATTTAATAACGATAAAAGCTATTGGTATATTTGAAAAATAAAACAAGGAGCGTATTATCTGATATTTCTTAATCTTTCCAGTTGCTTGGTTAATAATCCACAAAGGACCCATTAAACCATCTAGCATACAATACAACAGCATTAGAACAACAAAAGAAGATGCATATGTTGGAGGATTTTTCAACCAAAGATGTAAAATGAAATCAATATTAACGATTATTGGTATAATTATTAATAATAACAAGTAATGAGATAATCTTGTTATACGGCTCATTAACTGTGCACAGTATGAAAACTCTGATAGAGCATATGATTTTATTATTTGCGGATCCGAGGCTACTCGAATATTCGATACAAAAGAATAAACAGCATTTTTAACCTGGTTTGCAATACCTAAAGCTGCATTTAGAGTAACACCAAAGAAGAAATTAACTAATAAGCCAATTCCTTGTTGATATCCGATATTGGCAATACCGCCTAGTGAATTCCAGCCTATCAGAGACACCATCCCTTTAACCATTTTTTTTCGAGGATGGGTAAAACGAATCTTTGTTGTTAAAAAATAATGAGTATATATGTGAAACGACACATTCATTATCATATTCACAACTACCATTAGAATGGAATAACTAATAAGCCGATCATATGGTGACGCTATAATTAAATATGCAATTAACAATTTTAGTAATGCTTCCGCTATTCCACAAATAGCAAAAAAACTCATTTTTTCAAAAGCTACAACTACGGAATAATTGGGGACTCGAATAGTTTGAATGCATATATTCAAAACTGCGAGATGAAAAACTACAACTGATTCCGAGATTCTCTCTTTAGGGATATTAAGATAATTATCTATATACCATAAACCTGCTGTTTCTAAAACTAATACTAAAACCAAAATAAGAATAATATGTAAAATAAATGCCGAAGAATATGCCTCCGACACAATCTTATTAGATTCTTCATCTTCAGTTATTGCCACCCCTATAAACCTCGTTGAAGAAGAAGAGAATGCCGCTTGTAGAAAAGCAAATAATACTACAACGCCAGCCACCACATTATAAATCCCAAAATCTTCGACCCCTAGTGCATTTAATAGTACTCTTGATGTTAAGAGGGAAATTATCATAGAGAATAACATCCTTCCATACAAAAACACCGTATTTTTTACAACTCGTTTTGTACTTAACAACTGTTTCATAAATACAACAAATACAAAACAATACTAAGGAATCAAATAATATCTACAGAATGACATCAAAAAACTATAGAGTACTGCTTGGATTACTAATTATCAAATTCAACAATAGCGTTTTTTTCTTTCCTGGCTATTCTCCAATGACCTGCGGACAATGTCATTTGCCCATCCGCTTCAACGGCTAACATTATGTCAAGACGGTTCCGGGCTTGGGCATCTCCGTTTGCTTCATCCGTCCACTGTTGTGTTTGATGCTCGCTGCCATCTGGCCGGCCAGGGCATTCAGTTGCTGCCATTGGGCTCGGAGATAGATCAGCCTCTCGGCCTTGCTCATCATTGAGCACCTTGAATGGATCTGGGCGATGGTATCGAATGTGGGGTTATCCATAATAAGGGTAACTCTTTTGAAAGATGAGTTGGTTTTCTTGGGCGAGCGGATGGTGGAGTAGTTCTTTCTAGCTTCAATGACGGCAAAGCCGCAGCTGGGTTTATTTAAAGAGTCGGAGAGAAGGTCAAGCATGTGCCGATGAGAAAATTGCATAGATCATTTAAGAACGCTTGACCTTCGACCGTATCAAGGAAGGCATTCCAGCATTTATTCCGAGCATCCTCTGTGTCTGTTGCTATCGATAGTTCGCACATCTTTTCAAATAAACAGTGAGGATTAGAAGATAGATGATACTGTAGAGTATCATTGGGATTCTTTTTTAGATAGGATCGGACGAGGTACCTTTCAGGGGCTTCATTACCAAATATGAAAAACAACAAATCAGGGTCAGAAAAGTCGTTTCTTTTGTCTCCATCAAGTATACAAGCATATCCACTTTGGGGCCGAAGGCTTTTATGGAGTTTTCGTAAATAATAAAATGCCTTATATGTTTCTTCGGCGCTTCCAATAGGAATAATATTGATTAGGTGGTTGAATCCCACATGCTTCTCGTTAACAGAAGAGATTGCCTGAATAACAATCCATTTTGCGAGATTATCCTCAACAACTAAGTTTACTAACGGATAAGCGATTGCGTCCATTTTACTTAACGCAGCAGAAGTACTAATACGTTTAATGCACTTCTTCTGTTGGGAATCAATAAAAAGACGAGAATCAGGGTCAACGCATGAAAGGATGGTTTGAGAATGTGTCGTGACAATAAACTGTTTTTGGGTCTGACGAGATTCATACATCAACACGTCCATCAAACGACGCTGAATCTTTGGATGCAAGCCAACCTCTATCTCTTCTATCAGTATGAGAGATTTATTGGGCGTGTCAACAACGTCACGAATCAGTCTTGTAAGGACATCTTCTCCCGACGCAGAATTATAACTGGAATACTGATTATTGGTGTTTCTAAAACGATAGATGACATTGTCAGCGGAAGAACAGATTTCATCTATTTGATAATCAATCTCTAAAATGTAAGATAAATAATCAGCAATCTTTACGTCGACGTTGCTTACGGGAGCTGCTTTTGCTTTAAGGAATACGCTTGCCGGAAGGTGGCGAGCCGGTTGTAATCGCTCAAGGTCAATAAGAGTAACTTGACGTCCTGCTTGGTTACTGCCAGGACGAGGCGTGTCGATCTGCCCTTGTTTTTTTGCAACGCCACTCCATTTCCTTGAGTTATGGTTTCGAGATCCCTTTTGCGTTATGATACTGTTCCCTCTACGAAAACGCACATGATAAACCCAATCCTCCTGTTGGACATCGTGATCTGTGAAACGCATTACATCACCCCAAGTATTCCTTTCAAGGTCCCCATTTGAAACACGTCTTCTTTGAAAATTATGATGGCTACAAGCTATGGCCATCAGCGCAGTTGTCTTTCCAGATTTATTAGTGCCAGAAATCACCGATATGGGACTGATGAATTCCATCTCAATGTTTTTCATGTGTCGGAAAACATCGAATGTGATACCGCAAAAGAACAATGGATATCGCCTCGCCTTTTCAGTATCGTTAAGCGAAGGATATTGCCTGATCCAGTCACGCTCGCTATTGGGAGAAAGATTAAGGCTCATTGCTCACAAAAATGTCAGTATCTAACAAAGCACATGCGCCAGAAGAAAAAACTCTTGTCGGGCCGAATGTAAAGCACAAAGCACTGTTGATATTTAGAATAGGTCGAGTATGATAGATCAACGCACTTTCGATCTGATCGAGCTGTTCCTGGGGCGCCAGTGCATATGAATAGAAAACAATCTCCCCAGGTCTGCATTGAGATAAGAAAAGATCATGTTTTTCATGATCATGATGTCTTTCATACAAGTTGGTCGCTTGGCCAATGTATATGATCTCATGACAAAAGAACAGGCGCTCCTTCTCCGACCAGACTCCTCTATAAACCAGATAGATACCACTGCTGTGCGGGAATGCGTCTCTTTGTCTGTCGGAAAAAGAACCTATGAAATCAAGTTGAAAAGAACGTGTGTCCATTACTCGAAGAAAGGAGTTTCTTTAATGTGTTAGAATGCTGAAATACTGTTTAGAATAATAAAGATCCATAGAAAATCGCGGGTCAGGCCTGCGCTGAGGGCTGAGGGGCTTCCAATAAGGTACGTGCCATATTTTCTGCCTTATTGATGCTCCCGAGGAGGCCTCTTCTTCTTACGAACACGATGAAGTGGTAGTAGCCCAATGGGAGCAAAATGGGCAGGACGAATCCGTTCAGGATGACGAAATAGAATATGCGAAGCTCCAGTCTCTTCTCCCGGTAGAATATGTCCGGTATATATCGGGTGTGGAAGATCCAGGATCCGGCTATACCAAGCATCAAGGCGAAGAGCAGGATCATGGCTATCTGGCCATACATGTTCAGGTAAGGGACGCCGTTGCGGGGGTTTTCCCTCGCCAGGAATCCCATGCCGCCAGCAAAGAGGACAAAGATCGTGGCGATGGCCAGAAACCAGCCGGGGTCGCTCTTCCGGCATAGGCATATGAGGCCGGCCCAGAGGGCAATGATGATGAGCAGGATGGTCAGGGATGAGGGGGTGGTATGGACTTTCATCCTTTCGCGGTAGTAGTTCAATATCTTCCGCCAGGGTATTCCTTTTTGGGGCGCTGCTTCATTTGGAGTGGAATTATGTACGATATACTGGTTGTAAACTGCGCGGAATGCCCACGCACAAGCCCAGTAGATAACGGAGAAGTAAGTCAGCGTGCTAAGCGTGAT
>JAEEGL014770801.1_pt1 | contig 15961 bp, 14 predicted proteins | sample 9134231 | NCBI WGS metagenome assembly JAEEGL01 (sample SAMN16246548, study PRJNA631951) | gut metagenome | biome: gut microbiome; feature: rumen; material: fiber-attached | host: Bos | place: Iran: Karaj | collected 2018-10 | reverse complement strand
GAACAAAGCGTTCCGCAAGCGGAACGCTCGCGCCGAGCGCGGTTGCCAAAGGCAGCATTTTCCTCTCGCGCGAGTGCGCATCCCGCCCGGAGGGCTTTTTGCTTTATGGAAATTCCAACGGAATTTCCTATAAAGTAAAAAAGGCGTTCCAAACGGAACGCCTTTTTTTTATGATTCTTCTAATTCAGCCCAGATAAGCGATCACTTCCACTTCGCAGAGCACGTTTTTCGGCAGGGTCTTTACTGCCACACAGCTTCTCGCCGGTTTCTCCGTAAAGTATTTTTCATAGACTGCATTGAACGCTGCAAAATCCGCCATATCAGCCAAAAAGCAGGTGGTCTTTACTACGTGTGCGTAATCGGTGCCGGCCGCTGCCAGAATCTCACCTACATTTTTGATTGCCTGTTCTGCCTGCGCTTCGATCCCCTCCGCTTCCACATTTCCGGTTGCCGGATTGATGGGAATCTGTCCGGATGCATACAGGGTGTCCCCTGCTACCTTTGCCTGAGAATACGGTCCGATCGCCGCCGGAGCCTTGTCTGTACTGATCGTCTTGATCATGGTCTTATCCCTCCTCTATAGATCGTTCGGAATACGATTCCCCTCACAGTCCTTCGCGTGTGACAGTAACGGAATACGATTCCGGATTGACCTATACGATACCACGAACTGCCGCTTCAAGTCAAATAGGAACGTACTCGTTCATGGAAACAGACGATTTGTAGATCAGGATCAACTGCCAGATACTGAGGACCACTGCTACGACCAGAACAATAAGCAATGGCAGAATAACAAGCAAATTGATGATCGGAATGATCGCAACAACAACACATACTCCCGTAACAATCAGCATCTTGATATTCAGTGCCTTGAATTCTCCCCACTTATAGGCAAGTTCGCTGTCGACACTATTGTTCACCGAATAACCGCTCAATGCCGTTTTCATCCCATCCGCAAAACGCATAATACACAGAATTGAGAAAACAATCGATAATGTATTGAAAATATTATGCCCGGTAAAATCATGGATCGTCGAGAGCACCGATGAGATGATCGTAAATAACCCCGCTCCGCTGAACTCCGGCATATACCTGCCCATTGCCATAAGCATTACACCATATACGATTCCAAGTGCAAGAGAGGCCAATACAAACACTAAGGCAATCGCATTAAAGGATGCCATAGCAACCGACTCGCTGACTCCCATAGCCCCCATAACCGCTGCCGTGTTAATTGTGGATGTCATGGCCAGGGCTACCATCACTATACTGGCGATCTTGATAAAAAACAGAATCTTCAGTTTCCCGGCCATATCCCTGCACCGGTTCACCTGCTCCTGTTTCATTCGATTTTCAAACGCCCTCCGTTGATCATCTTTTTCCATGAACTGATCCATTTCTTTCTCCTTTCTTTTTCCCGCTTCCCGGATAACAATGCTTATAATTCATTATAGTGAAAAAATCTCAACTTCGTCTATATATCGTGCTTTACAGAAATGCTACTCTTAGTTGCCCGAAGCAAATCCCGGGAGTTTTTTGCCAAAAAAGCGCAAAGCGATTCCCGGTAAGTAAGAAAGCGTTCTGCTCGCAGAGCGCTCGCGCCGAGCGCGGTTGCGATAGCAACAATTTCCTATAAAGTAAAAAGACTCCCGGCAGGATACGCCGGAAGCCTCTTAACTAACCTCTTTCTTCACGTCTTCTGTCATTTTCCGTCATCAAAGCGGACCGTCACATAGAATCCGCGGGGAGTCTCTTCCACCTTCTCCACCTCACCCTCGGTGACATACAGCCGGTCCTTCAATTTGAAATTGGCCGACATTGCCAGCGACGGATCGATCACATAGTAGTAACTGCCGGGAAGCAGGCCTTCCGTAACCGTCACTTTCTGTCCGGCTTCCAAAAGTCCCGGACGCTCCATTTTAAAATCCATTGTTCGCATAGTTCCTACTCCTTCGCTCTGTCTGTGTTTCCTTATCCTGCCCGAAATAAGCCTGCCTTGCAATGCTCAGAATTTTACTTTCTCCATAGCCTGCAGGACTGCGGAATTCTCATCCGCCCCCTGTTCCTGCAGCAGCTTCCGGGCTGTTTTTTTATAGTTACCGATATTACTCCTTATAACCTTGTACAGATTATCCATAACCGCCAGATCCAGTCGTTCTTTCCTGCGGTATCTCCGGGCAAGCTCTTTGCCGACCGTATACGGCATAGTAAAAGTAACGGACTTTGCTTCCGCTTCCACCGGTATCACGGAATCCGGATCCGCCAAAAGTTTACCGGTCAGTTCGATTCGATACACCTCCTCCGGGCTCTTATAGGTCAGTCTCCTGTCTTCCTTAAAGCTGATCTCTAAATTCTCCATACCGCAGAGATCCGCATACCTTTGTATCTCCTCCGATATCGTACAAACGCAGCGAAGCCCGGAAAGATCATAAGCATTCTCATACAGCCGTCGGAGCAACTGCTGCGCATCCGTATCTCCCTCTCCCTTTTCCGCTCTTCGGATCCGCCGTTTTGCCTTCCTTACGGACAGTCCGTAAAAATACGGCCGATACAGGATATGATCCGGACAATCCTTACGATTCTCCCACAGCATCCACCGGCATTTGGCCGAATCACTATAGTACCAGTCATCCGTCTTATATATCCGCAGTGAACGCGGCCCCAAAAAGACCGCATAGAGGATCACACAAACAACCGCGATCCATATCGCATCTTCAAACGCCTGATACGGATCTGTCGGGAAAAAATGCATCTTCAAAAGAAATGTGACGCCCCATAACAACAGGATCCACAGAACGGCATTGCAAACAACCTTTATCCGCCCCTGATTCCGCTTTCCGTTTTCCCTTCCCTCCAGGAATCCCCTGCGGCATCCCCTAAGCAGCGTGGCAAAGCAGAGTTCATCACGAAAGTCGAGAAGGCTGTCATACACCTCGGTCAGTTTCTGGCTGTTATACTGTGAGTATGTGATCTTCACGCATTTCCTCCGTATACTGTTTCATCCCTCGGATCCCTGTTCTCACTCCGGTCACACATTACAATATCCCTATATTATAATAAACTTCAAAGGGCCGCCACCAACCCGGCTTGTCACCTCGGCTATCCGGAGTAGCAACGGCAGGTATACGCATTACAGAACGGAGCAGAGCAGATTCACCAGCAGGGCCGCCACCCACGCGATGCCACACTGCCACAGCACCACACATACCGCCCACTTGTTTCCCAGTTCCCGGCGGATGGATGCCACTGCAGCCACACAGGGGGTATAGAGCAGCGAAAAGACCAGCATTGCGGCCGCTGCCGCTGTCGGGATCACACCCGCTACGCCCTCCGGCGCAAAGAGCACTTCCATGGTGGAGACCATACTTTCCTTCGCCATAAACCCGCTCACCAGTGCCGTGATGATGCGCCAGTCTCCCATCCCGACCGGCTGCATCAGAGGAACGAACCATCCGGCGATCATCGCCAGGATACTGCTGTGCGCATCCTCTACCAGTTCAAATCGCAGATCGAAGCTCTTAAGGAACCATACCGCGATTGTCGCGATCAGGATCACGGAAAACGCTCTCTGCAGAAAGTCCTTTGCCTTTTCCCACAAAAGCTGCAGCACATTCTTCGCACCCGGCATACGGTAATTCGGCAGTTCCATCACAAACGGCACAGCCTCACCTTTGAACAATGTCTTTTTAAACAATAAGGATACCAGGATCCCGGTAACGATCCCCAGCAGATACAGTCCCGTGATGATCTGCCAGCTGTACTCCGGGAAAAATGCGCTCACAAAGAAACCGTAGATGGGCAGCTTGGCCGTACATGACATAAACGGCGTGAGCAGTATCGTCATCTTACGGTCCCTCGCCGAGGGCAGGGTACGCGTGGACATAACCGCCGGCACCGTACAGCCGAACCCGATCAGCATCGGCACGATACTGCGCCCGGACAGGCCGATCTTTCGCAGCAGTTTGTCCATCACAAATGCCACACGCGCGATATACCCGCTGTCCTCCAGAATCGAGAGGAAGAAAAACATGGTCACGATGATCGGCAGGAAACTGACCACGCTTCCCACACCTTCAAAGATCCCGTCCATCACCAGACTGCGCACGGCATAGTTCACCTGCCCTGCATCCATCATGCCATCCACAACGCTTCCCAGTTTTTCAATCCCGGCTGCCAGCAGATCCTGCAGAAACGGCCCGATCAAACCGAAGGTCAGGAAGAACACGGCTGCCATCACCAGTACAAACACCGGGATCGCCGTATATTTGCCGGTCAGCACACGATCCAGCTGCCGGCTGCGGATATGTTCCTTACTCTCCGTCGGCTTTTCCACACAGCGGTCGCACACTTTATTGATATAGGCATAGCGCATTTCCGCCATCGCCGCGCTGTGGTCCATACCGCGCTCTTTTTCCATCTGCAGCACGATATGCTCCAGCATTTCTTTTTCATTCTGCTCCAGCGCCAGCTGTTCCAGAAGCAGCCTGTCTCCTTCGATCAGCTTGGCTGCCGCAAACCGTACGGGGATCCCCGCATTCACAGCGTGATCCTCGATCAGATGCATCACCGCATGAATGCAGCGGTGCACGGCGCCGCCATGGTCCGTACTGTCGCAAAAATCCTGCACCGTCGGTGTTTCCTGGTATTTCGCCACATGCATCGCATGGTGTACCAGTTCATCCACACCTGCATTCTTTGCTGCCGAGATCGGCACAACCGGCACGCCCAGCATCTCCTCCATCGCGTTGATGTCCACATAGCCGCCGTTGCCGATCATCTCATCCATCATATTGAGCGCTACGACCATCGGCAGTCCCATTTCGAGCAGCTGCATCGTCAGGTACAGATTCCGCCCGATACTGGTTACATCTACGATATTGATGATCGCCTTGGGCTTTTCCTTCAGGACAAAATCCCTGGAGACGATCTCCTCACTGGTATACGGCGACATGGAATAGATGCCCGGCAGATCCGTAATGAGTGTCCCCTTCTGCCCGCGGATCTCTCCGTCCTTACGATCCACCGTCACTCCCGGAAAGTTTCCGACATGCTGGTTCGATCCGGTCAGCTGGTTAAACAGCGTGGTCTTTCCGCTGTTCTGGTTACCGACCAGTGCAAAGGTCAGCTGCGTTCCGTCCGGCAGGGGATTCTCCGTCTCTTTTTCATGGTAGCGTCCTTCTTCCCCGAGACCCGGATGCTCTGCTTCCGACCGCGATCTGTGAGCACGGGAGTCCGTTTCAGCTTTGCGCTGCTTCAAAGCTTCTCCGTCAGAAGAGCCCTCCTTTTTGTCAGGAAACGCTTCCACAGCGATCCGTTCCGCATCCGCCAGACGCAGTGTCAGTTCATAGCCGTATACCCGAAACTCCACAGGATCTCCCATCGGCGCAAACTTCACCAGTTCCACATCCGCTCCCGGGATCAGTCCCATATCCAAAAAATGCTGCCGGAGAGCTCCCTCTCCGCCAACTTCCGTAATCCTTGCCTTTTCGCCCTGTTTCAGGTCACTTAATTTCATGTTATTCAAAACTCCTCATCTGCCCGGCGTATGCGGGAAATCTGTTTTACTTTCCCTTCCGGAAAAACTTTCCGATCAGCGGCATTCCTTTTAATTCGCTCTTCGTCACTGCCTTTAAAACAAACAGCATTGCGCCGTAAACCGTCACCGCCACGGCCATCGCCAGCACCATCGACAGCAGCATTCCCAAAAGTCCCTGCAATACGGTATACACACCAAAAGCCGCAGCCCCCATCACAAGCGCAGCGACTGCCGGTTTGATAAAGGTATTCATCCACTGAAAACGGTACCCTACAAGCTTTGCCACACTGCGGCAGTTAAGCGTACATACCAGCAGGGGGAAGGTAACATTGCCGATGATCAGGCCATATACTCCGAGATCCGTAAACCAGGCACAAGCCGCTACAAGGATCACATGAATCGTAAGCGAGATGGCCGAATGGATCACCGGAAGGCGCATGCGGTCACTTCCCTGCAGGATCGATGTCGTCAGCGTGGACAAGGCATAGAACACGACCGCAGAAGATCCTGTCCGCAGAAGCATCACTGCCATCGGCATATAGTCTCCGAGCCGCGGGAACAGAACGCCCATTACCGGCTCTGCCAGTGCGGCCAGTCCTGCTGCCGCCGGAATGGCGATCAGCATATTCACCTTTAGTACCGACGAGATCTTTTCCTTTACCCGGTCGGTTTCGCCCCTTGCAAACGACGCCACGATGCTCGGCAGCGTTGCCGATGCCATTGCTGTTGCGATCGCTACCGGCAGGTTTACCATCTGATTGTATTGTGTATTGAATACACCCTGCATACTGGTAACGGTATTTTCCGCATATCCCCGCCGTACCATCAGGTTTCCGAAAAGCAGATCATCTAATGTATACCCGATCTGATAGATCGTCTGGCTCAGGATCACCGGAAGCATAGTAAGAAGGATCGCCTTGGCGATCAGTCCGTAATCCTCGTCCGCAAGATCGTCGCCGGAAAGTTCGATCCGGCGCGCTTTCTGCCGGCCGAGCGAAATGATCACAAAGATCAGAAGCGCCGTAAATGCACCGGCAAAAGTTCCCATGGTTCCGCCGGCTGCCGCCGCTGCCGATACCACATTGGACACATTTCCGTCACTCCCCCCGGTCTGCTCCGATGCGATCTGTACAAAAACCGTCGCCGCAACGACACTGACCACGGCGTTGACGATCTGCTCGATCACCTGGGAAACCGCTGTCGGCACCATATTACGATGCCCCTGGAAAAACCCGCGGCAGGTGCCTAACAGTGCCACAACAAATACCGTCGGAGCCAATACCCTCAAGGGATATTCCAATCCTTCCTTATGATAGATCCCCGCGAACGCTTCCGCGCCGAAAAAGAGCGCCGCGCACGCGATACTGCCGGTGATGATCGCAAACAGCAGTGCACAGCGGAACAGACGATAGGCATTCTTATACTGCCCCTTGGCCAGTCTCGCACTCATCAGCTTGGAAACGGCCAGCGGCATACTGTAGGAAGACAGCGTCAACGCGATATTGTAGATACCAAAGGCTACCGAATACAGGCCGTTTCCGGTATTCCCCAGGATGTTTGCCATCGGGATACGATAAATAAAACCAATCACTTTGGTGATCAGTCCCGCGATCGCCAGTATGCTTCCCTGCACCACCAGGGATTTCTTCATCTGTGCCGACATGTTTCCTCCAAATTACTTCCTGATCCTCTTCATGTAGCCGGGAATGGGGAGCAATTTCCTATAATGTAAAAAAGCGTTTCGCTTGCGAAACGCTCACGATTACCTATAATGAAAAAAGATCAGCCAAGCGCTTTTGCTTTGTACGCACGGCATTCTTCCGCTGTTCCGATCTCACGGTATTCCTGCAGTTCCTGCAGGATTGCCACCAGAAAATCAATATCCTTCTGGCGCATCGTCGTATTTGCTGTCTGTACCACCCCGGCACCTTCATCTGCAAACGCAAGAGAATGCATTAAGGTTTCCAGTTCTGTTGCCTGCCTGTCCTGATCTGCCATTAGAATATCCTCCAAGATCCGGCGTAAGTTATCTCTGACGCCTTTTTCATACTCCCTGCACGTAGCAAGATTTTATCACACTCTCTATGGTTTGTCTAGTTTCCGAGCCCATCCCGGTACTGCATCAGTTTCAGTCTGGCCAGTTCTCTCTCCAGCTGCATTTCCGCGATCCGGTATTCCTGATAACTCTTTTTCTGCAGCATAGCCTCCCTGGCCTCTTCCTCTGCTGCCCGGGCTCTCGCTTCATCGATCTCTTCCGGCCGTTCCGCGGTTTCTACCAGTACCAGCACATCGTTCTTTTCCACACGCAGCATACCGTTACCGACTGACGCATATTGCATCTCTTCACCTGCCGGACGATAATGCATAATACCCGGTGCCACAGCCACCACGGCATTTTCGTGCCCGGCCATCACACCATACTCGCCGTCTTCCACAGGGATCACCACGATCTCTGCCTCTCCCTCAAAGAAGGCGCTGTCCGATTCATAGATTCTTAAATGAAATGTATTCAAATCGTTCCCGGACCTCCGCTATCACAAGGTCTTTGCCTTTTTCAACACATCATCAATGGTGCCCACATTGTAAAATGCTGCCTCCGGCAGGTCATCATGAATGCCGGAAATGATCTCCCGGAATCCGCGTACGGTTTCGGATACCGGTACATACACACCGGCTGTCCCGGTAAACTTCTCTGCCACAAACATCGGCTGCGACAAAAAGCGGATCATTTTTCTTGCTCTGGATACCACCAGTTTATCTTCGTCCGAAAGCTCGTCCATACCCAGGATGGCAATGATATCCTGCAGATCATTATACTTCTGCAGATACTCCTGCACGGTACGCGCCGTTTCGTAATGTTCCTTCCCCACAATGTCCTCTTCCAGGATACGCGATGTGGACGCCAGCGGATCTACCGCCGGATAAATACCCTGCTCCGCGATCTTACGGGAAAGTACCGTCGTCGCATCCAGATGGGTAAAGGTGGTTGCCGGTGCCGGGTCGGTCAGGTCGTCGGCCGGCACATATACCGCCTGCACGGAAGTAACCGATCCGTCCTTTGTGGACGTGATACGTTCCTGCAGCTGCCCCATTTCCTGTGCCAGTGTCGGCTGGTAGCCCACGGCCGAAGGCATACGCCCGAGCAGGGTGGATACCTCCGCCCCCGCCTGTACAAAACGGAAGATATTGTCAATGAACAGGAGCACATCCCGATGCTGCACATCCCGGAAATACTCCGCCATCGTCAAACCGGTCAGCGCCACACGCATACGCACACCGGGAGATTCATTCATCTGGCCGAATACCATCGCTGTCTTATCGATGGTCCCGCTCTCCTTCATCTCATTCCACAGATCGTTTCCCTCACGGCTGCGTTCACCTACACCGGTAAAGATGGAATACCCGCCATGTCCCATTGCCACATTGTGGATCAGTTCCTGGATGAGCACCGTTTTGCCGACACCCGCGCCGCCGAACAGTCCGATCTTACCGCCTCTTGCATATGGTTCCAGCAGGTCGATTACTTTGATGCCGGTCTCCAGGATCTCTACGGATACATTCTGCTCCGCGAATGCCGGCGCCGGGCGATGAATGCCCCATCGCTGCTCCTCTTCCGGGATCTGTTCTCCGCCATCGATCGGCTCTCCGAGCACATTAAACATCCTGCCGATCGTTGCATCCCCCACCGGCACCTGAATACAGTCTCCGGTTGCCGTGACTTCCATGCCGCGTCGCAGGCCTTCGCTCTTGGATAGCATAATGCAGCGTACGATATTGTCTTCCATCAGCTGGGCCGCTTCCATCACGCGCCGGCCGCCGACCGCCTCTACCGTAAGCGCTTCACGCAGTTTCGGCATCTGCCCTCTCATAAACTGCACGTCTACCACAGGTCCCGAAACCTGTACGATCTTTCCCGTATGTAATACTTTCTGCAAAGCCGTCATCCTCCAAAAGCCATGATTTACTTCCCAAAAATATCAGAGTTCCGCCTCCGGAACCTTTTTCTTCTTTTTCTTCTGTGCCCGTGCTCCCGAAGCCACCTCGGTGATCTCCTGGGTGACCGCGGACTGCCGTACACGGTTATACTCGATCTGCAGGTCGCCCATCAGCTCATCCGCATTCTGCGTTGCCGTTCGCATCGCATTCATCCGCGCATTCTGCTCTGCCGAAAAGCTGTCCACCATAGCACCGTAGATATACCCAGCCACATAGGAAGGAATCATCCGGTCCAGCACAACCGATGGCGAAGGTTCAAATTTATACATCTGATCCGAACTGTTTTCGGCTTCTTCTTCGGAAAGGAAATGTTTCCGTTCAAACGGCAGCACTCGCACACATTTCACGGTACTTACCATATCATTTTCCATATCGCTGTATATGATACGGATCTCGTCCACCCGCTTTTCGGTATACTCTTCGAGCAGACGGTAACTGATCTCCCGTGCCCTGCGGAAGGTCGGATCCTGCGCCGTATAGAAAAATGTCTCTTCCACCGGTCCGTTATGGTGCCGGAAATAACGGCGTCCGTATTCACCGATCACAAACAGCCGTACTTTATCGCGCTTGCGCAGCTCTGCTTCGGCGCGCCGGATCACATTATAGTTGTATGCCCCGGCCAGACCGCGATCCGATGTGATCACCAGAAATGCTACCGTCTCGGCCTTTGCCGGTCCCGATGGCGGATAAAAGTACTGTGAGCAGATCTCGGATGTACTCTGAAAGATCCGCTTGATCTCGTGCTCCGTTGCACGGAAAAAAGGCCTTGTTTTTGCCAATTCTGCCCTGGCTTTTCGCAGCTTGGACGAAGAGATCAGATACATGGCGTTGGTGATCTTTCTGGTATTACGCACACTGACGATGCGGTTTTTTATTTCTCTGCCGTTTGCCACAGCCCAAGATACTCCTTTGCCGTCTCTATGATCTCTGCCTTCTGCTCATCCGACATCGTCCCCTCATCATCGATCTGCTGCATCAGGGAGTGTTTCTTTTGCTCAAAATACGCCAATAGTCCGGTACGGAAATCGCGGATCTTCAACGGATCCACATCCTGCATCACATGCGCCGTGGCAGATACCAGGATCACCACCTGCTCGTGCAGCGAAAACGGATTTCCCTGCGGCTGCCGCAGCAGCTGCATCAGCCCCTGACCATAGACCAGCTGGCGTCTTGTCGCTTCATCCAGGTCGCTGGAAAACTGCGTAAAGATCTCCATCTCACGGTACTGTGCCAGATCCAGGCGGATCGATCCCGCCGCTTTTTTCATTGCCTTTGTCTGTGCCGCACCACCCACACGGGATACCGATAGACCGACATTTACCGCCGGACGCTGTCCCGAGAAGAACAGATCGCTCTCCAAAAAGATCTGTCCGTCCGTAATGGAGATAATATTCGTCGGAATATACGCCGAAACATCTCCGCCCTGGGTCTCTACGATCGGCAAGGCCGTCATACTGCCGCCACCCAGAGCATCCGACAGATGCGCCGAGCGTTCCAGCAGTCTGGAATGCAGGTAGAAAACGTCACCCGGATATGCCTCACGCCCCGGAGAACGATCCAGCAGCAAGGACAAGGCACGATACGCAATGGCGTGCTTTGACAGATCATCGTACACGATCAGCACATCCTTGCCTTTATACATAAAATACTCCCCGAGCGATGTGCCCGCGTATGGTGCAATATACTGAACCGGTGCCGGTTCACTGGCCGATGCGCTCACGACTACCGTATAGTCCATCGCCCCTTTTTTCTTCAGTGTACCGACCAGCTGCGCGATGCTGCCGGCCTTTTGTCCGATCGCTACATAGATACAGATCACATCTTTGCCCTTCTGGTTCAGGATCGTATCCAGGGCGATCGTCGTCTTTCCCGTCTGCCGGTCTCCGATGATCAGCTCTCTTTGTCCGCGTCCGATCGGGAACATGGAATCGATCGTTAAGAGTCCGGTATACATCGGCGTATCCACGGATTGCCGGTCAATAATGCTCGCCGCCGGCGCTTCCACGATACGATAATCCTCCGCTACAATGGGGCCCATACCATCGATCGGCTCTCCCAAAGCATTGACCACACGCCCGAGAAAAGCATCCCCCACCGGGATACCGGCGGTCTTTTTGGTCCGCCGCACGCGGCTGCCGACCCGTACTTCACTGTCATCGCCAAACAGGATGACACCCATGACATCCTGGCGGATATCCTGGAACATTCCCTTTACACCGGATTCAAAAACGACGATCTCGCCATACTCCGCTCCACCCAGGCCGTCGATAAATACAATGCCGTCACCTACGGAAAGTACGGTACCTTCTTCTTCGGGAACCGTCTCCGCGTTCCAGCTGTCGATCGATGATCTGTACAGCGAGATCACATCTTCGTCCGCTTCCTCGCGCAGCTTAAGCTCTCCCAGCAGCTCTTTCAACTGCAAAAAGCGGCCTTCCTTGGTATGGTCATATACTTCATCTCCCACTACCAGTCGAAAGCCATTGCCGGTACTCTCATCTTCACGCCAATCCAGCGTATAAGCCTTGCCGTATTTTTTCTCCAAAAACTGCAAAAGCCTTTCCTGCTGCTGCTCCGTTGGTTCCTTCGCAGCATAAAGAACGGCTTTCCACGTTTTACTTGTTGCCATTCGTATGGCTCCTTTCCGCATTCCGGATAAACTCCTCATAAGGATCCGCCGCATCTTCGCCGGCCATCACCTTACGCGTCGCCTCCTCGATCATATGCGTGATATCCTCACGGGCACCGCCGATGATCATCATCTTCTGTCTCTCACCGTTTTCCCGGGCGCTTTCCAGGATCTTTCTGGCTTCCTCTTTTGCCGCCTCACTCTGTTCGCGTTTCATTGCTGCGATCTCGGCATTTGCAGCCTTTCGCTGCTCTTCGATTTCCTGCTCGGCAGCCGCCAGTTTCTCCTCATACTCTGCCTTTTTCGCCTGCGCCTCCTCCAATGCTTCCTTAGTCTGCTTTTCCATATCCGCGTATTGATCGCTGCGCTTTTGCATAAACGCTTTGACCGGCGCATACAAAAGGATATAGAGCCCAACAAACAGAATGGTCACATTGAATAAATGCAGTAATATCTGTGTAAAATCAATTCCCAACGGCATAACAAATCCTCCTCATACGCTTACAATACAAAGACGATCAGGATTGCTACGATCAGTGCATAGATAACGACGGTCTCGATAAATACCAGACCGAGCATCAGCTGCGTCTGGATCTTGCCTGCCGCTTCCGGCTGCCGTGATACACCTTCGTTGGATTTTGCAATGGCCATACCCATGGCAATGGTACCGCCGATACCTGCCAGGCCGATCGCGATCGCTGCTGACAGTGCCTTCATTCCCGTGCTGTTATCCGCGCCTGCCTCTGCTTCTGCAGCAACCGCCGCATCTGCAGTATCCGCCGCCTTCGTGTGCAGGGTTCCTGCTGCAAGCACTGCGCCGATCACCAGGATCATTGCCGCCATCATAACCGCCATCTTCTTTAAATTCTTCATTTTTTTATCCTCCAGTCCTTCCTGTTCTGATAGTTTCATTTATGCTGCTTCTTCGCTCATATCTGCATCTTTTTTCTTTTTACGCTTCTTTTCCGGTTTCTTTTCACTCACTTCCGTCACTTCACCGTAATAAACACTGGTAAGCATCGTCAGGACATACGCCTGGATCAATGCGTGCAGTACGGTAAACAAAAGGCCCACGATCACCGGCAGGACGAAACTCAGGTTGATGTAATAATACACCAGTTCCGTCGTCAGCATACCGGAGAGCAGTGCGCCGAAAAGTCGGAATGTCATGGAAACCGGCAGGGAAAACTCCTTCAGGGTTTTACCCACACCTTTTACTTTATTTACCAAAATACCACCGGATAAAATAAACAGATAGGACAGAAAGCCCATACAGATTGCACCGTTGATATTGGCCAGCGGTGCCGGCAGGGAGATACTGTGCCCCTGCGTTGTGATTGCCTGGATCCCAAAAAGTTCGAACATGGTACCGGCAAAAATATATGTCCCGGCACCGAAAATATATGCACCGAGTGCTCCGTTTTTGTGCGGAGAATTGGTCTTTGCCAATCCGTCAAAAATCCCCACCCATTGCTCCAGCAAAAACTGGAATCGACCGGGAACCATCTTAAACTTCGGAATGGCAAAAATACGGATCAGTAAAGCAATAAAAAGCAATACGCCCGTAACGATATAGCCGGAAACCAGCGACGGATCCACCGCAAAACCAAAGAAGGCGATCTTGTTCTCATCATGCAAAACCGCATCGCGCATCGCCGCCTTGATCGATTCATGCTTTTCCGGCTGCGGCATCATCAGGATCCCGACAACCATCGCGACCAGAAACAGAATCGATACAATGATGATATTTCTTCTCTGCTGTTTACTCAATCGATCCCCCCCTATGCCCGGACATTGCCATATGAACCTGCCGTTTGGCAGGTCCATACAACTATGCTTTGATTATATCACTCCTCTGCGGAAAAACAAGCCTGACCGGATCAGCGGCCTATTGCGCATTTTCGTTCTGCAGCTGTTCCTGTGCCACTTCCAGCATCAGACGCAGACGGTTCAACTGGTTTACCTTACTTGCCGAAGGATCATAGTCAATCGCCACGATATTGGCCTGCGGATATTTCTCCTTCACCTTCTTGGTAACACCCTTACCTACGATATGGTTCGGCAGACATCCGAAAGGCTGTACGCAGACAATATTGTTTACGCCCTGATGGATCAGTTCGATCATCTCGCCGGGCAGATACCAGCCTTCACCGGTCTGATTGCCCTGCTGCAGGATCTCCATTGCGAAGTTTTTGATCTGTGACAGACGGCCTGCCGGGGTGAAATGATTGCTCTCTTCCAGCATACGATCCGTCTTTTTCTTGATACTGTCAACCAGACCCAGACCGAAACGTGCCGCCATAGCCGCCTTCTTGCTCTTGCCCAGTTTCTTTCCGCGATAGATCGCGCCGGAGAAGCAATACTCCAGGAAGGTTACCATTTCGGTCATCACGACTTCGGCGCCTTCCTTCTCTAACTGGTCTGCCAGATGCTCATTCGCCAGCGGCATATACTTCACCAGGACTTCGCCGACAATACCCACCTTGGGTTTTACGATATCCGTCCGCAGTTCGATCGTATCAAAATCCCGGATCATCTGACGGCAAAGCTTGTAGAAGGTATGCATACTGCTGTGCTGCCGGATCGATTCAATGCAGCGCTTCTGCCATTTATCATACATTGCTTCCGTTGCACCTTCCTGTGCTTCATAAGCTTTTGCATGATAGCGCATATTTGCCAGCAGGTCACCATACATTGCTGCCTGCATCACTTTGTACAGCAGTGTGACAGACGGTGTGAAACCGGAGTTGGTCTCCATACCGTTCACATTCAGGGAGATTACCGGAATATGTCCGTAACCGCCTTCCTTCAGCGCCTTGCGGATAAAGCCCACGTAGTTGGACGCACGGCACCCGCCGCCGGTCTGTACCATCATAACCGCAAGCCGTTTGGTATCATAATCTCCGGAAGACACGGCGTCCATGATCTGTCCGGTTACGATCATTGCCGGATAGCACGCATCGTGATTGACATAGCGCTGTCCCATATCAATGACATTGTGATTCTCGTTTTTCATCAGTTCCAGCCGATAGCCGCATGTCTCAAATGCTGCCTTGGCCAGTTCGAAATGGTGCGGAGACATCTCCGGACACAGGATGGTATATCCCGCATCGTTCATTTCTTTGGTATACTCCACGCGCGGATATTCCACGGGTTCGATCTTCTTTTGCCGCTCGCCATCCTCGCGGGAACGAATTGCTGCCGCCAGGGAACGTACACGGATACGTGCCGCACCGAGGTTGCTGATCTCATCGATCTTTAACAGCGCATACAAACGGTCACGCTTTTCCAGCAGTTCCCGTACCTGGTCTGCCGTAACCGCATCCAGACCGCAGCCAAAGGAATTGAGCTGGATCAGATCCAGAACATCCTGGCTCGCCACATATTCTGCTGCCGCATACAGTCTTGCGTGATATGTCCACTGGTTCGTTACACGCAAGCCGCTTTCCACATCAGAAAGACCGGCAACGCTGTCCTCCGTAAGCACCGCAAAGCCCAGGCCCTGGATCATCTCCGGAATCCCATGATTGATCTCCGGATCCAGATGATACGGACGTCCGGCCAGCACAATACCATGCTTTTTGTTTTCTTTTAACCAAGCGACCGTCTTCCGGCCTTCCTCACGGATATCCTCCTTGCACTTCAGCAGCTCTTCCCATCCGGCATGCACCGCCTCTCTGAGTTCGCGTTTTCCGATCTCAAAGTTATCATGCATTACATGCTCCAGCCCCTTGGCCAATACCTGCTCATCAGTAAATGCAATGAACGGAGATACCAGATTGATATGCTTTTCCGTGATG
>JAEEGL011326371.1_pt1 | contig 15961 bp, 13 predicted proteins | sample 9134231 | NCBI WGS metagenome assembly JAEEGL01 (sample SAMN16246548, study PRJNA631951) | gut metagenome | biome: gut microbiome; feature: rumen; material: fiber-attached | host: Bos | place: Iran: Karaj | collected 2018-10 | reverse complement strand
CTCGCACCCGAACGAACGGAAACAAGAAGAGGATTATTGAGATCGCCGAACTTTTTGCCTGTGATCTCTTCCATCTTTGCGATATATTCCATTATCTGTGCCTGAATTTCGTCGTTGATAGACTCGCCGTCCTCATAGTACTGAGTACAAGCCTCTGTCGAGATCGTAAAACCCTGTGGTACAGGCATACCAAGGTTAGTCATTTCTGCAAGGTTAGCGCCCTTGCCGCCAAGTAATTCTCTCATCTGGCCGTTGCCTTCAGAGAATAAGTAAAGATATTTTTTACTCATCTTTAAACCTCCCATTTAAATGTTATGAATATTATACCAAAAAACAAAAGATTTTACAAGTATTTTTAACAAATTTTACGTGAAATTATAAAAAATATAATATTCATCTGTATTGAAGCGTTATATAAGCCCGATAATATATCGAAATCTTAAGAAAAAAGTCATAAAAACTTAATTGCTTATATTCTATTGTATGATATAATAATTTTATAGCCGAAATTATGGGAGGGATTTTTTATGCGTTTATCATCATTTTTATATTTTGCCGTTTTCGGTCTGAAAACCATATTTATAAAAGAAAAGAGACCCATACTCGGAACGATCATCCTTACAGATAAGTGTAATCTTTCATGTAAACATTGTTCTGTAAACAATAAAATCGCAAAAATTTACCCATATGAGCAAATACACCAAGAAATGAAAACCTTGTATGAAATGGGAATAAGGATATTGTTTTTTTGCGGCGGAGAGACTTTTATGTGGCAGGACGGTGACAAAACGCTGAAAGACCTTGTAAAAGAAGCCAAAGCAATGGGGTTTATGATAGTTAATGTGGTTACAAACGGTACTTTTCCTATAGCTCTGCCCGAGGCTGACTTAATACTTTTAAGTCTGGACGGGGATAAGATACGGCATAACGAGATACGCGGCGATACCTACGATACAATAATGAACAATATATCAAAGGCAGCTTCCGACAATATCTGTTTTTATATGGCTATAAACCAAATAAATAAAAACACGATAGAAAGCGTATGCCAAAAAGCGCATGAATTAAAAAATGTGCGTGCAGTCTCTTTCAACTTTCATACACCCTACCCCGACACAAAAGAACTTGCACTTTCCAAGGCGGAAAAAGAGGAATGCTGTCATACAATTATAAAAATGATGCGAAAGGGTCATCCCGTATTCAATTTAAAAAGCGCCTTCCCCTATATAATAGAAAACAGTTTTCCTACTCCCTGTTATCAATGTATAGTTATTGAAAACGGAAAAATAAGTACCTGCGGCAGATGTATTGAAGTTGAAGGTCTATGTGAAAAATGCGGATATTTTTTTGTGGCAGAATATACTCTGCTTTTTAGCGGAAATATAAGGATAATTTTTGATATGCTAAAAACATATCTTAAATATATTTAGGAGTGGTTAAATGAACATTTTGGCAAACATAACAAGAATGTGGCTTACAAGAAGCATAAAGCCGTTTGTTTTTAAAAATGAATACGACAGCTTTCTTGAATATATGGATCAGGATAAACTCGGACTTTATGTACATATACCGTTTTGCAGGAGCATCTGCACCTTTTGTCCGTACTGCAAGGAATTGTACAGCGAAGAAAAATGCGAAAAATATATTTCTGCACTTTTGAAAGAAATAGATACTGTCGGAAGAAGATATAAAAACAAAAAGACCGTCACAAGCCTGTATTTTGGCGGCGGAACCCCTGCGCTTGCCGTAAAATATCTAAAACCTGTTATTGATAGGCTAAACAAATATTTTGATATAACACAGGGCATCGGGATAGAACTGCACCCCGACGATGTAACAGACGAAACATTGACCGTGCTTAAAAACAGCGGTATAACCAAAATCAGCATAGGAATACAGTCATTTTCAAAAAAATATATTAAACTGCTCGGGAGAAAGGCGCCCGATGCCGAAAAATTGAAAAAAACATTGTCCGGAAATAATTTTGAGACCATATCGGCAGATCTGATCTTTGCACTGCCTTCACAAACATACAGCGATCTGAAAGAAGACGTCGAAACGGCATTTAAGATAGGCGCAAACCACATTGCAATTTATCCTTTTATAGATTTTACTTTTGCCAACAGCGGTATCAAGCCTATGAAAAAGACCGAAAAGCGCCAATTATTGGATATGATAACTGTTTATTTAAATAATAAAGGCTGTAAAAGAGAGTCTATATGGACATTTTCATACAAACCAAATTCGGGATATTCTTCAATGACCCGCGAAAATTTTCTCGGTTTCGGCTGTTCCGCAACTACACTTTTAAACAGTCAGTTTAAGATAAACACTTTCAATGTGAATGAATACAAAAAAAGAATTGACGAAGGTCAGTTGCCTACCTCACTTACTTTGCGCTTTACCCGCCGCCAAAGAATGATATATTATTTGTTCTGGACGGCATACAGTACCAAAGTCAAATCAAAAGATTTTGAAAAATTTTTCGGTACTCCGCTAAAAAAGGAATTCGGCTTTGAACTTTGGCTGATGAAAAAATGCGGTTTTATAACAGAGCGAAACGGCATTTATGAAATGACACTTAAAGGAGCATTTTATTATCATCACTACGAAAACTACTATACCCTTGCCTATATTGATAAAATGTGGGGAATAATGCGAAAATGTTCCTTCCCCGATAAAATGATACTATAAAAAGCGGGCATTTCTGCCCGCTTAGATATTACCATTTGTATACGTTGCTTTCCGTTACAAGTCCGTCCATGCGAATATCATAACCGTTTATCATTATCCTGTCAACTATCTGCTGCTCGTAAGCAAGACCGTAATTGGCAAGTCTTTCATGATCGGCAAGATATCTGTCATAGTAACCGCCGCCCTGACCCAGACGATAGCCGTTGACATCAAAAGCAATGCCGGGTACTATCATAAGTGTTTTTTTATTGGGGATAACAACATTTTCCTCTTTAAAAACAGGTTCAGGGATGCCAAAGTGGCCGTTTTGAAGTTCGGTGACACTCTCTATGCGGCAGAAAGCCATTATGTTTTTCCCGGTATTTGTAAGTATGGGAACAGCAACCTTTTTTCCATGCTTCAATGCTGTCTCCAAAAGAGAGATGGTATCGACCTCACTGCCGTAACTTACATAAGAAAACAGCCATTCAGCCTGCTGATATACGTCTGTGCCGACTAATCTGTCAACAATGGCAAGACTTTTGCTCATAACATCCGACTGATGTATGGAATCACGCATCAGCTTATATTTTTCACGCATCTTAACTTTATCCACAATAATCATCCCTTTGCTTTTTATTTAGACATATTTTTTGTCTGTGATTTTATTACATATACTATACCCATAACAAACAGCGGTATACCAATATAAGGTACAATTGCGGCAATTATACTCAATACAACAAAAACACTCGCTAATTTTTTTGCTTTTTCGGGATCCATAGTTTCGCTTTTGCCGGTATCTACTGAACTGAAAAGCTTGTCAATACTCCTGAACTGTGCTACCGAGATCTCTCGTCCCGCAACTTCGACCGTTGTACCGTCGCTTGGATTATATCCGTATTTCTGCTCTATCTCCGTCTTATATTTCTGTATCAACGCCTGACGCTGTGCGGGAGGCAGTTTTCTGAAATAATCAAGACTGTATTTGAAATTTTCGCCCGGAGTACCTTTGTCAGCAAAACCATCCTCATTTTCGGCGCTGTTTTCGCAGTTGTCAAGGTTATGAGACTTCTCGTTCCCGTAAACGGCATCGGCAGATTCATCACCTATACTGTAGGCATCGTCACGGTCTATATGGCTTGAAAGCGTGGATTCGTTATTACAGGAAAAATCTTCGCCGCGTTTTTCTTTGTCATAATCGATAAGCTTATCGGCCTGACCACAGAACGGGCATACATTTACATCATCAATAATATTTCTGAAACATCTGTTGCAGTATTTCATTTAAAATGTATCTCCTTCAAGTAATGTAGCAGTTCCCTCTGCCGGCATAACATCGCCGCTGACAACATCACCGCTTACAACGTCGCCGCCGACAACTTCACCTTCTATAAATTCTCCGTTATCAACAGGCTGATCGACAACAGTTGTTGAACCCATTCCCTGTGAACCCGTAGCGGAATCTTTTGTATTGTTATTGTATACTATGCGTGCACCCTTTGGATAAATGCTTGTATCATCAGCAGGACTGTCCTTCTTAAGATTTACTCTCTTAAGATTTACACAGTAGCTGAATGCATCGCTGCTTATTGAAGTGTTTGAACCCTCAATGGTAACTTCCTGAAGAGAAGTACAATTTGAGAATGCACTGTTTGCAACAAAGGTAACGGCATAAGGAATTGTGACCTTTGACATTGAGTAGCAGTCTTCAAATGCTCTTGCACCGATTGATTCACAGGTAAAAGGAATATCAACGCTGTAAACATTGTTTATGCCTTTGAATGCTCCGTCGGAAATAGAAGTTATGCCCTCTGATATCTTGATATTTATTGTGCCTTCGTGGTTTGTGCAGTCATAGTACCAAGGTGCAAATTCATCAAAAAACGGCATTTCACCTGTACCTGTTATTGTAAGCGTACCGCTGTCTGATAATGACCAGTTCATATCGCCCGCCTCGCCGATAAACTCTCCGTCACCTGCGGTAGTGATATAAACGGTCTTTGTATCGCCGTCCCACTCTGTCATTGCATCAAATGCGTCTGCAACGGCTCTGACGGGTACAAACGTCTTGCTGCTTACGATAGTCGGAGCGTTGGGGATAGTAATATCTTCCTCATATCCGCTGTCGGTATCTTCTTTTTTAACATTTGTATTGCCTATCTGCATAGTAATCTGCTTGTCATTGCCGCCGATCACTATGGATTTTGATTCGGGAATCCAGCTGCAATAAAACCCGAGTATCTCGCTTATCTCTGCAAGCGGTACAAAAGTTGAATCATTGATTATAACAGCAGCGGGCCAGTCACCCATACTGCCAAGCTGTGTTCCGTTAACAAATACACTTACGTCTTGTGCCGATGCGGGCATTGCAAAACCAAATGACATCAATGCCGAAAGCATAAACACAGATATTGCTTTTTTCATCTTGTATAAGCCCCCTTAAAAAAATATCCTTTATAATACTCGTTTGAAAGTCAAAGACACTTTCTCTACTTGTATTATAAAGGATAACAGAAGATTTTACAACTAAAATTTAAAAATTAACAAACTTTTTACAAATTTTTATGTATTTTCGTCGATTTGTACAATTACCAATAATTAAATATGGCAGTTTTGGTGTCCGAACTGTTGCTTATGCTGTTTCGGGAGCAATATACATTACATCACCGGTTTTTCCATCAACTACAAATTTTATAGGTTTATTTATAGTATCGAGCATTGAATGAATATTTTTTTCATTTTCATTAGCTTTATCGCTGTTAAGAAAGTTAATATTATCAGAAAGATGCTTTTCAGCTGTTTCTTTATCAAATTTCTTGTCCTTACTATCAAGAACTTTAGTTTTTAAAGCTGAATAGCACTCAAGCATTCTCAAATTACATTTTTTTGTATATATGGATGTTTGAGATTTTACAGAGTCTATATATGTATCTTCCATATTCTGCGAATAATATATTTCCATCGCATTACTTGCTATATATAACTGTAAAGCCATATCAAGCGTACTTTTTATTTCAAAAGCCCTAGAAACTATTTTTTCAAGTGTCAACTGTCTATCCACATTTCTATATGTAAGATTATGGAGATCCGTAATATAAAATTCAATGTCTTTCATTGCAACCTTACGAGAGTTTTGCAAACTGGTAATAGTAGCAATGCGCTGAGCTTCATTTTGCATGATCGTATCATAATTTTGCTGTGCGTGCTGAACGAAACTGATCTCGGATAACAATTCAGATTGTTTATCGCCGTATAAGAAATTCAATATATCGTCTATTTTTGAATTAAGCATTGATAATTCGCTGTTTATCATAGACATAAAATATTGTCCGGTAGCTACCGCCATAACAGTAAATGCACCGAGAAAAGCTGCTGCCGGTGCTGCACTATATAAAGACGTTGTTCCAACAATTTTCCCGTCCGAACCTTTTACTACTGTACTGACACCACCCTGTTTTAAGGACATTTGCACTCCCTTTAAACCTTTTGGGTTTGTCATCAAATATAATTGGTTGGATGCTGCTGTTATTCCCATTTCGGGAAATTGCTGTGCAAGAACACTTATTTGTGCTTTATCACTTGGTGATAATGATAATTTTGTATAATTAGAATTTGAGGAAACAGTCGAGAGTGGCTCAAAAGGTTCAATATTAAAACCAAAATCCTGTATGATGCTTCTTTCCATAAAATCACGCTCCTTTTATTTATTATACATTAACCATTTACTAAATGTCAATATAAATGCAGCCATATAATCACTTTGAAATATAATTCGATATTTAATCATAAAAAAGCTGTCTTTAGTTGAGACAGCTTTTACAATTTGTTTCATTATTTCACAAGTTATTTGCATTTTTATCGGTTTCATTGATAAAGTGGCCTGTTGCGGGGACTTTATCACTGCGGTAATATTCTATATCCTCGCTGACAAACTCGTCTTTATCGAGCATACGGGTCATAAAGCTGTTTTTCTTTAAATTGTATATCTGTATGCCGCCCGTGCTTTTTGTTGCCTTAGCGGGGATGAGAGCGGTATTTACAAGCATTGCCTTGTCGTTGTCTCGCACAAGCATAATGTCCTTATCCTCGGGTATGAACATAGCCGCTGTAAGTTCCGATTTATTGCTGTAGGCGTTTATAAGCTTTTTACGGTTGAGTTTGGTATCGTAGCTTTGCATATCCACCTTTGCTATCTTGCCGTTTCTATAGCCAAAAAGCATATATCCCTTGTAATCGAGGGTCGAAGCAAGATAAACTATGGTCTCGTCATCATCAAGGCCAAGCATATTGTTAAGGTATTCACCAAGACTTGATGCCTTGCACTCCGCAAGGTCGTACGCCTTTACCTTGTACACGTTCTGCTTGCTTGAGAAGAACAGAACATCGGCCTTATTTGTGGTCTCAAGGCTTTGTATTATCTCGTCTTCGTCTTTAAGTTTATGCTCGTAATTCGTCCTTATAGAAGCTTGTAATGATGCCTGAGTTATCTTCTTGAAATAATTGTGTGCCGTAAGGAAAAGCGTAATGCCGTAGTCCTCGATAAAATCATCCGAGGACAGGTCGATAGGCTCGTCGTCATAGATTATCTCAGTCTTTCTGGGCTGGCCGTATTTCTTTGAAACAGCAGTCAGTTCCTCGACTATTATTTCCTTTATCAGAGTTTCGTCTTTTAAAATGTCCTGAAGTCTTGCGATCTCGTTTTCAAGGCTGTCCATTTCGTTTACGCGGTTCAACAGATATTCCTTGTTAAGGTTGCGCAGTTTTATTTCCGCAACAAACTCGGCCTGTGTGCGGTCGATATTGAAGCCTTTCATAAGGTTGGGGATAACCTGACTGTCCTCCTCGGTCTCGCGTATTATCTTTATTGCCTTGTCAATATCCAGCATTATCTGCGAAAGTCCTACAAGAAGATGATGTTTATCCCATTTTTTCTGCAAGTCATACTCTGTCTGCCGTCTTATACAGTTTGTTCTGAACTCCAGCCAAGCGTCAAGTATGCCTTTTATGCCCAGTGTTTTGGGGCTGCCGTTTACAAGGATATTGAAATTGCAGCTGAAATTATCCGACAGCGTGGTAAGCTGATAAAGTTTGGCCATAAGCTTGTCGGGATCGGCATTTCGTTTTATATCAATGGCTATTTTAAGACCATTTATATCGGTCTCGTTTCTTATATCGTTGATCTCTTTTATCTTGTTTTGTTTAACAAGACTGATTATCTTGTCTATTATTATTTCGATACTTGTGGAATAAGGTATCTCGTATACTTCGATAAGGCTGTTTTTCTTGTCATAGCGGTACTTTGCGCGTACCTTTACACTGCCCCTGCCCGTATTATAGATATTGTCAAGTTCCTGTTCGCTGTAGATAAGTTCTCCGCCCGTAGAAAAATCGGGCGCTTTAAGGTACTTTTTAATATCTATATCGGGGTTTTTGATATATTTTATCGTGGTATTGCAGACTTCCTTTAAATTGAAACTGCATATGGATGATGCCATACTTACCGCAATACCCGTATTTGTAGTAACAAGGATATTGGGGAAAGTTGTGGGAAAAAGTACGGGCTCTTTAAGCTGACCGTCATAGTTATCGACCATATCGACCGTATCTTTGTCGATATCCTTGAATATCTCATTGCAGATAGTATCGAGTTTAACTTCTGTATAACGTGAAGCGGCAAAAGCCATATCCCTTGAATACTGCTTGCCGAAGTTTCCCTTGCTGTCGATAAAAGGATGCAGAAGAGCCTCGTTGCCGCGGGTAAGACGTACCATTGTTTCGTAAATGGTCTGGTCACCGTGGGGATTTAATTTCATCGTCTGACCGACTACATTTGTAGACTTTGTTCTTGCCCCGTTGAGAAGTCCCATTTTATACATCGTGTATAAAAGTTTTCTGTGGGCGGGTTTAAATCCGTCTATCTCGGGCAGAGCACGCGATACGATAACGCTCATTGCATAAGGCATATAGTTAAGTTCCAGCGTATCGGTGATATTCTGCGGTGTATAGTTATTATTGAAATTGTTGCTGTCGGTTTTGGTTTTTCTTGCCATTATTTTTTCACTTCCTTATGATCAAAACTGCGCAGTAAAAGCATTACAAGCACTGCCGCCGCCATAAATGCCGCGGAAACTGCAATACCCGCTTTTATGCCGATCGTTTCATACGTTATTTTTATATCATGTTTTCCCGCGGGCACTCTGAAGCCGAGAAAAGCATCGGATATCTTAACCTTTTCGGTTTCTTTGCCGTCTATATAGATATGAAAACCGTCGTAATATGCAAATGATGTAAAAATAAGTCTGTTGTCTTTGCTGTCGGAAACGGCAGTTATATTATTTTTTTCGAGATTTATATCCGAAAGTGCATTTTCCTGTGCTTTTTGATATAACTTTTCAAATTCGTCATATCTCAGCTTTAAAAGCATTGGCTGCATAATATCAAGATCCATAAGGGTCTGATATGTTATTTCAATAGTATCGCCCTTTTTGAAGCAGCCTATGTCGTTTGTGAAGAATTTACTGTATATATTATATACATTATTGAGCGGAACACCGCTTACGATACAGTTAAACTGTTTTGAATTACTGCCGTCAAGCTGAAAATCCGTTCTTGCATCAATTACATAGTCGCCGTCTTCCTCAACATTATATGTATATGACATATATCCCACTTCTTCGGGAGATACTGCGGCAATATGACCGTCCTGCAAGTTCGGCTTCAATGTCGTATATTCACCGTTTGGAGCAAGCGAAGCATTGACGGGAGATGTAGGCTGCATAGTGCACATATCATAAAGCGGATAGTTTGTCCCGAACATATCATTCAATAAAACGGCCTGATTTGCATATCCGCCCGTAACGGAATACTGCTTGTCATAAAAACGCGCGCTGCTTGTAACAGCTTCTTCGTTAACGGCAAACATCAATGGAAATGCAGTTTTGTTTTTATATAAAATACCGTTTTCATCGCTTGATATTTTTTCGTAATTATCGGATGTAAGACGCTGTGATGACGTATAACCGCCTTTGGTATAGACCTCTCTGCCAAGAGCGTCTTTCTGCGCGCTTTCGGGGTCGGATACCATAATGTATTTAATGCCGAAAAGACCCTCGGAAACTATACTGTTGGAATAATTAAGTATTTCCCTGTAGTCATAAGGTGCACATATACCAAGCTGAAAAAGTTTTTCGGCTGCTTTTTGATTTGTTGAGCTTGAAAATGTTTCAAGTGAGGTATAATCCGCTGCCGCAGACATATTTGTATCGTTTGAAACAACATCTGTCATGCGGTAAAATCCGTTGTCATTTGTCTTTTTAACAAGGTTTCTTGTATTTTCGAGTGTAGTTATATAGTTTTGTCTCGGTTCCCAATGATCGCTGAGCTTTTGATTGTGTAAGCCAATACAGCACATTACAACAGCCTCCGCGGCGACTGCAATATAAATCTTTTTTTTATTTATGACTGCCGTATAAACAACCGCGAATATCAATGATATGCCTGCACCGATAAGCGGCCATAAGCCTGCGGAGCAGGCAACTGCATAAACAGCTGCGGCAAACAGTATACAAAAAGGCAAAAAGCGGAATTTTATACCGCCTTTATCAGCCATTTCAAGATATTTTGCGGTAAGCATTATGAATAAAAAGCTGATAGTATATGAAAATCTGCCGTTAAAGCCCACGGGCTGTCTGAATAAATGCCAGAATTCATATACAGGCCTTAACATCATTCCAAGCAGCATAATTACAGCAAATATAAAAGCTGCCGTTCTTTCTCTTTTTGAGATCTTATTATCCGCTAAAAAGAATAATGTACCAATCAAAGGGAAAATACCGATAAATATATTTAATCCGCCTATACCTGCGGCATTATCGGGTATTATCATCAATGCTTTTGCTAGTTGTGCGGCATTATGCTGAACGAACGGAATATCGGTTTTTACCGTAACATCCATATAATTACCCGAAACATTTATCCATATGGGAAGAAGCAGCGCCGCTTGTATGCCTACGGCTAAAACAGCACCTATTCCACACAGAAAAAACGATTTAAAAAAATGTTTTTTTTCAGCGTTTTGCTGTGTAAAAAAGCAGTACATAAAATATAAGACAGCAAAAATGCCCGTCATATACGCCAGATAGTAATCAAAGTACACACACAGCAGGTACGAACAGAAAAGCAGTCCTATACGGTTTCTGTAAATAACCCTTTCTATACCCAGCAAAACTATCGGCAAAAGAATAACATTGGGCAAAAACTGTACATTTATCAGTCCCGTAATGCAAAAACTGCTGTATGCGTATATCCATGACAATGCACAGGCGGTGCCGCCCGACAAATGCACCCTGTAGCTGTGTTTTAAATAATAAGTTAAAGATACCGCCGCCAAAGCTATTTTTATCAGCGATGTAAACAAAAACACATCGGGATAATATTTTGCATCGAATATCAGCAATAATACGGAAAACGGATCTTTTACATACTGCATCGAGAAAAGATCCAATCCCGTTCCGTTATAGGAAATAAACGGATTTTGAAGATTTTTGATATTGCATATATTCTGTGCCGCAAAAGAAATGTACTGATAACGCATATCGGAACACGCGGATGAATAGATCCCGAATGGGTATACTCCCGACAATATAAGCCCTATCAGTGCAATAACGAGTGCGCCTAAAAAAGAAACCAAATAATCGTTTTTTATTTTTAAATTCATTATCAGCTAAGCTCCGTAAGATCGATATACTTATATCCGTCTGTTTCAATGTGCTGTTTTCTGCCTTTCAGGTCGTCACCGAGAAGCATATCAAAAACAACGGAAGTCTTTTCCGCGTCCTCGGGCATAACAAGCACAAGGCGGCGGGTCTCGGGGTTCATGGTGGTCTGCCACATCATTTCGGGCTCGTTTTCGCCAAGACCTTTGGAGCGCTGGATATGATACTTCTTCTCCCCTATTTTATTGAGGATATCGGCTTTTTCCTTTTCGGTATACGCAAAGTAGGTGTTTTTGCCGCAGGTTACCTCATACAAAGGAGATTCGGCAATAAAAACTTTCTTTTCTTTTATAAGTGTCGGTGCAAGCCTGTAAATCATGGTCAGCACAAGCGTTCTTATCTGAAAGCCGTCAACATCGGCATCTGTACATATAATTATCTTGTTCCAGCGCAGATTGTTGATATCAAAACTGTTAAGGTCTTTGTTGTGTTTTGTTTTAAGCTCCACACCGCAGCCAAGCACTTTTAAAAGGTCTGTTATGATATCGCTGTTGAATATCTTTTCATAGCTTGCTTTAAGGCAGTTAAGAATTTTGCCGCGGATAGGCATAATGCCCTGAAATTCAGCATCACGTCCAAGCACACAGCTGCCGAGAGCGGAATCACCCTCCACTATATACAGCTCGCGCCTTGTAACATCTTTTGTGCGGCAGTTTACAAATTTTTCGACGCGGTTGTTCATATCAAGAGTGCCCGTAAGCTTTTTCTTGATGTTAACACGCGTTTTTTCGGCTGTTTCACGGCTTCTTTTATTGATGATAACCTGATTGGCTATCTTATCCGCATCAGCCTTATTTTCAATAAAATATATCTCCAGACGGCTTTTTAAAAAGTCGGTCATATTGTCCTGGATAAATTTATTTGTAATTGACTTTTTAGTCTGGTTTTCGTAGCTTGTAACAGTTGAAAACGAGTTTATTACTATTATAAGACTGTCCTCAACATCGGAGAAAGTTATCTTTTTCTCGTCTTTTTTATAAAGATTGTTGTCTTTAAGATACTTGTCTATCGCCGAAACAAAGGCAGAACGCACCGCCTTATCGGGTGAGCCGCCGTGTTCGAGGAAACTGGAGTTATGATAATACTCCATAAGGTTTATCTCATTATTAAAACAGAAAGACATCTCATATTTGAGTTTGTAGTCCTCCTTGTCCTCTCTGTCGCGGCCCATAGTCTCGTTTTGAAGATAAACAGGCTCGGTAATGCCTTTGCCCTCGCTTATTTCGGCTATATAATCGCGGATGCCGTTTTCGTAGCAGTATACAAAATGCTCGTCTGTTTTTTCATCATAGAGGTCGAAGGTAAGACCCGCATTTACTATACACTGTCTTTTAAGTATCTCTTTAAAATAGTCAACGGGGATATCTATATCGGTAAAAACATCACGGTCGGGCTTCCAGCGGATAGTCGTACCCGTAGTTTTGACCTTGGTAGGCTCTTTTTTCAGTCCGCCAACGTTTTCGCCCTTGTGAAACTCAAGCTCGTATTTAAAACCGTCACGGTATATCGTAACATACATAAATTCGCTGCTGTACTGAGTTGCGCAAAGACCGAGACCGTTAAGGCCAAGGCTGAATTCGTAGTTATCGCCTGCGTTGTTAAGATATTTGCCGCCTGCATATAACTCACAGAATAAAAGTTCCCAGTTGTATTTTTCTTCCTTTGTATTGTAGTCAACGGGTATACCGCGGCCGTGGTCGCATACCGTGACCGAGCCGTCGCCGCCCATTACTATCTCTATTTTATCGCCAAAACCTTCACGCGCCTCATCAATGGCATTTGAAAGTATCTCAAAAACGGAATGTTCGCAGCCCTCCAGACCGTCCGAACCGAATATAACGGCAGGTCTGAGCCTTACTCTGTCGGCACCTTTAAGAGATGTTATGCTCTCGTTGCCGTACTGATTATTTTTTTGTTCCAATTCAATGTTCCCCCTGAATTATAATTTATTGTAAGCGAATTAATAATTGGACTTAAACCTGTTTAAGTCTGATTATTTATAAGCCCCATCATATCGTGAACGTTTAAATTTTTTTGACGTTCACGATGGTATATTTAGTTATTATATTAACAAAGATCGCTCTATATAGTATTCCACACTTATATATCCTAACCATTTTGATAAAATTTGTCAAGTGATTTTATATTTCAAAAAAATTACAAAATTTATAAAAAAATAAAAGGAAATCCGGACTTAACAGCGAATATATTAAATAGACTATATTTATACATATTTTTTAATGTTATAAATCTAAGCGCGCTCACCTAAAACGCGCAAATAACCAAAAGGAGGAGATTTTTATGGTTCAGATTCTCGCAGGTGAAAAAGGTGAAGGTAAAACAAAAAAACTTATTGACATGGCTAATTCGGCTATGAAGTCCGCTAACGGACATATCGTCTATATAGACGACGACAGCAGACACACTTATGATATATCCCATGATATACGTTTTGTTGATACTTCCGAGTATCCGCTTTCCAACTACAGAGAGCTTGTAGGCTTTATTTATGGTATCTTTTCTCAGGACAGTGACATCGAAAAGGTGTTTATCGACGGTCTTTTCAAAATCGTTAAGGATCTTGAGGGCGACGATATCATCAAACTTGCAGCAAAACTTAAAGCCATGAGCGAAAAATATTCCGTGGACTTTATTATCGCAGCAAATACCGACGAAAAGAAGATACCGGATGAATTAAAGGATCTTCTTATCTGATTACTATACATACCAAAAGGCGGATGGTTTCCATCCGTCTTTTATTATAACAGATCGGTGAGTTTTTTTGTATAGCAACCCGTATAGCGGGTGGTTTAATGTTTCGCTTTGCTCAAACCCCATAATCAAAAGCGCCCCGTTTTCGGAGCGCTTTTGATTATGTAAGAAGAATTATTTTAGTTCACTTGCACAGTGAGGGCACTTAACAGCGTCAAGGTGAAGGTCGCTGCTCTTGCAGAAAGGACACTCCTTTGTAGTTGCAGCTTCTTCCTCTTCTTCTTTCTTCTTGCCAAGTTCCATCATCTTGTTTATAGATTTAAGCAGGCAGAAAAGAATAAGAGCCATGATAATGAAATTGATAATAGCGGTGATAAATGCGCCGAAATCCATGACCTGACCCTTGATAAGAGGAACGGTAAAGCCTGTTACTTCGGGATTACCGATACAGCCGATAAGGGGGTTGATGATGTTCTCGGTAAGAGCGGTAACGATATTGCCGAATGCAGCACCAATGATAACGCCGACTGCCATATCCATTACATTGCCTTTTAAAGCAAATTCCTTAAATTCTTCAATAAACTTTTTCATTATGTTTTTATACCTCATTTCTTTATATAACTTACAGCCATCTTTTTTTACTGCTTGAGAATATTACGCCAGTCAAGGTCGCCCCTGTCAAGCGCAAGAAGCAGAGCCTCTGCCGTTGCCAGATTGCTGGCAAGCGGTATATTGTGTATATCACACAGCCTCAGCACAGAGTGTATATCGGGCTCATAATTTTTGCTTGTTACGGGGTCGCGCAAAAATATCACCAGGTCTATATCATTATTGGCTATCTGAGAGCCGAGCTGCTGCTCGCCGCCAAGATGGCCCGCAAGATATTTATTGATGTTCAGATTTGCGGTCTCCTCCACAAGTTGACCCGTTGTACCCGTAGCAAACAGGTTGTGCTTAATAAGTATGTGTCTGTAAGCAATACACAAATTCTCCATAAGAATTTTTTTGTTATCGTGCGCAATCAATGCAATATTCAACTTTATCACCCCTCAAACATAGATTTTGGTTTACACATACCGACATTCAATACCAGACCGACTGCCAGCATATTAGTCCAGATAGAGCTTCCGCCGTAGCTTAAAAACGGGAAAGTCATACCGGTATTCGGCAGCAGACCCGTAACCACCCCAATGTTTACGAAGGTCTGAAAAGCAAACATACCGCCGACCCCAACGGCAATAAGCCTGCCAAGGTTATCGGTAGCCTTGGCAGCTATAATAAGACACTTTGTAATGATGCAAAGCATAATAAGTATAACCGCCAGACAGCCAAGAAAGCCGAACTCCTCTCCTATAACGGCAAACACGAAGTCATTGTGAGACTCGGGCAGGTAACTGAGTTGGTTTACGGTGCCGTTGTAAAGCCCCTTGCCGCGCAGCTGTCCCGAGCCGATCGCCCAAATAGAATGTTTTGTCTGGTAATATGTGCTGCTTGAATAGTCCTTGCTGAGAAAGTCCGTCAGACGGGATATCTGATAGTCCTCCATGTGAAGAGCGCCTTTAAGCAAAGGATGATCTTCCCTTAAAAGGTCCACATAGATGACTATTGCAAGCGACAGTGCAACAAGAAGCACTATCAGTATGTATTTGTAGCTTAGTCTGCCTGCGAAAAGCTCCACCCCTAAAATAGCTATCAAAACTAAACTTGCCGACAAAGATGGCTGTTTTTTTTATCAGCATAAACGGAACTGCCGTCAACAGACATACTAAAAGCAGTATACCTATATTATTAACCTTTTT
>JAEEGL010858837.1_pt1 | contig 15961 bp, 11 predicted proteins | sample 9134231 | NCBI WGS metagenome assembly JAEEGL01 (sample SAMN16246548, study PRJNA631951) | gut metagenome | biome: gut microbiome; feature: rumen; material: fiber-attached | host: Bos | place: Iran: Karaj | collected 2018-10 | reverse complement strand
TGTAGTTTGATTATATAGGTGTAAATTTCAGTTGTCAATAGTGCTGGTTACGATTCGTAACTTAGCCCATTTTTCATCATCAATGTCAAACAGACCAATATGCGCCTCCTAAATCAGTTAGGGAAAAACCCTTCTACATTGTTCTAATTCGGCGCAATCTTCTTCAGATATAAAAACTTGAGCTGCCTTAGAAAGATCATTTTCGAGAATTTCTTCAGATTCTATCAAACGAATGACCTTTTCAACATTTCCTGCTGCATCATCAGTTTCCAGCCATAAGCCCATTATATCTCCATCAAGATAATCATAACCATTATCAGTTACTGCGCCCTCAGTATATTCATCAATTCTGTCAGGTAGTACATACCTTATATCAAGATCAGGATTATCCATTTTATCTGAATTAAGAGTAATAATAATTGTCTGCATAATCTCTCCTTTTAGGATCAATTCATATATACCATAATGTAAATTCTAAATCTTACATATCTGTATTAGCAAATATCAACATAGTAGTTCTATTATTTATAGTGTCATGTTCTTCGATTTCTTACTGTTCTCTGTAAATATAATTACTTCATCATGTGAATAATCATGCTCTACGAAAAGGATAAAGACATCAATATCTATAAATCATTTATAAATAAATATAATCATTAAGAAATTCTTTATCAAATCGACCTTTAAATTCTTGATGATTTCCACCATTTCTATTATATCCATTTTTGTAAGAATCATAATAAGAAATAAAATATGTCTCAGCATCGTCTAAATTAAATGGCATACAATTACCCCATCCAATAATTATTCTTTCCACAAAAAAATCTATACCACTTTTCCATGCATTATAAATATTATCATTAGTATCCATAAAATGTTGCTTAATTCTAAAATAATTATTAGCAGAACTTTGCCCAACATATCTATTTCCGTTTATGTCGCATAGTACATATATACAAACACCAGCTAAAATATTATATAATTTTTCAGTTAAAAAATCATTTATAGGTTTCATAAAACTTACTCTAGTCTCAAACTTAGGTTTTCTAATATAATATTGTCTTTCTAGATTTTCATTTTTCATAATTAAATCTTCAATTTGAAGCCTTAATTCATTATTTTCAATTTCTAAATTATTCAATCTTTCAGTTAAAAATGAATTATATCTACTTAATTTTGTGTTATCTATATAAATTTTACAATTGTCTTTACCAGGTTTATTACATTTTTCAATGATTTTTTTGTCTAATAATATGTCTCCATAACTTTCAAATATATAATTTTCATATTTCCCAGACGGTCTAAAAACACCCCTACACCAACTACTTACAGAAGTAGCTGAAACACCAAGTTCGTTTGCTGCTTTTACATAAGAATCATATTTTCCAATTAAATTACCTTTATCATCTTTTACATGAATTATAAATTGTTTTTTTAAATAACGCTTATAGGCTTCCAAAAAAACATTTTTACAATAATAATCTTTAAAAAAAAGAAAATAATCCGTATCTTGAGGCGGTATATGCTCTTTACAACATTTCGAAATAGTTCCAATTGATTTTTTTATTTGTTTTTTTGCTTCATTCACAGAACTAAATTCATTAATAATGTCTCCTTCAAAATTAACCTGAATAACTTTCTTAGATGCTACATTTGAGTTTAAATTATCAACTTCATTATTATCATCAGCATATCTCCATTGAAATCCTTCAAATTTCTTAGTTTTACCTTCACATACATCTATAACTTGAGCTCTTTTATATTGTTCATTTTTTTCGTCTAACGGATAATAATCATATACATTATCTTTTATATCAATTAAATTTCCCTTTAAATCATATTTTTTTATTTTTCTAGTAAAATTAGAGTTTTTTATTTTTTTTAAACTAATAGTTCTAACTTTAGCATCACATACAAAACAAGAATCATCTGTCAATTGATTATTACATTTTGGACATATTCCAATATTTAAAGTACAAAATTTAAACATTATGGCTCCTTTTTTATAATAAATTCTTATTAACAATAGTATACTAAAATATCAAATTTTTCTAGTGAATTTACAACTTGGATACACTAAACAGCCATAGAAATCGCCAAATTTACCATGACGAAGAACTAATTCTTTCTTACAAAATGGGCACATATTTCCAGACTGAATTTTACGAACTTCTTCTATATGCTGTTGTTTTTCAAAAAATTTTTTTTGTGTTAAAGGGTAGAGTTTATCATACAGATAATCTATTTCATTCTTTACAAAATAAGTCCTTCCATTTTTTAACTCATACATCATTTTCCATAATAACTGATTTCTTTTTATAATACTGATATGATCTGTATTAGGAGGAATCTTCTTCAATTCACATCTATTAGAAAATACTATATAGGAAAATATGCAATTACTGCTTATTTCGAGATATTTTGAAAGAGTTTTTATATGAGATTCATTTTGTTTTACAGGATTATAAAATTGGGTTTTCTCGCCATTGGGGAAGCTTTGTGTACATTTTGCAGATTCATAGCTACCAAATATTCAGCCACTATAATTCTTAGATTCTAAAACAAATATACCTTTTTCGGTAAGGGCTACTACATCAATCTCTGTTGTTGAACCGTTCTTATCAAGGTAAATATTATGCAATGTCTTAATATAGCTTAAATCTGTTAGGGCCATATTGTTAAGTACATGTTCAGAAGCATATTCTCCAAATTCACCAACATCCTGTCCAATAGGTTTAAGTAGTGGTTCTCCATTTGTAAACATAATTCCGACATTATTAACTGCTCTTTTAACCTTTGTAAATGTATCCGAAAATTTGCTCATTAATACCCCCTAATTGAAAATTACTTTCCCTTACTAGATATTATAAAATAAGCATTTACAGCAGAATCAAACTCTTTTTTATGTTTGCTCATAATTTCATTATAAATAATGATTCCGCAATTTTGACAAATTACATGTCTTTCTTCAAACTGTCTTCAACAATTCAGTATAGTTTTGTAAATACCCTACTTAAATATATATCTTCCATGATCATCTTCAACCAGACCAACCAAAGAATGCCTTAACCCTTTAGGTATACTATCAAAAGTGTTTCCGAATGCTTTTTCCCATGAGACCTCTTCTTGTGTCCGTATTCGGACTAACAAGGGCTTTATCTTGCTATATTTTTCAAAAACAGCAAGTGCATAAATGTTTTCGATAAATTCATCTTTTGTCTTTATAAGCTTCTCAACATCATTTGTTAATTTTTCAATATAACTTAAATCACTATTGTTCTCTTCAGCAGAGTCCAACTCATTGTTAAGCCTTTTTTCCTCATCATAGAACTTTTTTAGCCTATTGCTACATTCTTTTATACTATATTCCATTTATTTTAGTCTCCTACTATATATTTATCATGAAACCGCTGAAGAAAGAACTCCCAAGAATCTGTCAAAGAATTCATCCGCCATGTGAGTCTTTAGATCTTTTGCTAAGGCATATCCACCATAATGTGCTACTCCACCCCATGAAACATTATGAAGATATTTCTTAACTAATGTTACCGTAGTTAGATCTATGTTTTCATGTAATACCCAATCGCTGCCCTTTATAATTTCAACCAGTTTTTTAGGGGTGATATCTTCTAAAATGTCATCTATCCTGCCCGATCCAAAACCTTGTTCAGATATTTTTCTTTGTATCGATTCAGGTATCATCTCGGTGTTTTCAAGCCATTGCGATTTTAGTATCTTTGCAGCCTCTTCCATGTTGACATCTCTATCTGCAACAAGTCCACTAGGTAATGTCACAGTCTGGAATATATTCTCATCGAATTTGATACCAACTACACCGTTCTTTTTTATAACATATGCAATTTCGTCATCTATGTTGATCGTTGCAAGTATTGTTCCGTCTGGGGCATCTGGAGCTATCAGATTAATCTGTTCTTTGGTAATAATATTATTGTTCATATCATACATGACATGTGCATCATTAAGCTGCCTGACAGATTTATCGAGAAGGTCATCATCACCCTTCGTTTCAAGTCTTATTTTTTGCTTATTAAATATCTTATCCGCCAAGTATTCATTATGAAAACTGGATTCGTCGACTAGTTCTTTAAGTTTATAGATTTTGTCGTTAACAAAATTCTTCAGTTTGCTGACACCTTTAGTAAGGGTAGGGAATAATCTCTCACCTAACCCGTCAAGGTTCAATCCGTGAGTTTTTGCTAGTTTACTTGCTTTTTCAGCTGCGGCTCCAATCCCTTTCCCGACGACCTTAAAGCCTGCACTGAGTCCAAATCCTAAAGCAGCCCCATAACCGATATTTTTAACAAGTTCCATTCCTCTCTCGCCATCAATCCACGCACTGACACCTTTTTCAAGTCCGCCCATTATACCATCAAGGCATGAATCAGCAAAGAAGTAACCAAGTCCACTTGTACTTGCAAATATATAAGGCCCAAGGAAACCACATATTGCTCCGGTTGCTGCAGCAAGTCCAACCTTACTCCACTCAACTCCGCTTAAAGACCTCCCTGAAACCACAACCTGCATAAACAGTTCAATAGCAACTCCGGTTACCGATCCAGTCAATGCAGAAAGCGGAGGACAAGTTGTTAAGGCAATTGAACATACGATCCCAACAACAGCAGTGACAATACAAGCGGCACCAACAAGCACTTTAACAAGTGTAGAGGCTTCCCTTCCATAATTATCATCAATAATAGTGAAACCATCATCCAAAAACCTAATGCATTCATCTTCATCAATCTGACTGGCTAAATCTGCCAGATAGTGAGTGTCATATCCTAAGAAAGATTCTGTCTGCATTTCCATGAAATATGCAGAAACTCTTTCCTTCGCATATGTAACATATGTACTGTTGTCTACAGTTATCATGTTTATTTCTTGGTTTCTGATAATTTCATTAATTTCTTTCTCAAGTCCATCAAAATCAGTCAACTGGGACAGCGATGTTCCGGAAATATATGTATAATTCCCAAAATCTTTCCTTAAAAGAAACCTATTGTCATCATATGAATAAAGAGCGCCTATACTTTCGTCACATATATCCCTGTTAAAATCACAATTCTCGTAAAACATTTTACCGGTTGAGTCTATCCCATATCGGATATACTGGCCATAGGCAACACAGTGTTCAATATATTCACCGCTTTTATACTGCATTATTAATTTTGTTTTATCAGACTCAAAATCAATATCTCTAACTATTAATCCGTTCTCAAACTCTTCTTCAGGTATATCATACTCGCCTTTATAAGGTATGAAACCTACAGGAAAGTATTTCTCCTCAGTCTCCTCATTTACATAGCATTCCGTATAATCTGTATAACCCAACCCCAATATCTCAGTGCCATCACTAAGTGTTGTTATTGCCGGGAAAACATCATATCTGAGCTTGAGCTCATTTATCATCAGGCCATAAACAAAAGTTTCATAATCACCGATATAGTCTTCCCAATTGGTTGATATGAATAGCCTGTCGTTATCCACAGAAATAATTTCCCCGGTTTCTGGCATGATACTGGGAATACTTTGTACGATCTGTGAGGGTATGCTGGTCGGAGATATAGTTGGCATAGTTTTGCCAGAAGCGTTTTCATCTGCAAACAGTTCGGGCAAAACAGATATAATCGGTTGAAGGGCATCTTCATTATCATTTTCTACAGTGCTGCAACCTATTGTGTTTATCATCAAGGCAAGTATAACTAGCACAGCACAGACACTTCGTTTTTTATTCCCCATATAATAGATCCTCATTATGTGAACATATCATTATCATCATCGTAAGCATTATCCTGCTCAGATTCAGGTTTTTCATCATTACCATTTTTCATCTTGAAGATTACATAAACAATTAATATAGCTATTGCTATTACTAACAGTATCAGTATCACTATAACAACAACATCAAACACATCTGTTCTTTTGCCTGATTTTTCAGTAGAATCGGTGTTCTCTGTTATATCGCTATTTACGGTATCGATTACCGGATCTTTTTTTTCGATTATATCACTACTTTCCTCAGTAGAAACATCTGGTTCTACTTTATTATTTATAATTTCATTTTGTTTTTTCCTAAAGGTCACTATTATATCGTAATCCCCGGCATTAATGAATTCTATCTCGTTACTGCCTAGTTCTGTACCATTGTAGATCCATGAATCGATTTCTAGGTCGTCATCAATGTCTGAAAGATTTAATTGATGCTTCTTATTAATTTCGGTATCAAACTCGGAAAGGATATTCCCATCTGAATCCTTAATATAGACATGACATTTAGCAGATTTCCATAAAGCTTTCAATACCTTTTTGCCAATAAAGTCTATTTCGTCAATTACTAAAGAATCATACAGAATGCCGTCAGCATCACTGTATCCTATAAATATGTACCCAGCCCTTTTAGGAGCCGATAACTGAATGTTCTTGCTCCCTTTTTTACACACAAACGGTTCCAGATCATCCGTACCGTCACCCTCAAAAACTATCGTCGCATAATCAGAAGGAACTAGTGTGATATTGAACTCAAATTTATTACCGATTCTGTTGATAACGGATAAGCTATATTCACCGCTTTCATCAAAAACCGCATTTTTTAAATCATCCTTCGTGTAAGAGGCAACTTTGGCATTATCTATATCGGTTCTCTTTACTAAAACCAAATCATAAGGATCCAGATCATCCATGATATCAGATATCGTGAAAAGATTTGCAACAATATTTGCTCCATGTTCGCTTTGGGTGATAACGGTTTCTCTCACATCATCATCAAGGATATATGTAACAATTATCTTAGCTGTATTGTCACCGTTTGCAAAGTATACAGCCTCATATCCCGATGAATCGCCATATTTTGTTCTTTCGGTTATACTAATCTTTCCCGTACAGAAATCATGTTCTGCCAACTGTTCTTCTACATCCTTGTTATATTCAACATAAAATCTTTTGCCGTTAGCATCAGAAATACTAACCATATGAGAATCATACGAATGGTCATCCTTTGTAAATGAAAACGCTTGTCGCCCAAAGCTGATTTTGTTTGCTTCTTCGTCAAAAATTGCATATGGCAAACTATTTATTATAGGAAGTGCATCAATATCCTTCATCAGAGATTCCTGCCCCTCTGCGAATATTACAACGTCCATATTCAGTTCCAATTTTCTGATATTAGTATAATCCTCTATAATGGAATCAGGAAGTGTCTGGTAATAATATTTGTCTGACATATCAAAATAACATTCCTGAATTGCTAATTCAGCATATTCGTTTATTCTCTCAGTCAACTCCCATTCAGAATCAAACTCTTCTCTTGGTCCATTTATAATATATGAATATCTGTATTTACCTTTTTCTTCGTCAAATTGGACACAGTTTGCCTCATAATCACTTGCATATTCAAATGCATCTTCCCATGTCCTAAAAGCTAAAGTTATTTTGCAGCCCCCCGAACTTGAAAAACTCAACCCATAATATTTGGGATACGAGGAGCTTATATGATTTAACATATGGTTTTCAAGACTTCTTTGGTTAACAACAGGCCCTGGTGCTGTTTCTTCTGGAATTATCTGAAAATGCATCGTCAAATGTACAACATCTCCAGAAGGTTTATTTGCTTTACAGGTAGAGTTATTATATAGATTTACTTCGTACTCGCCTGGGGATAAATCAAATTCTTTCTTAAATTGATTCCCATATATGGTATGTTTCTCTCCAGAAGACAGATTTACTATCTCCCCAAAGAATGGAGATTCATTTATAGAAATGTTTTGTATGATGAATTTGGTGTCCTTTCCTTCTTCAAAGACCGGATATTTCCCTTCAGAAAATACATGTTTCCCTAAAACAGGTCCTGATTCCGAAAAATGCTTAATAAGCAGTTCTTCTTTGCTACTGCTGTCTACATATATCGTAACATTTCTTTCAGACCCTGTCTTACTGAGCAGTTTTATACTATATCTGCCATTTTCAGTATAAGCATCTCTCTTATCAATTTCATGTCCATCTTTGAATACCCAGTATTGCACAGTCGGACTTCCCGATACATCTATTGTAAATCCGGTTCTCGTAAAGCTTTCATTTTTCAAAGTCTCGGCCAACCGAAGTATTTCTATTTCTGTTTCATCCTCAGTATAAGATGTAACTTCGTTGTTTTCCGTCAGATTATGGAAAGTAATCGCTCCTAAGGAGTCATAACAGATATAAAATGAATACTCTTCAATGATTCGTTTTTCTTCTTTACCGTTGATCTGTTTTATTTTATAGGCATATAATATCCTTAGATACACCCCATTTAAGACAGCGGTTCCATCAATGGTATATACCAGGACATCGCCCTTGTTGCCATAAATATTAGTATAATCCGTTGTGTATAATCCCTCTGAATAACGGCCTAGGTCATCATCTATCCAATAACTCCCATTTATAGATTTCTGTACAACAAGTGCTCCTGACGACATGTAACCCGTATGTGTGCCTTCAATTGTCTGCTTTTCCTTTTGTCCCCATTCATCATCTACAACTTGCCATCCATTTTTTATATACTCATCTTTATTTATCCTTAGTATTACATATAGTTCCTCCCCTTCAACGCCATATATGTCATACCCATTAGCCTTTTCCCCTTTCTTGAGGTGCTCTCCGTCTGTCGCTAAAGATAGATTGGTCAATGAAGAACCACAATAAGTACTACCAAAAAAAACAGCTTTAGAATAACCCTCCTTTTTAGGATTTGCATATACTTTCCTATCCATAGCAACGTTTGTTATGCCTTCCGTTACCGTTACATGATATTCAAACCTTTTTCCATCAGATGATTCTGTTATAATTGTATAATTTCCAGGCTTATAAAAAGAATCTTTGGATTCATATTTGTTTTTTTCTGTTACAGTACCCCTTTTTACTTCAACAGAAGCATTTGCACCATTCATCTCAATTACAAATCCGTCCCTTACTTCTCCGTTATCAGGAATCTTCCCCCTGCCAGATATATCTAAAATTCTGACAGGATCCTCGTTATAACAGAGAAAAAAGGTATATACTTCTGTGCAAAAAGAATGTAATTTCCCTTTTTTCTGCTCTAATTCATATAAGACATTAATTCTATAATAAACGCCTCTCTTAATGTCTTCATAACTTATCTCGCATATATTTATTAGGCCCTGATTACTTGGCTTCAATATGTTCTGTACAGAATCTTCAAAGGTTGTCCAATTTACTCCGTCATACGATTTCTGTATAACCGCTGAACCCTCTTTGACCTTATCTATTTCTATATTCCAAAATTTACTCTGACTGCTACTAACAACTGACCACTTATTTAAGGGATTGTTATTTCTATACACTAGCTTAGCTTTAGCATCCGTTTCATACGTCGTAAAATTTCCTATACTATTTGTATAAATAGGAATTCCAGCATCTGTCATCAGAAATAATTCACCTACTGATTCACCATGGTAAAATTTTTCTTTCTTTATTTCTGGATTCGTATTAAAATTCTTTTCTTCAATACTGACCTGCTCATATTTTTCAGAAGATAGCGAGATTGCCTGTGCCTTGGCCTCTATAGGTTTAAGCAGAGCAAAACCTAAGCAGATGAAGGCAAACGCCTTCATCATTTTTAAAGATTTTCTAATTATATTATCAGATTTTTTTCTCCAAATCATAACCTTATCCCCTTGCGGCTTTCTCACTAGAGTATCTATAATATGACAAATTTTGTTATTACTCTTTATCATAGAATTCAACAGTATACTTTTCTCCTAGTATAAAGTCACCACTTATGTACCCGTTTTCTTTAATTGTCTCACCTTCAGACATTTCTCCAACCAAAATACTGGAGCTTGCTATTACGACTCCCTCACTATCCTTAATCTTATAACCGATGTGAGCATAATCCGTTTTATTCTTGCCGTCTGCGTTATATGTCATTTTATACTTTATGTTATAATTTGCAGATATCTTTCCATCATTTCTTACATAACCAACGGATATCTCAAAATCCTGAATTTCCCCTTTCTTACTGATTTTTCCCTTATAATCATATTCTTTTACTTCACAGGGAAGGTCAGGTATTGTTATGTCGAAATCTTTAATGGGAAGATTTGAAATATTTATACTGTCCTCACTAAAATGACTGGTTCCAGCATCCGCTGATATAAAGATCTTTCCAGAATCCGTGGTACCTTTTTCTATTTCTGTATCTTTAATATAAAGACAACCCAGAAGTCTATCACTATCCCAAAAGTTATTTGTCCAAGTAGTATAATGTTTTTCAGTTACATTAAAATCTCTTTTAAATACAATTTCATCATTATTATTCTTTATTTTTATATGGATAGTGGCATCAGCTTTTATATAATTATCTCCTTCACCAACGCTAAATGACCAGAATACCCTGTGTCGCTCATTCGCCGAGTCATAATCAGTGGTTCTGTTCCCTATATAATCTGGTGAGATCACCGGAACTGGTGTCGCAGTTGGTTTGGGCTTAGATGTTGGTGTAGCAGTCGGCTTTTTGGTAGTAATGCTCTTTGGAGCGGGTGTCAAGTTTAAACTTTTTAATAAGTCCTGATATGCCGTATTAGATGTAATATTTTTAGAACTTTCAGACGCATCATTTTGTTTTACATATTTTAATACAATGGCTATAATTATGGCTACTACTAAAAAGGTAGTAAAAATTATCAGCGGCTTATCAAAAAACTTCGTAGACTTGGTTTTCCCATTCAAATTTGATTTTTCTCTCTCAACATATCTTTGCCACTGTGGACTAATTTCATACTTGTTATTTTGCCTCTCAGTTTTCCTATTAGAAGAGCCATTAATCTCGACATCAACTGATTCCATGTAGTCAAAAAAAGAATTTAATCTAAAACCACATTTATAGCATTTTTCACTATCACGCGGTTGCACGTTCCCACATTTGGGACATTCTATCATATTTTCATTCATCTGTTTTCTCCCCTATATCTTTTCCTTATACATAAATGTAAATATCATATATATAAGTGATTAATTTATTTATGGTTCTTCCAAAATCTTATCAAAGATATTGATTTTATTATTCTATATGTTTCTCAATTTTCTATGACTATTTTATTTTTTCCGTATTTTTTACGCCAATCTTTATACTTTCCTGTACGTTCTCTTCTATCCTGTATTGGTTTTTGTGTGTCAGCAGGTATCGCCCAGACACTACCAAACATTTTCGCATTCGGTATTTTCCCATTATGGCATAAAACATTTACGTATCGTATACTTATTCCCCATTTTTCGGCTGCCTCTTTTATTGTCATATATTCAGGAATCAAAAGCAATCCTCCTTCCTAACACAAAAAGCATCGTAACTAAAAGCTACGATGCTATAATGATCAACACTAAATTGCAACTGGCTGACATCAGACAACATCCTTGTAATCTATTAGTCCCTTTAGCTTTGCAGTCCCATTCTTTCAAATGGTTTGCCTAATATATATTTTATAGTTCTAGTGTATGCATTCCTTGGCAATATGTCAAGAGGTTTATAAATATTTAATATTTTTGTTTTATCGATTTTCTTTTCAAAATCTACACTCAAAAACACTCTATATGCCAAGATTCCGAAGATGCGACAACACCTCTCCGGAATCTTGACTGAAAGTGGTATATTATGAAAAACACAAACCAAACCCAAAATCTTATTTCCCTTTATTACAATATTCTCTTATGACACACTTGCTGCATTTGGGATTTACAGTACAGATTTCTCCTTTATATAATTACTTATAGTTTCTGATTTTGTCTTTGTCTTTGCACTTATAGGAATAGTACCTAAAACTAATAGAAACAAAAAAGTTATGCATAAAATCCTTTTTTCATAATTTCATCTCCCTTTTAACCATTTTTTTCATGATAAAATCATTATATTTTATATATACTTCTCAGTAATCTTTCTTAATTTTAGACTAATAATCAACACTAGGATATATCATCTTTAATACTGGTAATATAGCATCACATAGCTTTCGGCTCCATTCTGCATGAAACTTTGCCATCCTTACCCAGTCAGTTTCATTTGTAATGCTAACATCTTTGATCTCATAATCCATATATGATCCCTTATTATCATTAGCTCGATCCCAGTGAATTGGTTCACCGATCTTTTCTTCTATTTCTGCCTTATGTTTATAAAGATAATCATAAGCTTCTTTATTTTTGTTCTTATCCGCTTTACCCAGAAAAAAGGTTACACGTGCACAATCATAGTTAGCTGTACAGGTTATATTGAATCCTTTAACGCCGAAAAAGCCAGATATCCAATTGGATGTGCATGGATTTACAGCAGAAAATGGTCCGACATGTCCAAACTTATCCTGAATAAAAGGAAGGGCATATGCCCAGTACCTTTTTCTTATACTATTTATTTCAGGTCCATTGTCTAAATCTTTCTCATCATCTTGATCCTTAAGATAAAAGACTAAATCAGATGGATCTTCTCCATATTTTACAAAAAGACGTTTTAAGGTATTTATCTTGTATTGTGTGCTCATGCTTATCCAGACATATATATTTTGAGCTACCTTTATTTTATTATTAAACTGGCTTTCAGAACATGAAACATGTGATGCTAAATCAATACTGATATCATTAGAATAAGCCAAACCTGTTAACACTGAACTGTCTTCAGTATGCAATATCCTTAGTACTTTTGCATACATATCTGTCCAGCTTTCGACTACCTGCTCAGTCTCCTTAAATGAAAACTTGGCTATCATCATACCAGTAAGATCAACATCGTCATCCAACGTAACTGTCTCAAGCTGTTTCTCTTCTGGCTTGAAATTTGTAACCGGGAAGCTCCATATCTCCAAAGCCTTGGAAACCATTTTTTCATCACGTTCTTCCAGTTCTGTGAGTGTCCACTTATCTTTTTGAGCTATGAGCTGATTCATCCTGATGCCGCTGTTCTTAAATCCATTCTCTGCATCTCTTTTATCTATAAATGGGTTATTACTGTAACTGCTATTATAAGCTGTCAAAGTTAGATTCGCTAAACGATGAATCCATTCAGTATGGATTTCGTTGTAATTATCACCTAGTGCTGTTTTCCAAGCAGGTGTGATAGTTTGCGGCATGATATGCTCAATCGTATATTTACCTTCTTCTATCCTAGTATATACATCCTTAACCTCTTCGGTTCCATAGTTTTCAAATCTTTCAAAAAGGTAATTTTTATAACGACCTCGCATAAGATATATCTGTTTTTCTGACAACGAAGTGGAAAACTCTTTATCATCCGGGAACCTACCACTTTCTTTCTTAGAGGAGAGAGCATAATTCAGTTTATCTACATAGTTATCATAAGTTCCATCATACCTATGTACCTCCCTGTTTAACGTAAGGAAGATCTTATTTAGGGCATTAGTTGGTACTTCACAAATATTCCTTCGAAAAAGATAGTTTTCAACCGTATTGAATATCTTTTTCAGATCTTCAGCTGTCAGGATTCCCTGCTTGTTCAGTTGAAGTACTTGAAGGAAGAACGGTCTTGAAACAGTAGTCTCAAGGTAGTTTAACCGATATATGATTGCATTGACCGTATTATCAGCAAACTTCGACTTTGTAAGGACCTCGTACAATTTCGCATACTCTAAAAGTTCTTTTAGCAGATCCTCTATATTTATGTTTTTCTCAGAAACATAAGCCTTGAAAACAGGATATATTTTGTCCATAGACGGCGTTGCTTGTCTCTTAACGCTAAGATAATCTCTTATAAAAAGACTCACGCCATTGTTATCTTTGTTATCATTGCCAGTGCATATCTCTATCTTGTTCCAATATTTCTTATAAAATGCTTCCTGGTCTTCCTGACGCTGACCCATCAGAACATAATTTCTGATCTTATCACCTTCAGTAAGGTCAACTCCCGTAGAGTTAAGACTTTCAAAGATAAGTTGCGGTTCATCCTCCTTGTCAACAATTATATCAATCACAATAAGCTTACATATAGAATCATACAATGCATCAACAGAAATTTCTTCTTTTAAGATTCTTCCATAGAAATACTGATAGTTAATAGTCACGTCTGAATCGGGAATGTATTCAGACGTATCTTCATCAAACAGCCTATCAAATGCTTCGCAGTCCTTATTTACAGCCTTAAGTTTTATGCGTCTTTCAGATGTATCGTATTCGTCTACAAGATACTTATTAAATATCTTATCGATGAGCTTATTGTCCTCAGACACAAGCTTACCCTCTTTCAGGATATTATGAATGGCTAACAAAAGCAATGAGATGGTTGTGATGCGCTGCTGTCCATCTATAATAAGGAATTCCTCGGATACTCCGTTATACACGCTAACTATACTTCCAAAGAAATGCATGTTTCTATCATTCAAAGACATTTTCACAAGATCATCATATAGTTGTCTGCAATTCTCAATCTTCCAACTATAGTTTCTCTGGTAAACTGGGATAATAAAACGTTTCTCATTGCCATCCAGGAATTTCACTAGTTTCTTTGCCTTACCATCCATTATTCTGTTCCTCACTAAATTATATTATTTTCTTTCAATTTTCTATTTACAAAAAACTTTTATATTATAGCTTATTTATGTAAATAGTACAATCATATTTATACTCTCGTTTTCATTCATTTATTGACTCCATCAATTTATATTCCAAATATCATAACCCTGCCGTCTAGCAGAATCATATATTGGTTGCATATTTTTAGACAATATATTGTAAAACTCTTCCTGAGAATTTCCTTTTCTATATAGCTCCTGTCCAGCCCAGATAGAATGAAGATTATCACGAAAACATCCTTCAAATAATTTGTGTATACCGACTTTCTCATGCATTAGGTTATACATTAGATATTGATTTCTTGCGAAATCCTTAAAGAACGGATCCCACTTTGGTAACTTGTTACTTTTAGAAGAGTTTAAAGACGAATCCATAGGCATTAAGTTCCATAATTCGTCATTCATAACAAAAGACCACGGTATAAAATGATCCACATCATATTTTCCTTTTATTACTTTATCACCTGTAAATACATCATAAACTTCAGATAGATCCAAAATACCTTCCCATAGTTTGCGAACTTTGTTCAGTTTACGCATCTTATCATCCATAGGCGCAAGCTTATAAACAAGACCAGGTACCTCGGGATTATTATTCTGTAGCCATTTGACTTTTTCATATTGTATCCAACCTAGAATGGCTACCGTATTATCCTTTATCATCTCTGCCCATTCAGTATTTATATGCACTTCTTTCTTTAACTTAGAGGATTCTCCCAATGTATATGGTAAGATAACAACATCACGGTTTACTTTCTCTATATAGGCAGTCATTCTCCTAATACTATCCCACTCAGGTGTTCCCGCCTTACTAAAGAACCCAGCAAGTGCCCTGTACGGAACCATATTAGTCAGCTGTTCTTTATATTCCTTAAGTTCTTTATCATATGTTTTTATTGCATTTAATATCTCAACCTTTGAGTCGTTAGCTGCCAGCTGACTTAGTTCTGATAGTTTAAGTACTGCCCTTTCCAGCCCATCTTTAACTTCGTTTCCCAGTATTCCACTAAGATGTATATGGAACTCGCGTACAGAGTACCATGCATTACATATCATCTCATTAATTATTTCATCGAAGGTGGTTTCAGTTATATCTCTAGAAATTATCTGCACTATAGCCTCAAGCCAGTAAAACTTATAACAATATGACGGATTCTTCATCATCTGAGCAAATCCGGAGATGTCTAGTTTATTATGGTAAGATGTATCTATCTGTAATTCTATTCTGTTTTTTGAAGCAATATTTTCTATCATTGTTTACCACTCCTATCAAACATCTATTTTTGATTACGAAGTATATCAACAACCTCAATATCTGCTGGCAACCAATCTACAGAATCTATCTCGTTAATACTTAACCATTTGGCCGCCTCGTGTTCTTT
>JAEEGL010806264.1_pt1 | contig 15961 bp, 10 predicted proteins | sample 9134231 | NCBI WGS metagenome assembly JAEEGL01 (sample SAMN16246548, study PRJNA631951) | gut metagenome | biome: gut microbiome; feature: rumen; material: fiber-attached | host: Bos | place: Iran: Karaj | collected 2018-10 | reverse complement strand
GAACCCATTCCCGGCCCTTCGACGGAGTTCTATGGCGCATTGGCTAAAGAACTGGGTGTCGTTATCGTCACTTCCCTCTTCGAACGTCGCGCTACGGGGCTGTATCACAACACGGCAGTAGTGCTCGAAAAGGACGGCACCATAGCCGGCAAGTACCGCAAGATGCACATCCCCGACGACCCTGGCTATTACGAGAAATTCTACTTCACGCCCGGCGACATGGGATTCCAACCCATCGACACCAGCGTCGGTCGTCTGGGCGTATTAGTTTGCTGGGACCAGTGGTACCCCGAGGCCGCACGACTCATGGCATTGGCCGGTGCTGAGATACTTATCTACCCCACCGCTATCGGCTACGATTCCAATGACACGTCTGACGAACAAGAGCGACAGCGCATGGCGTGGCAGACAGTACAGCGCGGACATGCCGTAGCCAACGGGCTACCCGTCGTCACCGTCAATCGCGTTGGCGACGAGGATGGTGTGCCGTTCTGGGGCACGTCGTTCGTAGCCGGACCACAAGGCGAACTGCTCTACGAAGCGCCTACTGATAAAGAAGTGGAAGCCATCATCGACATCGATATGCAACGTTCCGAACAGGTACGTCGCTGGTGGCCGTTTCTCCGCGACCGCAGGATTGAGAACTATAATGACATTTTAAAACGATACATAGATTAAATGGCAAACAATTTAAGATTTCAGGTAGTAGAAGAGGCTTTCAAGAAGCGCCCTGTTGAGGTGAAAGTGCCCAAGGAGCGTCCATCGCAGTTCTTTGGAAAGTACGTTTTTGACCGCAAAAAGATGTATAAATACCTGCCGAAGGACATCTACGACACGATGATTGATGTAATGGACAATGGTGCACGGCTGGATCGCAGCATTGCCGATGCAGTAGCTGCTGGTATGAAACAGTGGGCTTTGGAGATGGGCGTAACGCACTATACACACTGGTTCCAGCCACTAACGGAAGGTACAGCCGAGAAGCACGATGCATTCGTAGAGCACGACGGCAAGGGTGGTATGATCGAGGCATTCAGCGGCAAACTGCTTGTGCAGCAGGAACCGGATGCTTCTTCTTTCCCCAACGGTGGAATTAGAAACACCTTTGAGGCTCGCGGCTACAGTGCCTGGGATCCGACATCCCCTGTGTTCATCATTGACGATACGCTATGTATTCCCACTATATTTATCGCGTATACAGGCGAGGCTTTGGACTACAAGGCTCCCCTGCTCCGTGCGCTTCACGCAGTGGGCAAAGCCGCCAAGGACGTCTGCAAGTATTTCTACGACGACGTGACGAAGGTGCAGGTGAATCTTGGTTGGGAACAGGAGTACTTCCTGGTTGACGAGGGACTCTACTCGGCCCGTCCTGACCTGCTGATGACCGGCCGCACGCTGATGGGCCATGAGAGTGCGAAAAACCAGCAGATGGACGACCACTATTTCGGCACCATCCCCGACCGTGTGCAGGCCTTCATGAAGGATCTGGAAATTCAGGCTCTCGAGTTGGCCATTCCCGTGAAGACGCGCCACAACGAGGTTGCTCCCAACCAGTTTGAGCTAGCCCCCATCTTCGAGGAGTGTAACCTCGCCGTCGATCACAACATGCTACTGATGTCGCTGATGAAGAAGGTAGCACGCAATCACGGTTTCCGTGTGTTGTTACACGAAAAGCCCTTCGACGGCATCAACGGCTCAGGTAAGCACAACAACTGGAGCCTGTCTACCGATACTGGCGTGTTGCTTCACGCACCAGGCAGAACGGAAGGTTTGAGCCCCGAGGCCGCAGCCAACGAGACACTGCGTTTCGTAACGTTTATCGTCGAGACGCTGATGGCTGTCTACAAACACAACGGACTGCTAAAGGCAAGCATCATGAGTGCTACCAATGCCCACCGTCTGGGTGGCAACGAGGCACCACCTGCCATCATTTCGTCGTTCCTCGGCACCCAGCTAACAGAGTTATTGGATAAGATTGAACGCGGTGAAACGTCGGAGGTGAAAGGCAAGAAAAGCATGGAGATTGATATTCCCCAGATTCCAGACCTCATCATCGACAATACCGACCGCAACCGCACGTCACCCTTTGCATTTACAGGAAATCGTTTCGAATTCCGCGCACCAGGCTCCAGCGTCAACTGCGCCTCAGCCATGATTGCCCTGAATGCCGCTATGGCTGAAGCGCTGACGTCGTTCAAGGTACGTGTAGATCAGAAGACCGCAGAGTTTGCACTACGTCCGGAATACACAAAAGGCACAGGTCACACAGCTAAATTCCACGCCATTGTCGAAGTATTGCGCGAGGACATCACGACCTGCAAACCCGTCCGTTTCGACGGCAACGGTTATTCGGAGAAATGGGTGAAGGAGGCCGCCAAGCGTGGACTGGACGTCGAGAAGTCGTGTCCCGTCATCTTCGAGCACTATCTGGACGATTCAAGCGTCAAGATGTTCGAGAGTACGAAAGTCATGAACCGTAAGGAACTCGAGGCCCGCAACGAGGTGAAATGGGAGATGTATGTGAAGACTGTTCAGATTGAGGCTCGCGTATTGGGCGACCTCGCCATGAACCACATCATCCCCGTCTCGACACACTACCAGTCACAGCTTATCAAGAATGTGCAGGGAATGAAGGACGTATTCCCGTCTGACAAGGCCGAACGTCTGTCGTCGCGAAACATGAAGCTCATCGAGGAAATCGCCGAGCGTACCGAGAAGATTGAACAGATGGTGGAAGAGTTGACGGATGCCCGTCGCGTGGCGAATCACATTCAGGATATCCACCAGCGGGCCATTGCCTATCACGACACCGTTTGTCCTCACATGGAGAACATCCGTCACGAGATTGATGCCCTCGAAATGATTGTTGAGGATGGCCTATGGACACTGCCCAAGTATCGCGAACTGCTGTTTATCCGTTAAGGTATAAACAGCAGCTGCGATTGGAATGCTTTTACCACACGGTCATGCGGCTTTATCGTACAGTCATGTGGAAACAGCCTTGCTTGACTTCGTACTTGATGTAGCAGCGGCCTTCGTTGCGCTTGTCGCGAAGTACTTCGGAGAGTACCCACTTGAGCGTATCGTCGCGAACGGGTTGCGTGACGGGATGGTAGCGGTTGTAGCAGATGTCAAACGTGGTGCCGAACAGGTGGCACGAGCGTTCGGTGGCATTGGGATTGTGACGCTGCAGCTTAGCCACGTCATCCATCGAACGTAAAAGACTCGTAACAATGAGTTGGTTGAAGGGCACACCTTTGTTGTAAAGGCTGTCGTAGAAGGCTTGGCCAATGTCCTGCAACAATACGGCGGCACGAGGCACGAGGTAAGGAATGGAGCTGGAGAGACGGTCGACATGCCAATACGGGCTTTCGCCGACATACACCAGTTCCTTTTTACGCTCCTCGGCATCCTCTCGGTTTTTAACGGGGCGAACACCCCAACGCTCAGCAGCTACAATTTGGACACTCTGACTATCGGGGAATTCGGCCTTGTAATTAGCCACGCCACGAATGCGATGATGGGTGGCAGAAAGTGTCGTCGGCTCTTCCGGTGTGTCCTGCGGATTGCTGCGAGTGAGACTGCGAACACCCCATAACAGTGCAACCACGGCAAAGAAACCAAGGGTGAACTGGAGTTTTGAGGGATGCTTTATGTTCTTGAATAGTCGTATAATTTCTTCTATATTCATCTATCTTATCTTACTATCGTTTACATTTCCAGTACCAGTCGTTGAACATGCTTTTGGGAATACCTCTGCTGACAGCAGCATCAAGCACGCGACGGGCTTCTCTGCGGCGTTCGAGCACCAGCAGCAAGTCAACGTGGTTAATGACATAGACGGGATCAAGCGGGGATAATTCCTCTGCTCGCTGCCAGTCGTAGAGCGCGGCTTCGTCCAGTTTTAGCTGACGCTCCAGATTGGCTCGGGCGACATAGCCTACAGCCGAGTCCGGGTGCTGTTCGACGGTCTGGTTCAATTCATCGAGGGCCTCTTGTTTTCGCCCCATTTGCTGCAACACCACTGCCAACGACAGGCGACCCTCGAAGTGGCGCGGGACAATACCCAACAGGTCGTTGAGGTCGTTGCGCGCCAAGTCGAAACGGCGCAGATGCGTGTAGGCGTATGCCCGATAAAACAAGGCCGCAGGATTGTGCTCCTCATGTTGCAACACCAAGCCGTACTCATCGATGGCATATTGCCACTGCTTCAACTGCAGGTTGGCATTGGCCTTGCGCAGGTGCAAGTCCGTCGACCACGGTGACTGGGCTATCTGTTTGTTAATAGCCGTCAGCGTGTCGCGCCAGTTTTCTTGGCTGTTAGCTGTTAGCTGTTGGCTGTTAGCTGGCTGCATCAAAAGCCAAAAGCCAAAAGTCAAAAGCCAAAAGCCTATGCCTTTTCTATGTAGTCTACTATCCATTGTCCAACTTCTTTCGTTCCGTATTTCGCGCCGCCTTCGACTTGGATTTCCGGCGTGCGCACGTTAGCATCCAGCGAGGCATTGACAGCCTCACGAACAAGCACGCCCTCGCGTTCTAAGCCGAAGTGTTCCAGCAGCATGGCGGCAGAAAGAATCTGTGCCAAGGGATTAGCCAAGTTCTGACCAGCCGCCTGAGGCCACGAGCCGTGAACGGGTTCGAAGAGCGGCGTATGCTCGCCCAGCGACGACGAGGGCTGCAAGCCCATAGAGCCCGTAATACAAGACGTTTCATCTGTCAGGATGTCGCCAAACGTATTCTCCGTCACGATGACATCGAAGTAGCGAGGCTCCGTCAATACACGCATGGAGGCATTATCAATGAACATATAGTCGGTCTTCACCTCAGGATATTGCGGTTCCATTTCTTGTGCAACCTGACGCCATAAGCGGCTTGATGCCAAGACATTAGCCTTGTCGACAACAGTCAGGTGCTTATGTCGCGTCATCGCCATTTCGAAAGCCACTTTGAGAATGCGTTCAATCTCGGGACGCGTATAGACGTTGGTGTCAAACGCCATGTCGTTGTCCTGATGTTTCTCGCCGAAATACATGCCGCCAGTCAGTTCGCGAATCACTACGAAGTCGGCACCGCGAAGCAGTTCTTCCTTCAGCGGCGACTTGTGCAACAGGCAGTCGAACGTCGCCACAGGACGGATGTTGGCAAAGAGGCCTAACTTCTTGCGCATGGCCAACAACCCCGTTTCAGGACGCATCTTCAACGTGGGGTCGTTGTCGTATTTCAAGTCACCTACAGCGGCAAAAAGCACGGCATCGGCTCGCATACAAACGTCGTGCGTCGCGTCAGGATAGGCATCGCCACAGGCTTCAATGGCACAGGCTCCCACCATCGCTTCCTCATACTCAAACTCGTGGTTACATTTCTTAGCAATAGCGTTAAGCACAGCCACACCTTGTTTCATAATCTCCGGGCCGATACCATCACCAGCCAATATTGCAATCTTCAGTTTCATACTATTATTCGTTATTTCGTTATTTCGTTCTCAATAATGTTCAGCATCTTAAACGTCGCCTTGATGGCTGCTTCCGTCTGATCGGCATCGAGACCGCGTGTGCGGATCATCGTGCCGTTGTCGTTCCACGTAATGACGGTCTGTACCAAGGCATCGGTTCTTCCGCCGGGAGGAATGGTTACGGCATAATTGGCCAGAATGGGGAATGTACGGTTGAGATACTTCTTGTAAATATATCTGAGTGCCTTGACGAAGGCGTCGTACTGACCGTCTCCTGTGCCTGCTGCCTCATACTGTTGGCCGTTTATTTCCACTTTAATATTCGCTCCAGGACGCAAGCCGTAAGCCGTTGAAACTACGTAACTTATCAGCTTTACCTTATCGGCAGAACTGTCATGTTTCAACACGTCCGAGACGATAAAGGGCAGGTCTTCCTGCGTTACGATTTCCTTCTTGTCGCCCAACTCCGTAATGCGTTCCGTCACGCGGCGCGTTTGCTCAGGCGTCAGTTCCAATCCGAGTTCCTCAAGGTTCTTGGCAATGTTCGCCCTGCCAGAGTTCTTGCCCAGCGCATATTCACGTTTGCGACCGAAACGTTCAGGCATCAGCTCGTTGTAGTACAACTGGTCCTTCGAATCACCATCGGCATGAACGCCAGCCACCTGTGTAAACACGTTTTCACCAACAATTGGCTGGTTGGGGGCTACCGTGATACCGCTGAAACTTTCAACCATCCGCGAGAGGTCGTTCAACTGACTCTCCACCATATTCGTCTTGGCATGGAACTGGTCTTTCAAGATAGCCTGAACAGAAGCCAATGGCGCATTGCCGCACCGCTCCCCCAGCCCATTCACGGTAACATGTAAGCCACGAGCACCACTGAGCACAGCGGCCAGTGAGTTCGATACAGCAAGGTCGTAGTCGTTATGTGCATGGAAATCGAAATGCACGTCCGGGTAACGCTTCATCATCTTGCGGAAGTACTCGATAACCTGCAGTGGATTCATCACGCCCAATGTATCGGGCAGCATGAAACGCTTGACCCCCAACATGTTGGAGGGGGCTGTCAGCGCATCCATCAACTGATAGACGTACTCGGGCGAGTCCTTCATGCCATTCGACCAATCCTCCAAATAGAGGTTGACGCTGATGCCCTTGCTGGCGGCATATTCCACCTCATGAAGAATATCATTGATATGCTCCTCAGGCGTTTTGTGCAACTGGTGGGTGCAATGCTTCAAAGAGCCTTTCGCCAATAGGTTTACCACCTTTCCGCCACACTCGGCAATCCAGTCTATCGACTTACCGCCATCCACGAAACCCAATACCTCGACGCGATCCAACAGACCATTTTTCTGCGCATAGGCACAGATCTTGGTCACAGCCTCACGCTCGCCCTCCGACACGCGTGCCGAAGCTATTTCGATGCGGTCGACGTTAACGTCGCTAAGCAACTTGCGAGCCATCACCAACTTCTCGTGCGGCAGAAACGACACGCCGTTAGTCTGTTCGCCGTCGCGCAACGTAGAGTCCATAATCTCCACGAAGGGCAGGATGCGCTGATATGTTTTTACCTTCTCTGCTCCCATTGTTCTATCTTATCTTTATTCGCTACAAGGAAGTCTATGTCGTCCAATCCGTTCATCAAGCAATGCTTCTTATAGCCGTTGATGTCGAAGTGCTCTGAATGACCAGTTGCAAGATTCGTGACGGTCTGGTTGGGGAGGTCAACCTTTACCTGAGTATCGGGATTGTTTTGAATAGACAAAAACAATTCGGACAAGAAAGCCTCTGATACCTGCACGGGAAGCACGAAGTTGTTGAGTTCGTTGTTCTTGTGGATATCGGCAAAGAACGACGAGATAACTACGCGGAAACCATAACCAGCAATAGCCCAAGCAGCATGTTCGCGAGAGGAACCCGAGCCAAAGTTCTTACCAGCCACGAGGATGCAACCCTTGTAGCGGGGATTGTTGAGGACGAAATCCTCGACCACAGTGCCGTCAGCGTTGTATCGCCAGTCGCGAAACAAGTTGTCGCCAAAGAACTTCTCCTCCTTGGTTGTTGTCTTCAAGAAGCGTGCAGGGATGATCTGGTCGGTATCCACATTCTCCAACGGCAGTGGCACGCACGTTGATGTTATGATGTCGAATTTCTGTTTCATAATAATTCTCTTGGGTCAGTTATTACGCCTGTTACTGCTGCAGCTGCAGCTACTAAGGGTGATGCGAGGATGGTGCGGGCACCGGGACCTTGACGGCCTTCGAAGTTGCGATTCGATGTCGATACGGCATATTTGCCGGACGGCACCTTGTCGTCGTTCATCGCGAGGCAAGCTGAACAGCCTGGCTGGCGAATCTCGAAGCCGGAAGCTTCAAGCACTTTATCAAGACCTTCTTCTTCAATCTGCTTGCGGACAGCCCACGAGCCTGGCACCAGCCAAGCGACGACGTTGTCGGACTTATTTCTCCCCCTGACGATAGACGCAAAGGCGCGGAAGTCCTCAATGCGACCATTGGTGCAAGCACCAAGGAATACGTAGTCAATTGGTTTGCCTAACAGACATTCGCCAGCCTTAAAGCCCATATATTGCAGGGCTTTCTCGAAGTTGGCATCACCCTCCATAGGAATAGACTCAGTAATACCAATGCCCATACCTGGATTCGTGCCGTATGTGATGCGTGGCTGAATATCGCAGGCCTCGTAGGCCAATTCCTTGTCGAATACGGCGTCATCACCGCTTTTCAGCGTCTTCCAATAAGCGACGGCCTTATCCCAGTCTTCACCCTTAGGGGCGTATTCTTTACCTTTGACGTAATCAAAGGTCACTTCGTCAGGAGCAATGAACCCACCACGCGCGCCCATCTCTATCGAGAGGTTACAGAGTGTCAGGCGACCCTCCATCGAGAGTGCTTTCACAACATCACCTGCATACTCTACAAAATAGCCTGTTGCACCGCTGGTGGTGAGTTGCGCCATCAAGTAGAGGGCAACATCCTTTGCTGTAACACCTTTACCAAGCTTCCCGTTGATACTGATGCGCATCGATTTCGGTTTCTGTTGCAGAATGCATTGCGAAGCCATCACCATCTCTACTTCCGACGTGCCGATGCCGAAGGCCACAGCACCCATCGCGCCATGCGTAGAGGTGTGCGAGTCGCCACAGACAATGGTCATGCCAGGCAGTGAAAGACCCTTCTCGGGGCCAACGACATGAATGATGCCGTTGTCTTTCGAAAACATGCCATAATGCGTCAGCCCGAAGTCAGCAGCATTTTTTGCCAATAAATCCACTTGTTTACGAGACACGGGGTCTTCGATGGGTTTGTCCTGATCGTGAGTCGGCGTATTGTGATCGGGCATGCAGAATATCTGTTTAGGACGGAAACACTGCAATCCCCTAGCCCTCATGCCTTCGAAGGCCTGCGGCGACGTGACCTCATGGCAATACAATTGGTCGATGTATAGCTGCGTAGGCCCGTCATCAACGACTTGCACCACATGAGCATCCCATATTTTGTCAAATAATGTATTCATTCTACTTTAAATTTGTTAATACAATCGATGTACGCTTCGACCGAGGCCGTCACGATGTCAGTATTGGCACCAAAGCCATAATAAAGATTGCCGTTGTACTCAACCTGCATGTGTACTTTTCCGACATCGTCGCTGCCCTTCGAGATGGCCTGAATGGTAAACTCTTTCAGCGTCATCTGTTTCATGATAATCTTTTTCAGCGCCTTGATGGCAGCATCCACAGGTCCGTTTCCACTGGCAGCAGCCTCGAACTTCTGACCGCTGATATCCAGTCCGATACTTGCCACAGACTTCACGCCCTTACCCGTAGTCACTTGCAGGAAGTCGAGCTTAACGGCGTGCGTGTCAGCCACATCGGCACCAGCCAGCATCATCACGTCGGCATCGGTCACCTCTTTCTTTTGGTCGGCCAACACGAGGAATTGCTCGTAAATCTTGTAAATCTTATGCTCGTCGCTCACGTCCACACCGTTGATCATCAGGCGGTGCTTAAGAGCCGCACGACCACTTCGAGCTGTCAACACAATAGAGTCGACGTCTATTCCGACATCTCTAGGGTCAATAATCTCGTACGTATGTACATTCTTCAATACGCCGTCCTGATGAATGCCTGAAGAGTGAGCAAAGGCGTTGCGACCAACGATGGCCTTGTTTGGCTGAACGGGCATGTTCATCAACGACGAAACCATACGGCTCATCGGATAAATTTTCGTCGTATTGATGTTCGTTTCGATGTCTATGGACTTGTGACATTTCAGAATCATCGCGATCTCTTCGAGCGACGTGTTGCCCGCACGTTCTCCAATACCGTTGATGGTTACCTCTACTTGGCGTGCACCCGCCAACACACCGTTCAGCGTATTGGCCGTTGCCAAACCAAGATCATTGTGACAATGGGTCGAAATGATACAGGCATCGATGCCGTCAACGTGTTCTTTCAGATACTTAATCTTGTCGTAGTACTCCGAAGGAAGACAATAGCCGGTTGTGTCAGGAATATTTATCACTGTTGCACCAGCCTTGATGACTGCCTCCACTACCTGCGCCAAGTATTCGTTGTCCGTGCGCCCCGCATCCTCGCAGTAGAATTCCACGTCATCAACGAAACGTTTGGCGTATTTCGTGGCAGCAACAGCCTGCTCCAGAATGCGTTCGCGTGTAGAATTGAATTTATACTGAATATGCTCATCGCTCGTGCCGATACCTGTGTGAATGCGCTTGTGCTTAGCATACTGCAATGCTTCGACAGCCACGTCAATATCATGTTCAACAGCACGCGTCAGCGCACAAATCGTGGGCCAAGTAACGGCCTTCGAAATCTCAATCACACTATTGTAGTCACCTGGACTTGACACTGGAAATCCTGCTTCAATCACGTCGACGCCCAACTGCTCCAAGGCCTTCGCCACCTGAATTTTCTCTACCGTATTCAGCTGGCATCCAGGCACCTGCTCACCATCGCGTAGCGTCGTGTCGAAAATAAACAATCTGTCACTCATCTTAGTTTTGTCTTTAATATCGTTATACGTTATTACGAAAATACGAAAAAGCCTCTCTCCACCCGGAAGTGAGAAAGGCTCTGTATTGTATTGTCTTATACCTTAATTATATACATACCCTGTCACTTCCGGCAGCTTTACGCAGTCGAATAATAATCAGGTTGCTAATCAGGGTCAGACTTTTCATTTTTACTCTTTTTTCCGTTTATCGGCTGCAAAAGTACGCAATTCTTCTGAAACCACCAAACAATTTGTCACTTTTTTAACTTAATTCGTAAAATAATCACTTTATCCTTAGACAAAGCATCGTCAGGTCGTCGTTAGGATCTGCTCCGTTACGGTGTTTCTCTACTTCCTCTACAAGTGCGTCAATGACCTCTTTGCTGGTAGTATAGTTGGTTCTGCTAAGTACTTCAAGAATTCGCTCGTCGCTGAACTGCTCCTGTTCCGTGTTCTCAGCCTCGTTCAGTCCGTCACTATAGACAAGCAATGAATGTCCCTTGATGTTTTCATAACTCTCGCCAACATATTCTATTCCAGGCCAGAGGCCAATAGGTGCATTCGATTCCATCGGCAGGAATTCGCCCTTACCGTTTGTACCGATAACGGGAGGATTATGACCTGCATTCGTGAAATCCATACGTCCTGTGTCGAGATGGATGAGTCCAATGAACATCGTGACAAACATACCCTGCTCATTGTCTTCCGTCAGTGCATTATTGATGTTGGTGGCAATGTCGGCAGGCATCATGTGACCTGTTGCCAGTACACGGAACAGACGGATGGCCTGAGCCATAAACAGAGATGCAGGCACGCCCTTACCACTAACATCGCCAAGACAGAAGTACAATTCGTCGCCCTGAAGCAGATAACCGTAGAGGTCACCACCGACTTCCTTCGCTGGCTGAATGTATGCGTTCATGTCCAGTCCCTTGCGATCAGGGAATACGTTGGGAACCATCGACATCTGAATATCGCGGGCAATGCGCAGTTCACTTTCAATACGCTCTTTAGCCTTGGTAGTCTTCTCCAACTGGTCGTAAGCTACCTTCAACTTATCGTGCGCCTCTTCCAAACGTCCGTGGGCGGCTGCCAATTTATGCGCTGCCTTACGTTTGTGCAAGGTATATGTCGTAAAGAAGATGATGAGTAGAACCAGTGCAACACCCGTGCTATAAAGTCGCTGGTGAGTCAATTCCATCTCGCGGTCTGCAATCGCCTTTTCTTTTCCCTGTGTATCGTAGATAGTAGCCAGTTCAGCAATAGAACTGCTCTTCTGTGCCGTAATGGCCGAATCAAGAATTGCAAGGATACGTTCCCCTGCAACACGTGCCGAGTCACGACGACCAGCTTCAGCATTCGCCCAATACTTAGGCAACATATAGAGTTGGATATTGTCAATAGAGGGCTCCATACCCCAATCGGTCATCGCTTTATCCAAAAAACGGTAGTTATATGCCGCTTCTTGGTATCGGTGAGCCACCACCAGATATTCTGTACCATTGATATGTCCGGCCGGCGTCTTGGCAAAGTTCGTCTCTTGGAAACGTTTGTAAGCCTCTGCTGCCTCTTGGTCTTTATGCAAGCCCTGTAAGGCTACGGCACGCATGATTTCAATACGCCCTTGGTATTCGTCAAAATACTCTGTACGTGCATCGTGTCTTTGACGATACTTGTTCAGCAGCATCTCCGTACGGTCAATCCAATAGATGGATTCTGCATAGCGACGGGTGTTGATATATGCCTGACTGGTATAAACCGTACCTATGACAGCCTCTTGGAATCCTCGTCCTGTTGTGTCCGACTGCCATCGATTGGCATAATGTCCGCGAGCAGTAATAAAACTTTGGTTGGCTTCTTCATCCTGACCCATATTCAACTGGCAACAACCGATATTGTTCAGCAAAATGGCATAGTCAATGTCTGAGCCAATACCCGACTCTTCCATTTTCTTGACTGCAGGAATGGCAATTTGCAGGGCTCCCTCGTAATCACCCTTTACCAAAAGAATTTCAGACAAGCGTCGTGTAACCTTGTTGTAACTCAACTGGTCAAGGTCGTTCTTCACCTCATTATCCAAGGCCTTGCGATAACAGATTTCTGCCATACGATACTGTCCCTGACGGTAATACGACACTCCGCGCCAACGATTGGCATTTAACGCAGAAATATCTCCGGCCATCTCAAAACTATCCGTCACCTCACGCATGCGCTCGTAATCCTTTGTGACACCGACAGCAAAAATGACACTATCGGCACGGCTAGCGCGTATTTCACGCTGTTGACGGGCATATCGACACGACGTAAGACACATGACGACTGTCAACAGCATCAGAGTCACTCGGAATAGTTTCGTCTTGTTCATATTTCTATGACTTTTCGGTTCATTTCGTTGCAAAGGTACAAAAAGTTTGGGGTTTAGATGCAAAAGTTTGGGATTTTTTGTACCTTTGCACGCAAATATTCAATAATTATGAAAAAAATATTGACTTTTGTGGCGGCTTTACTGATTACAGTAAGCGCTACAGGTAAATCAACGGAAAGTGACGTGATTGGAAAAAGTAACATCAAACTGACGAGTCGAATGATGACTCCTGAGGCCTTGTGGGCGATGGGACGCATCGGAGGTGTCGAGGCCTCTCCCGACGGCAGTCGAGTAATCTATCAGGTAGGTTACTACAGTGTCAAACAGAACAAGAGCCGCCAGGTTATCTGCATCATGAATGCCGATGGAACCGGGAATCAGCAACTGAGCACCAGCGCCAAGAGCGAGACCGACCCAACGTGGTTGGACGCTCAGACCATTGCCTTTGTCAGCGGTGGCGAAATATGGTGTATGAAGGCCGACGGTTCAGAGCGTCGTCAGCTGTCAAAAACCGATGGCAACGTCGAGGGTTTCAAGTTCTCGCCCGACCGCAAGCAAGTCATCATCATCAAGTCGCTACCCTTCCATGAGGTTATCAAGAAAAAACCTGAGGACCTGCCTAAGGCCACAGGTCGTCTAGTTACTGACCTGATGTATCGTCATTGGGACCATTACGTGGAAAGCATCCAGCATCCGTTTGTCTATGAAGTGGGCGATGATTTGGTCATCGCCAATAACGGAACAGACATCCTCGAAGGAGAGCCGTACGAATGTCCTATGGAACCCTTCGGCGGTATCGAACAGCTGGCTTGGAGTCCCGACTCAAAGACTATTGCTTACACCTGTCGCAAGAAAACTGGACTGGAGTATAGCATTTCTACCGATTCGGACATATACTTATATAATATAGGTACCCGCGAGACGAAAAATCTCTGCAAGCCTGCCGACTATGTTGCGCCGAAGGTTGATCCTACGATTACACTGGCAACTCAAGCCGTGAATGCAAAGGAGAACCTCGTGAACAATGTCGGTTACGACCAGAATCCACAGTTCTCGCCCGACGGGAAATATGTAGCGTGGCTTTCGATGGAACGCGACGGTTACGAGGCCGACCTGAACCGTTTGTGCATCTATTCACTGGAGAATGGTTCGAAGCGCTACCTCAATTGGCAGAGTGACGTCGATGCCTTCTGCTGGGCTCCTGTCAGTGGCAAAAAAGTGAAGGCCGCCGACCCGCAGTTCTACTTCCTCAGCGTATGGCACGGATGCTGTAACATGTACGTTGCCAGTCAAAAAGGGGATGTCTCTCAACTCACTAATACATGGGACGACTGGACCAGTATCCAGATGGCCAACAACGGACAGCGCATCCTCGCAACCCGTCAGAGTCTCTCCGCCCCCACAGATATCTACATGGTGACACCCACCGCGAAACGCGCGGGCAGCGGTTCGCCCGCTGCCATCCAGCAGTTGACCCACGAAAACGACCACATCCTTTCGCAGCTGACGTTCGGCAAAATGCAACAATACTGGGTGCCAACCACCGACGGCAAGAAGGAACTCGTCTGGGTGATGTTGCCTGCTAACTATGAGGAAGGCAAGAAATACCCCACCCTGCTCTTCTGCGAGGGCGGTCCGCAGAGCCCTGTCTCTCAGTTCTGGTCGTACCGCTGGAATTTCCAGATGATGGCTGCCAACGGTTATGTCGTCGTAGCACCGAACCGTCACGGTCTGCCCGGCTTCGGACAAGAGTGGAAGGAAGAAATCTCGGGTGACTGGACTGGTCAGTGTATGGATGACTACCTTAGTGCCATTGACTTTGCCGCAGACTCACTACCCTTCGTCGACCGCGACCGCCTGGGCGCCGTCGGTGCAAGCTTCGGCGGTTTCAGTGTCTACTACCTCGCCGGCATCCACAACAAACGCTTCAAAGCTTTCATCGCCCACGACGGAGCCTTCAACCTCGCTGCGATGTACTTGGAAACCGAGGAGAACTGGTTCTCGAACTGGGAGTACGACGAGGCCTACTGGCACCGCCCGCAGATGCCTCGCGCCAAGAAGACTTACCACGACTCGCCGCACAAGATGGTGGAGAAATGGGACACGCCCATCCTTTGTATCCACGGCGAGAAGGATTACCGCATCAACTACACGCAGGGCATGTCGGCATTCAATGCTGCCCGCATGAAGGGAATCCCCGCAGAATTCCTCGTGTTCCCTGACGAGAATCACTGGGTATTGAAGCCCCAAAACGGTGTGCTTTGGCAAAGGACGTTCTTCGACTGGCTGGACCGCTGGCTGAAATAGAACTTTCGTAATAACGAAATAACGATATAACGACAAAAAACAATAATAATGACACAAGCAATTCAAAAAACACTTCGCGACAGCGCAGGAATGCGCTGGACCGCGCTGCTGCTCTTGGCACTTGCCATGTTCTGCAGCTACATCTTCATGGATATCCTTTCACCCATCAAGGACTTGATGCAGGAGACCCGCGACTGGGATTCAACGGCATTCGGAACGATGCAGGGCTCAGAGGTATTCCTCAACGTCTTCGTGTTCTTCCTCATCTTCGCCGGCATCATTCTCGACAAGATGGGCGTACGTTTTACCGCCGTGCTCTCAGCGGCCGTCATGCTGGTCGGCGCCATTATCAAATGGTATGCTGTCCACGAAAACTTTGCCGGCAGCGACTTGGAAATGTGGTTTACCAACAACCTCAACTATATACCCATCTTTGAAGAGCTGGGAGTATCGCCTTTCTATGCTGGCATGCCTGCGTCTGCCAAGTTTGCCGCCTGCGGATTCATGATCTTCGGTTGCGGCTGCGAGATGGCCGGCATCACGGTGAGCCGCGGAATCGTGAAATGGTTCAAGGGGCGCGAGATGGCTTTGGCCATGGGTTCCGAAATGGCATTGGCCCGTCTGGGTGTTGCCACGTGTATGATTTTCTCGCCGTTCTTCGCCAAGTTGGGCGGAGAGATTAGCGTCAGCCGTAGCGTTGCCTTCGGTGTGGTCCTGATGTGTATTGCACTCATGATGACCATCGTCTACTTCTTCATGGATCGCAAGCTCGATGCACAGACCGGTGAAGCAGAAGAGAAG
>JAEEGL010383043.1_pt1 | contig 15961 bp, 12 predicted proteins | sample 9134231 | NCBI WGS metagenome assembly JAEEGL01 (sample SAMN16246548, study PRJNA631951) | gut metagenome | biome: gut microbiome; feature: rumen; material: fiber-attached | host: Bos | place: Iran: Karaj | collected 2018-10 | reverse complement strand
CATTGTGCAAAGATACTAAATTAGTCGATGATTTCCAAATGTTTTGTGCTTTTTCTGTGGGAAATAGTGTTTGCATACACTTGAATTGAATGTGAATACATGTTATTATGAATTGATTTTCAATTAATTGTGTTCGAGTGTATGCAGTGTATGTGTTTTGTGAAGTTTGGAATTTCGCTCGCTTATTCGTATCTTTGAATAAAAATCGAAGATAGGCTGCATCTCGGAAATGAAAATAAATCAAGATTTGTTTTGCATTTCGCTCGATTTGCACTATCTTTGCAGCGATGATACACTACATTCAACTGCTTAGGCCGCTGCAATGGCTCAAAAACGTATTCGTCTTTGCGCCAATCTTCTTCAGCAACAATCTGTTGAAGCCTGACTACTTTTGGCCCACGCTTGTGGTGTTCGCATCATTCTGTCTGATTTCGAGTGCCATCTATTGCTTCAACGATCTGAGGGACGTTGAGGCGGATCGTCAACATCCAAAGAAATGCCATCGCCCAATTGCATCCGGAAAGGTCTCAGTCAGAGGCGGTTACGTGATGATGATGATCTGTACGATTGCTTCTTTCGCATTAATTCCGCTGGCGATGAGCCCCAATACACCTTATTTATATATAATAGTGGCGGCTTACTGGCTGTTGAACATTGGCTACTGCATCCGCCTGAAGCAGATTGCCATTCTCGATGTGTCGATTATTGCTGTCGGATTCGTGATGCGTGTGCTGGCAGGAGGTGTCACCACAGACATCTGGATTTCCCATTGGCTGGTGATGATGACCTTTCTGGTTGCACTCTTCCTGGCCTTCACCAAACGCAACGACGACTATCGCATCTATGAACAGACGGGCACCAAGCCTCGCGTATCGATTACGGGTTACAACAAGACCTTCATCAATGAGGCCACAGCCATCATCGCTTCAGTCACCCTGGTTTGCTACATCATGTACACCATGTCGCCTGAGGTCATCGAGCGCATGGGTACCCGTTATGTCTACCTCACCAGTGGTTGGGTTCTCGCAGGCCTCCTTCGCTATCTCCAGAACATGATAGTCTTTGGCCTCAGCGGCTCCCCCACGAAGAGCCTCGTCAAGGATCACTTCATTCAGCTCTGCATCCTAGGCTGGATCGCCTCGTTCTTTGTGATTATTTATCTGTAACGTCAATTAATCAAGTTAATAATTATGATTAAACTATCCTATAAAGCTCGCTTGCGACTCAAGTCATTATTGCATCCAATCAGGTCACTGAAGGCATTGTATTTTATTCATTACATTGAGCATACGGAAAAATGGAAGGAGATTATTGACAATGATCCTAAGAAGGCGATTGAAATGAAGTGGAATCGTTACTATAGGGAGAAGTTCCCATGGAAGAATCCACGGACGTTGAATGAAAAGGTGACATGGATGGAGGTGATGACGGACACCTCAAAATGGACGGAATATACTGATAAGTATGAGGTCCGAAAACATATTGAGAGCCTCGGATTGAAGGATATCCTTACTGAATGCTATGGTGTTTGGGATCGTGTGGAAGATATTGACTTTGACAAGCTGCCTGACAAGTTCGTATTGAAATGTACACATGATTGTGGTAGTACAGTCATCGTGCGTGACAAAAGCAAGATGGATAAAAAGAAAATTTTCGAATTCTTAGGCAAATGTGTTTCTAAAAGATATGGATATGATTCTTGTGAACCTCATTATACTTATATTAAACCACGTTTGATGGCTGAGAGTCTGATTGAGATGGACAATACTTCTGAGTTTACATCGGCGACTACTGTTGACCATAAAATAAGGTGTATTAATGGCAAAGCACAATATGATATGGTGTGCTATGACCGAAGTCTGGAAAGTGGTAGTGGAGGCAGTAAGACCGTCTATGACCTGTATGATATCCACACATGGCAGCCTATGCGTCAGTATCTAGCAGATCCTGGGGTGCAGTACAAGAATGTGCCGCGACCGGAGAATTTGGAGAAGATGGTTGAGATTGCAGAGAAAATTGCGCAAGGCTTCCCTCAAGTACGTGTTGACCTCTATAATGTAAAGGGCAGAATCTTTTTTGGCGAGATGACTTTCTATGCCTTTTCAGGTATGAACAATCATTTCACCATGGAATTCCATAAGATGATTGGTGATAGGATTTTATTACAAGTGGAGTAGGTCCTACAACTATTTGGGGGGTATAATTTGTTCTAAGATGGCAAAATCTTACTTAATAAGATGTGAAATGTGTTGTAAGGGATATGATTCCTTCATTGATTTCCTGAAAGGAATTTGCATATTATTGATCATACTTACCCATTGCATTTCTCCTGAACTTAAATTGGCTATTGGTTTCCCTTTTTGGGGAAGTCTCGCTGTTCCTATTTTTCTTATTATTCAAGTTTTTCACTTTTATAAAAAGGGTGTTGATGAAGCAAAAACTGATTTTTCAAAGGTATGGAGAAGAGTTGCTCGTCCCTTTTTTATTGTAGAATTTGTATTATTTGCTTTATGGCTTTATAATGATTGTGTGACCAATGCCTTTGCATTACCTACGTTTAAAGATTCCTTATTTATGTTGGCGGGTGGTCCAGGATCCTATTATCCGTGGATATACATACAATTTGCTTTCTTTCTTCCATTATTCAAGCCATTATTAAAAATAAGGTTAATATACACGTTTATCGCATTTCTTATTATATCGCAATTTTCGGAAATAATATGCAAATTATCTGATATGCCGGAATGGATATATAGACTGACTTTTTTCCGATATGTTTTCCTTGTTTTTCTTGGTTTTCTTCTTGCTACAAAAGGTTATGTATTGAAATGGACAACAGTATTGATGTCTGTTATTAGTTTGGCATCAGTTTTCTTTTTTACATATACGAAAATTGATTGTGCTCCTTTCTTTTATAATGTTGAAGCATGGTCAACTTGTCATTGGATTTGTTACATTTATATTTCATTCTTAGCGATTGTTGGTCTTAAATATGTTTTTTTATACATTCAAAATACGGTAATTACTACCCATATAAAATTAATAGGTATATATTCATATGAGATATATCTTTTTCAGTTGGTTTATTTTACATATATATCAGAATATGTGAATAATTGTCTTTCTATAATAGGAAACTCAATGATGAATATAATTGTATCTGTTATATTGTGCGTTGTTCCTGTTTATATATATAAAAAGATGAAGACGGTTCTAAAAAGAAAAATTCGCAATAGTTCTCATAACTACAGCTCCTAATGAAATTGTTATTTTTTGTTTTATGCTGTCTGTTTTTTCTTTATTTTGAATAATCTTATATTGCTATTTTATTGCGGCAAAGAATTTCTCTGCGTAGGATTCCTTATCGAAGAGTTTGGCTCGCTCTATTGATGATTCAGACATTCGTCTTCGCTTTTCAGGATGCTCATAGAGGTAGAGAATGGCAGTGGAAAGGTTGTTGACAATATTATCTTTTTCAACAATCGTGGCTACACCCTCGCAAATCTCTGGTATTCCACCGCTTCTTGTTGTGATCAGAGGCAGACCTGCAGCCAGAGCTTCAACAATTGTCAGGCCAAAAGGCTCTTCCCACATAGAGGGGATTACGGCAATGTCGGCAAGATGCAAATAATCAGGGACGCTCTTATACGGAATAAAACCTGTAAACACAATTTTGTCTTTAATAGATTTTGCTTTATCTTTAAGTGAACGTACAAATTCATTGTCGTTTTTGGCATTGGCAAAGAAGGTGCCACCAATAATCATCAGTTTTAAATTTGGCACGTCTTTTAGTATAAGCATAGCATCAATTAATTCAGAGACACCTTTATCTTTATTGATGCGACCACTATATACGATGACAAAGTCCTTTTTGGAGAAACCTACGGATTTACGGTTGATAAGGGATTCCTCTTTAGGTAGGAAACTGTTCACGTCAATAGCATTGTAAAGAGTTTGTATCTTAGGCGACGGTTGTATTGTGGAAACCCTGTCTTTGATATAATTAGAACATGTTAGAATTATAGTAAAACTATTAAATATGATATCGTGATATCGTGAATTAGAATTTAGTAAATCATTATTAAGATGTAATATTAGGTTCTTGTAACCTCTTTGTGATAGTTTATAGGCATGTCCTGGGCTATTCTCTAATATGATATAGTCGTAATTACTCTTTTTTATATCTTTGTATGCTTTCTCAAAATAGTATTCAATGAAATAGTTGTAATATGCTTTGGATGAATGGAAATACTTATAAGTTCTTCTCTTAATTCGGGCTTTGAGACTGGTGACATCAATAAAGTAATAGTGATTTACATCAGAAGAAAGTTCAGGCTCCTTCATAACCTTAGGATCCCATATACTATAAATAGTAATATCGTGCAATTTCTTTCTGTTATTGTATTCCAGATAGAAATCAATCAGATTCTCTACAGCTCCTCCTTGGACAGCAGGTACAGGGAGCATACCACAGGTTAAAATAGCTATTTTCATATAGATACAGTTTTACTAGTTATTTCATTCTACTTTTACCTATTTTCCAAATGATAAGATCTTTCCATTGGTAATACTTAGTCATAAGTGAACGGTTTCGGCAGTATAAACGAAGTCGGATGTTGACGAATCGTTTGGGATAGTCGATGATGGCTCTGGGTGTTACTAGGAAATGACTGTAGTCTGTAACCCGATCCTTCATGAAACCCCGATGTTGGAAATGGGCGTAAAGAGATTCTTTCCTCTCTAAATGTCCGTTATTGAATCGAAGCATATATAATTTGTTGTCGATATGCTCAAATATAACCTGTTGCCAGCCTCTTGTAAGGCTATTAAAGTGGTAACTTTGCTTGGGTTTAGAGGCATTATCAAAAGGCCACTCCAACCAACAGTCGTCAGGATGGCAACCACGCCACTTATCACCAAATCCTTTGTATTCAAATTCATCGAAATACATAGAACGTTGTTGGGTTAGAGCATCTTTATAATCAACATAGCCCTCAATCGCTTTCATGAAGAAACTATTGGTGTATTCATCGTTATGATATAGTGAAAAATGTCCATAACCGGAAATCATTTTATAACGGGATAGTACATCATCTGTTATGAAATGGCGTATGTTGCCATAAACCACATCTAGGTCACCCCATCCCCAAAAGTCGTAATCTTTTATGAATTCGGAGAGAATATAGGCAAAGGCGGGACGGTAGTCACATATTTTGTAGGGGCGATCAAGCACAATGGGGAAGTCAAACTTGATCTGCACCATTTGCTTGAAATAGGTAAAAGACATTCTGTGTACTATGATGTTTTTTGCAGGTTCAACATTGCAGTCTGTGAAAAACATGAAGTCTATGTCTGTGTTATATAGTGCTGATGCACGCCACATTTTGTATTGTGGTGGCAGCGTGCCAAAGTGGGGGAAAAAAACTATGATTTTTTTCATTTTGTTTAGATTTTAGCTATGATGTAATGTCGAATACGCCATCGCCACCCCCTTATGCTTGTCATGAAGCAGAATGGAGGCATCATACAAATGAATAGGCAGAAACGGCGCCATGTGAATCTCGTCCTGAGTTTATATGCTGTTTGGAAAGCGTATTTCCAGAAAACGCACCAATGATGTAATGAGTGCAGTCGTGCAAGATTTATCATACTAAACACGATGGTTTCTCCTATGTATCTACTATGGCATGGTTGGATGTCATTACGTAGGAGTAAGTCATTGATAATTATATCAGATATTATAATATATGATGAATAGCGTTTTATGAGTGAGGTCTTTGAGGGGGAGTTGATAATGCTGTCTTTGTTCTTATAATAATAATAAGTACCTTTATGGCAGAAGACAGCAGCGTGAATCTGTTTTGAAATGAAATAGGTCCAATAATGATCCTCCATGATAAGACCGACAGGAAACAGTAATGAGTTCTTCGTTAAGAAGGTACGTTTGATCAGTTTGTTCCAAGCTGTTCTATGAGTTTTACATAAAATGATATTTTCAAGTTGTCGCTTGTTGTCACAGAATTCTGGTACATCTGAGTCGATATGTCCTTCATTTAATACTTCTGTTCCTGTTATTATGTTTCCTTGTATGTAGTCAGCATCAGGATATTTCTTGGCCAAATTTGTCAATATCTCAATGCAGTCAGGAGTAATGGTATCATCGCTGTCCATGAAATAGATATATTCGCCTGTCGCATTTTTTAGTCCCGTATTACGAGCTGCAGATGGACCAATATTTTGCTGATGCCGTACTATAGTAAAATGAATAGCTCCATTGTACTGATTAATGAATTGCTCTGTCAGTTGAATACTATTGTCTGTTCCGCAATCATCTATCAGAATGCACTCGATGTCGTGGTAGGTTTGGGCTACTACAGATTGTAGGCATCGGATGATATATGGTGCTACATTATAGACAGGTATGATGATAGTAACTTTCATAACTGTAATTTACTGATTATTCTGTATATTGCAGGCTTTCTTGCCACAAAATATTTCATTCCTTTTGTTAGGAAGAATAGCATAAAGAAATAGAATAGAATAAGCGGAACGAATACCGCTATACCAAGGGTGATAAGCATAATCAGAGAATTGGCATAGGGAATAATAATCCACATCCTTAGCAAAATGGCAATTGCTACACAAAGGAAGAATGCAATATAGTATGGTATCATTCCCTTCCAGAATATCTTTACGCTTTTATGAAATCCGGATGTGAAAAGAAAATATGGTTTCCAGATGACTCCGGCAAATGCAATACTTATCATTTTTCCAAGTAGGATACCTACAATGCCAAAATGAGGAGCCAATAAAAGAGTAATTGTAATGTTTAGGAAAAACTCTGTCCATACAGCCCAAATGTCAGAAAACATGCCATGTGCACCTATAAATATCAGGACTGTTCCGTTGTGGAGCATTAAGAATATATTAGTGATAATGAGATATACGATTAGTTCGCTTAGCAGATACTGTTCACCAAGCCAATACTTTATAAAAGATTGTAGAAACAACAATAAAGGAAAAATTACAATACCGAGAATCAGGTAACGTGCTGCTGTCATTTCCCAATATACTTTCATGATATTGTTTTCATTTCCTTCTGCAATCAAGTTTCCGACTCCAGCATTGAGTCCTTCACTCAAAATATTGACAAGAAAGTTTAATTTGCTGATGACAATGGTGTAGTTGCCATATAAGGCCACATGTATCACCGATACAAAGGAACCAACTAATATCTCATCGCTGCGGAAGAGGATGAGATCCTTAATTTTCTGAATAAAAACCTGACGTGTTTTTTTCAATACCTCAGGGTATTTCTTCAAGTTCTTACGACCTTCTTTAAGGTTAATGTTGAGCCATGGGTAAATTTGGCGAATCCGAATATTGAATATCGTAATGCCGATGATAGTGAAAATTAACCCAACTGTTACCCATAGCCATAGGTTACGATAATACCATGCAAGCAGAATCTGGACAATACTTTGAACAATTCCGATAGTCTGGAAGTATGCACTAACCATGTATTGCTTTTGGTTTGCACTGACTAACAGGTTCTTGTAGTTGAAGATGTATCCAGCTGCAGATGATAAAAGGAAAGAGTAGAATGCAAAGTATGTCAATGGTAAGCCCGTCTCTAGATTTCCGAACCACCATGGGAAGAAAATGCTAATAAGAATACCGCCTGCAAGTATAATACCACCAATGCAGCGATAGAGAAATGCCAACATAGACATAACATCATTGATTTTCTCGTGATTGTCTTCCTGTAGAGGTTTGTATAGAAAGTAAACGATACTAGTACCAATGCCTAATTCTGCCACATTCAGATAGCCCATAATATTTCTGAGCATTCCTGTCAGGCCAATGAACTCTGCACCAAGACAGTCGAGGAATACCCTCCTGGAGAAGAATGCCAAGAACAATGAGAGCATGTAAAAAAACATGCCCACCTTGATATTCATAATGCTTCTATGTACCCGCTCTCCCATTTTAAGTTGTGTGCTCTGTATGAATAAAGTCGGTGTTTTTACGGTCTATATGTAAAAGATTCTTAAGCATGCGAAGAACCAGTCCAGGAATGGCGAAAACCTTGCCGAAAGATCGTATGCGTAATGGACTAGGGATGGCGATAAATAAGGCTGTAGCTAACAATGCGAAGAGTACCCACCACTTGTAACTCCAAACAGGAACGATGATAGTCACCAGAACTGATATTCCACCCAATAATACAATCAAGATAGACCTAGGAATTAGGGCCTGTTGAATTGTTTTGTCAACGAAATTAATCTTACCATGGATAATGGCATTAGGAACTTTTGGCAAGTTGCTTAATAGACTTTGAATCTGGGCTGTCATCCAGCGCATACGTTGGCGTTGGAAATTATCTTGGTTACTTACCTTCTCATCGAATACATGGATATCGGGTGCATATTTGATATAGACTTCCTGATGGAGTAGGAGGGCTTCCATTTCACGGTCTTCTCCTGCAGTTTTTAGTTGAAAAACATTTTTCTTGAATAGTTCATAGTCGAAACACATGCCTGAACCAATCAGCGCAGAGGATAACCCAAGGCGATTATGAGCCTTACGGAAAATGGTATTGTTGATTTCCTCACTGGTTCCATCCAATACTGCGACATCGTTGTTCGCGTTTTTAGCACAGCGGTGGCATTGGATAGCATCATAGACAGAGCAGAGAATATTCAATTGAGACAGGAAATCAGGACGAACAACATTGTCGGCATCCAAAACCACCACATTATCAAATTCTCCTTGAACTTCGTTGATGGCATATTGCATGGCCTTAGCCTTGGAGCTTTTTTCAAAAGTAGGAGTCAGCAGTGTGATGGGCAGCGATCGTAGATAATCATTAGTTCCGGGCTGCATGTGATCAGAAATGACTACCAGAGTATAATGCGACGTTGGGTATTCTTGCATGAGGAACTGCTCCACTGCATTGATGATGACACGGTCTTCGTTGTAGGCAGGATAAAGCACCAAGAATCTGGTCAGCTCATCCTTTAATGCTGCAGCCCGCGTGGCAAACTGATCATCTTTGTCGTAAAATAGAGATATCAAGGCAAAGAATGCCACATAAGCGACAGATCCTAGGATGATGAACCAGATAATCCAGTCAATAATATGAAGTATTTGCCACATCATGATTTGAAAACTTTATTAGATTTGAAATTGAATCTGCCTCCAAGAAGTTTGGTGCTGATGATTCCCCAAAGCGTTACTAGAGGGGCGCGGAGGAAAGTCTTGTCCCACATTTCGTCTACAAGATAGTCGGGAGTAGCAATAGCAAAAATGAATAGAGCGATAGAACCAAGTATCCACCATTTGAGTGCCAATGTGAGGTAAATAAAGGGAAGAACAAGGCTCATTAAAATGATAAGCCCTACCATCGTCGTTCTTGGTATCAGCATCCATTGGATAATCTTGTCAGCCCAGTCATATTGCTTCCTGATTATGGCACCAGGGAGAAATCTTATATTGCGGAATAGGTTCTGAAATTGTTGTATGGCCCAACGTCCGCGCTGTTCATTCATCTTTGTCGTAGTTCGCTTCTTTTCACCATATACTAAGATGTGGTGGAAGTAGTCAATAAATATTCCTTGGCGAAGCAATAAGGCTTCCAATTCTTTATCTTCACCCGCCGTCTTGGCTTTCATGACGTTAGTTTTAAACCAGTTGAAATCGAATGCTGTTCCAGATCCTGCCAAAGCTGCTGAGACACCTAAATTGATATGTCCACGGCGGAAGATGTTATTGTTGATTTCCTCAAAGATCGAACCCATGCGCGCTGCTGCTGTATCTCTGTTACGAGAGATTCGGTGAAACTGGATAGCTTTGGTCGCTGCTGTTTCAAAAGCATCATTGACTTCAGTTAGGAATTCCTGCCCCACAATATTATCAGCATCTAATACCAAAGCTATATCATAAATTTTAAATGCTGGTAGATTAAAAATGGCGAATTGTAATGACTTGGCCTTGGTACTCACCTCAAAGTCGGGTGTTAATAGGGTAATGGGATATTGAGCCAATTTCATGTTCGTCATCTCACTCTGGTGGTCAGAAATCACAACCACGTCGAACATACGTTGGGGATAGGACTGGCTCAAAATTGACAAGACAGTATGCTCAATCACATTATCTTGTTGATATGAAGGGATAAGAATTACGAAGCGGCGTTGTGTTTTTGCTTTATTGATGACTGTGTTTTTTTCAAATAAAGCAGCTACGGCATACACACCCAAATATAGTACTGTTCCTGCTACAAACGCAAAAAGTGTCCAATCGATAATATAGAGAATTAACCAATAGTTCATATCTTTAGTTTATAGTTTAACGTTTATAGTTTATAGATGAATACCTTCCCATTTCAATATTCCATTGATTACAGCTTTGACATGATCAATTTTGCCTTTGAATGAATATTTCAGTACATCTCTAAGGGCAACAACGCATGTTAAATAGCAATATGCTAGATATTTAAATACCCCATGCCAGTTACGTTTGACTAAAAGTATTCGATTGCGTGTGATATAATAAGTGCGCAAAGGACTGTTCTGGCCTGTTGACTGACTTTCTTTATGAAAAATGGTGCAGGCTGGATCGTACCAGATTTCGTAACCGGCTCGGGTGAACATCATTGACCAATCTAATTCTTCGTAATAGAGAAAATAATCTTCAGGCATAAAACCAACCTTTTCTATAGCTTCGCGTTTGATTAGCATGGCAGCGCCATGAGCGTAGGGAGTGGAGTGTGCAGTGTCATATTGGCCGTGGTCTTCCTCACCGAAGCCTATAGAGCGGTTACGGACCGTTATTTTGGAGAGTGGAGTATAGCCTGTGAACTGGATTAGATAATCGCCCCATGCGAAGCGAATCTTTGGACATACCATAGCTATATTGGGGGACGACTCTAATCTACTAATTAATGGATGGATATTGAAGGTTTTAAAATAAGTATCGTTGTTTACAAGAAACAAATATTTGCCCTTAGCTGCTTTGATACCTAAATTATTACCTCCAGCAAAGCCAAGATTCTTGTCACTTCTAATAACTTTGACTTGTGGATATCGTTCTTGAATAAAGCTCGCTTCATCTTCTTTTGAAGCATTATCTACAATTATCACCTCCATGTTTTCATTGAAGGGGATGGACTCAATCAATGCGCAGGTCTCTTTCAAACCATTGTAATTGATGGTAATAATTGATAGTTCAATGTTCAATATTCTATATTCAATTTGTTAAACTCTCGAGGCAAGTTTCCTCTCTAATTTTATACGTTTTTTTTCTTCTTGTTTTGCCAATCTTTTTTGTTCGTATTTTATCCATTCAGGTTCTAAATAAGGTAGAATATATACAATTGTCAGTCCACCATAAAAAGTAAGGCCATTTGGAAATTGCATAAGAACCATATTCGCATAACCTCCTAATTGTATGGCTATAAATGCGCAACAGAGTCCTCCACCAATGCCTATTAATGAAGGGCTTTTTAATCTAAATAAAATAATATAGCAAGCACCTCCTAACATCATGAGCATGGTTATAATAAATATAGTAATGCCAATAATTCCTGTTCTTAACCATATAAATACATACTCAGAATCAGCCGCTATTGTTGACATCAAATTGTATTTGTTGTTAGAAGGAACATTTGTTCCAAACATTCCAATACCAATTCCCCATGGCGCATCCCTCATATATTTTCTCATGGTTTCTTGGTTGATGTCTCTTACATTTGCTGATGCATCACTCCTGTCAAATGCAGAACGCATGCGCCGAATCTGTTGGTTGCCTTGTCCAATATTAGTAAAAGCTAAAATGAAAAGAAAGAAACTGCCAATAATTGCAGCTGGTATAGCAATCTTGAATGATTTTGATAGTACAATATAGGCTGCAAATCCACCAGTCATACAAAATATGGCGGTTCTTGTACCAGAAGCAAACATACTTTTTATAACAAGTATTCCTACAATTATAAACAACAGTCTATCTTTTTTTATTTTTGTCGTAATACCAAAAATAAGAAATGCAACAGCAGATGCGGCAGCGTTACAACCATAGTTCGCCGCATCACTGAAGGTAGAGAAGTATCTAATTAACGTACCGCCTTGGATAATATGTGTCGCCCTTCCAGAACCATATAAGAAACCTTCTTCTGCTGTAGTCAATCCAATATTTTGTTGTTTCCATGTCCAAATGGCAGAAAATAATGATAGAAATGCCCAAAGTTTTAAATAATTGATTAATATTTTGGGTGATGAAATATAAATGGAAAAAACAAGAAATATATATAATAATTGGTATGCCATCATACGTACTCCTTGATACCAAGCTCCAATATTGATTCCTAAACCGCAGGTGTCATTCAATATTTCTAATGTGCAAAATCCACACCAAATAATTAAGGCTAATAGCATTATATTCACACATCTTTCAAAATGGGGATTTTGTTTTGCATCAATAATTGCAATGGCTAGTAAAATTATTTGTAACAATTCATTATATAGAGACTTTGGGCCAGGAAGTGTGAAACCATGCATTTGGATAAAATAATTAACTAATATCAAGACCCAGAAGGTAGACATTCGCCATTTAAATGCGATATAGACAAAAAAAACGACCAAAGGAAGAAGACATACTACAGCGAAAGCAGGAAGACCTGCTATTATTAACTGATAAATAGCCAAACAAAATAGGAGAAAGAGTAATAAAACCCTTCCTCCGTTTTCTTGGGCGTATATTGTATAGCTATTTATCATGCTCTATTTTGCGTGACTGTTTTCAACAGCGGTCAATCCCATTTGTGACATTCTGTATACAAAGTTGTTAAACTTGGTGTAGGGTGGTAATTGACCTACAAACTCTTCGACTGCATAACGCTGGCATTCAGTTAGGTACATGAATAGTGTGTTTTGATCTTTCAGTTGGGCTTGAAGTTCCTTCAGCGCCTTCTGATCTACATCTTTCCATGTACGATTAGCACGGGTTACTATCAGATTGATGGTCCCCATGTTCAGAAGTCCAGGTGGGATAGAGTTGTCATCTAGGTTCGGATACTCAATAATAGCAATCTCGTTTGGCAGGATGTCAGGACAGATATCCTTTATGTCTTTGGCCATGATAAAGCGGCTATCTTCTGCCAAGAAGTCCTCGTCGTAAGTAAGGCGTCGAACTTGCAGGCCAATAGAAATCCAGTAGTTCTCCAGTTCCTGAGCAATGTAACTTTTACCATTAGCAGCATCTGTAGACAATAAGTTGAGAACATTCTGCTGGCCTTCCTTAAAGTTGGGGAGAAGGGTCTTGCTTAGCTGTCGCAAGGCCATGTCGGCAATAGTCTTGTTGAAGCGACGATAGCGCAGGGTACTTTCTTTAGGGAAACACCCCATGACAGGAATCTTCGTAATACGTTCTGAACGCATACGATCACGGAGTGTACGATCCAACAATTCAATGATGAAGAAGTACATAGCAGTTAGTATAAATGTTAGCATGAATGCACCCAAAAGAATCATCATACGATTAGTTGGTTGCGCATTCATCGGGAACATCGGTGGGTTCAGCACACGAAGTGTTGCTGTTGACATCTGAAGGTTTTTTTGACGTAAGCGAGCAGAATTTAGTGCTTTTAACATCTCCATATAGTTTCCTTCAATAAAGGTAATATGCCTGTCTTTGCGAGCTATAGTTGCTCCTATTGGCGCATAATAAAGGATCTCTTTATCTAGTTTCTCTCGCATGACATCCTGAGCACTTTCTTGCGCCTTGGTCTTCTCTAGCAACAAAACCTGATCCAACCATCGGCCTATCATGTCATTTGCTTTCACACCCGTTTCTGTACTATAGGAACCAGCTTCGATATCTTTTACTAAACCTCGTACGTTGTTTGTGGCATCTTGAAGCATTTTTTCTGCTTTGGCCAATTCTAATTGGGATTCCACGCCAGTTCCACCACCTTCACTGTTCATCAACCGGAGATTAGATATACGAGATTGTATACGAGAAATATCTGTTACTTGATCTGTGAAATCCTTATTAGCTTTAATAATTTTAGCACGATCCCCCAACTGTCTCTCTAAGTAATCCATTAAAGCGCGTGTGGTCGTCTTATCAATAAGCAATGAATTGTCTGAGACCTTTTGTGCTGCATCTAATCCAGAAAGTTGTTTGGTCTGTTCACCATAATTTATAATGCGTTTTTCCACATTGTAACGAATCATGTCATCTTCTGCATTGGTCAGAATTCGATACAAACGTGCCACTTCTCTCTCAAAAAATTTGATGACATTATTGGTCTCGCCATAGCGTAATTGGGCGTACTGGCGTGCAAATACTTCATTCAGAATGTCTAATGTATTATAGGCAATACCCGCATCATTTGCAGAATAGCCAATGTCGATTATATCACTTTTATTTAATTGTAAAACTTTTAAACGTGCAGTAATGTTGTTAATGCCAAACCATGGGTGATAATTTGTAAGGCCAAACAGGAAATTGTCTGCAGATGGCTTTTCGTAGGCTTTCAGATTTGCATAAGTAGCGTTTTCACTATTATGATTAATCAGAGCTTTAACTTCGACTGGTACACTATTACTTAATAGTCGGAAATGTTCAGCAGAAATATAATTGTTGTCTTTGTTCTGATTTCCGTACATCATACAGCGAGCAAATAGACGTAGTGATACCTCATGAATGGTTACGTCAGTTGTAATCAATAACATGAGATTTGTCATGTTCGTATTTGCTTGACCGCCTGCAACTCCAGAGCCACCCTCCAAATTGTATGCTGTAATCATACCAGTATAAATGGTCGTATTTGTGTCATAAATGCGCTCCATGTTGCGGGTAGAAAACCATGCTACCACTAATGCAATTAGTGGTAGAATAATTAAATACCAACGAATCTTATATAAGAACCTAACTATATATCTGAATAAATCCATATCAAATCTCGTTTTAAGTTATTTCTTTTGTTTTTTCTCAGCTTTAGCTGCAGCTTTAGCAGCTTTAGCTTCAGCTTTTTCTAATTTTTTCTCTTGTTTATTCTCTTCCTTAACGGCTTTTTTAATTCGTTTTTCTACAGCCTTATTCTCCTTGGCAATCTCCTTGCTTGTCTTTTGAGATTTTTCGTCAAGTGTTATCTCTGTGGTAGAATTAGTAATGATAGGCGTATGAGTTAGAATTTCCAAAGTCAAAATATCTGTTGTAATCTCAGTTTGGAGCTGTTGATAACTTAAAACTTGTCCACTTTCGTGTAATTTGGTATAAGCAAAATCTTCAATGCTCATATTGCCATTCTCAAAATCTTCACGATTCAGTGCACCTGCTCCTTGGTAAGCTGCAGCAGCTTCTCCTAATGTTTTTAATGATACTAAATTGTTGGTTATTTTAACATATAGTGTTGCAATCTGAAGTTTTAACTGATCATAAGCAATATCTTTCTGAATGATAGCTTGATCAACCTCTAACTTTTTGCGCTTGACAGCTGCCGTTAAATCCAAAATGTCTTCTAATGGCAAATTCAAATTAACGCCGACGTTCCAATAGTTTGACTCTGTTCCTTGATATTGCATCACCATCGGGGTATAAGCACCACTATTATTACCCCACATGTCTCCCTTTCCATAACTATAACTGCCACGAGCACTTATATAAGTAAAGATATGTCTTTTCTGCTTAGCTACTTCTGCCTGTGCTATTTGGCGGGCTTTTTCCAAAGACAATATTTGTGGATTTGCTTTTGCATTCTCTAACAACACCGACAATGGTGGCAGATGGAACTCAGAGAAGTTAATATCTTTATCCTTGCTGGAATCGAAGAATCCCGCAGCGATACCACTTTCGTCGAACTGGGCGGAGGCGGAAGTGGTTGTTCCTGCGATGGCTACAATAAATAATAGTCTTTTTAACTTATTCATTGCTATGGAGTTAATGTTGTTTTTAAACGTTT
>JAEEGL017216868.1_pt1 | contig 15962 bp, 14 predicted proteins | sample 9134231 | NCBI WGS metagenome assembly JAEEGL01 (sample SAMN16246548, study PRJNA631951) | gut metagenome | biome: gut microbiome; feature: rumen; material: fiber-attached | host: Bos | place: Iran: Karaj | collected 2018-10 | reverse complement strand
TCCACCACCACGGCTACGCCCTTGGTTTGCAGGTTTTCGGTAAGGAAATCGGCGATCTGCGCGGTCAGGCGCTCCCGCAGCTGCGGGCGGCGCGCGAAATTATCCACGATGCGCGCCAGCTTTGAAAGCCCGATCACCTGCCCGCCGGCGGGGATATACACGATATGCGCCTTGCCCACGAACGGCAGCAGATGGTGCTCGCACATCGAATACAAAGGGATATCGCGCACGACGACCATTTCGTCGTTGTTTTCTTCGTTGAACAGCTTTATAAACTGTCTGGGATCGTTCTCCAGCCCGGAGAAGACCTCCGCATACATATTCGCGACGCGGCGGGGCGTTTCGGCAAGGCCCTCGCGGTCGGGGTCCTCGCCGATGGCGAGCAGGATCTCGCGGACGGCCGCTTCGATTCTCGGTTTATCCATATTTTTCGCTTCCTTCTTACGGCGTGTAGGCTACGGTAAAGCAATAACTGCGCAACGAGAGAAGATCCCATCCCGTCGCTTTGTTTTTCCGGTTCAGCATTCCGATGCCCGTCAGCGTTTTGTCGCCTACTCGGAGCTTCGTCACGTAACCGCGGTCGGCATCCAGAGAGCCGTCATGCTGCAGGATCTCAAACCACTCGGCGGGATCATCCGAAAGCTGCACGGTGGGATCCCATCTCAAGATCCGCTCCCGCATCTGCGCAGAGGTACAGGTCCACTGGTGCGCGAAATAGCTGACTGTGGACGCCTCGAACGGCGAGCTGACCGATACCGGGAAATCGCCGCCGCCCCACGCCTCTTTGGCGCTCAGCGTTCTGCCGGCGCAGCAATCGAAGTACGCGGCGAGGACGGCTTTTTGATCGGGATCGCCCTGCATGGCCAGATACTGCCCGAAGGTCTCGCGGGCGGCGCGCTTGGCGGATTCCGTACATCTTTCGTAATTGCTTTGGCTGTAACGTACCGAGCCGACGTAATAATACCTGTCGACGTTGAAATCGAAATATTTAAGGAGGGTATATACCGCGATCGCCTGCGCCTTCTGCGCTTCGAGGGGCGAAGACCCGCCGATCTCCTGATCCACGATGCGGGCGACGAGCTTTTCGGTATCGGTATCGTATTCCTTTCCGTAATTGCCGTTGTAATAACCGACGGTTGCGGGATAACTGTCGTCTTTGACGATCTGCGTGCCGAAAAAGTAATACGTGGAAATAAACTCGTACGGGAACCCGGCCTTCGCCATCGCGATCGCTCCCTGTTGGGACAGACCGACGGCGTCGCCGTTGCCGTACGTGGTGAACGTGAACGTATCGTGCTCCTTGCTCACGGGCGGGGCTTCCGGGATGGAGGTGGGCAGGTTCGCCATCAGCTCCTCGTACGGGATCTCCGGCTCCGCGTTGGGATCGAAGGGCTCGCCGTCCGTTCCTTCGTCCGGAAGCGGTTCCAGCCCCACGGCGGCGCGCAGGATGCCGCGGGCGTCCGCCGCTGTCACCTCGTTGTCCCCGTCGATATCGCCCGCGAGGAACGCGTCGTCCGAAAGCTCCTCCAGCCCCACGGAAGCGCGCAGCGCGAGGCGCGCGTCCTCCGCCGTGACCTCACGGTCGCCGGAAAGATCGCCCGGCACGATGTCCCCCGCGCGCACCGGCAGCACCGTCGCGCAGAACAGCAGCGACAGCACAAGCAGCAGACAACATTCTTTTTGAAGGGATCGTCGGTACTTCATGGCGGTTCAGGTGGTGGATTCCGGCGCCGGGAACAGCGGTGTGAGCGCATCGCTTTCGGCCGCGGCGGAACCGGGGTCGGTGGGCTCGCCGCTTTCCTCTGCATTACCGCGGTTTACGGAAGCGGCGGGGCGCGCGGCGGTTTCGTTTTCCCCGAAGAACGCATCGTAAAGCGCGTAGACGTTGGGAACGTGCCGTTTGGCCCAATCTTTAAGCGTATAATCGTTTTGACGGAAATAATACCGTCCCCAGCCGCCGCAGGCGAGGATCATCGCCAGCACGGCGACGATGGCGACCTTTATGCCGGTGTGCTTCTTTTTGCCGCGCGCGGTGCGTTCCGCCGCGCCGGGCATTTCGCCGAGGCCGGCGTCCGCATCGATGATCCGGGTGAGAAGACGGCACAGATCGCTGCAGCAGCGGAACAGGAAATCGCCGGTGCTCTCTCCGTAAAACGACTGGAGCTCGCGCACCGTGGTTTCGGTATCGTTGGTAACGGCGACGTATACGGTTTTTTTCGCGTCCGGATCGTCGCCCGTGTAATAAGCGTTTGAAATAGCCACGCCGTAGGGCAGGCCAAGGAACTCCGCCGCCGTGATGGAAAGGTTCACCACGTATTCGTTGGGCGGGGTACTGCCGCGTTTTTCGGCCTTGGTTGCCAGCATCACCTGCTCCGCCAGCGACGGTGTGAACGACAGATAGCGCAGGAACACCTCGCTGGCCTTGGTGGCGGACACCGCGATCTTAACGTTTTCGCGGTCGACGGCAAAGCGCAGCTTTTCCGCGTAGTAGAACTGCAGCGGCGCGGCGCTGATCTCCGCCTCCAGAATTTCGTTCATATAGGGGATCACCTGCGAGGTAAGCAGCACGCGCGTCCGCTCCCCCGCCATCGGCAGCACGAACACGGTCTGGCGGCCGCGCTTGCAGGCGAACCCGGCGTATAACGCGTCCCGCAGAACGAAGATCTGCCCGTTTTCCACCACGCCGGCATGGCACATGTTAAAGTACGGGGACGCCAGCTCCGCTTCGGACGCGCCTTTGAGCGCGTCGGCCAGGAGCGCCTCGTTCACGGTAAGATTCAGCCCCAGCGCCTTGCAGAGGATCTCTTTTGTATCGGCGTACCCGGCGGCCGGCGCGAAAAACATGACCGTATCGGAATCCGAAAACGCGTTGCCGATGGATACGGTGGCGTCCTTGAGCGTTGCATACGTCTCCACGGCGGCGTTGTTCGTGAGCACCGGCAAAAACGTCCGCTTCAGGATGTCCTCGAACGCGTTATCCGCCGCGGAGGGATCGCCTCCCAAAATAAATATTCTCGCTTTCATGATCTTTCCCTTTCCTTCCGTTACGCCCGACGGCGGGCGACGCCGTCAGTTCTCGCCGGGCTCCCCGTTTTCTTCCGTGTCCGGTTCGGACGCGGGCGGTTCAAATTCGGAGACCGGCGGCGCCTGCGTGGGCTCTTCGGATGCGCCGCCGTCCCCGGAGGGCTCCGTGGGATCCGCCTCCGTGGGTTCCGTGGGGGCGGGCTGCGTGGGCTGCGCGGCGCGCTGCTGCGTGGTGGGTTCGGTTGTGGTCTCGATGTTTTTGCGGCTGCCCGTATAGTAGGCGGCCGGGAAGATCGCCGTGTTTTTGCACTCGTACACCTGGGAGGTGTTGATGGTTTCGCTCTCCCCCTCCCGCAGCTGCCGCGCAACGATGACAAGACGGCCGCTGTCGAAATAATTGCGGTAGCAGGTATACAGCATCAGCGTTTTATCGCCGGCCTGCACGTCCACGCCCGTGTGGATCATGGAACGCTTTTTGATCTGCTCCATTTTATCAAGGAATGCGGATTCACTTGAATAATCGGCGTCCAGATACTCAAACAGACGGCCGTTATCGTCCGCGGGATCGGCGTTGGTGAGCATTACGGCGAATATCTTCCATTTTGTGGTTCCGTAGAGCGTATCCAGCGTGATCACGGGCGCGCCGATATAGCCGTCCTTGGTCATATAGTCCTCAAGACGGTTGAAAATAAGGTGGTCGTGGGTGTTGTGCCCGTAAACGATGGTGTTTTTGCTGAGGCCTTCCGGACCCATGGAGCAGTTGATCTTCACGTAGGGATGCCCGTAGCGGCTGGTCTTTTTATAGAAATTGTGCCTGAGATAGTAATCGCCGTTCTCCGCCTTCGACTGCAGCAGCACGGTGCGGATGCGGAACGCTTCCTCCCCCGCTGCGTTCGTCTCTTTGATGGTAAGGTACCCTACCGTATCCTGGTTCAGCGCGTATACCTGCGCGAAGGCGTAATTCATGCCCTCCGGGAATTCCACGTCCGGGTATCTGGCCTTGATCTCCTCCCACGCGGCGGGCTGATCTTCAATGGGGACGTTCTTTGCCTCTTCTATATAGCTGTAATTCTCGTTTTCCGTTTTGATCTCCTTGCGGTAATTAACGTAATAAACCGCCAGATAGATCAGCGCGCCGACCAGCGCGACGAACGAGATATCCATGATCAGCTTGCGCACGATCTGCCTGCCGCTGTCGCCCGGGCAGGGCAGGTTGTTGTGCACGAAGCGGCTGAAGCGGGTGTTCTTTTTCTGCGTTTTTTTGCGGAACGCCTGCTGTTCGTTTTTGGATTTGCGCACGGTGTTTTCCGCGTCCGCCGTGGGCACGGCCCCGGCATAGGGATCCAGCCGTTCCTCGAACGGGGAATCCGACGCCTGCCGCAGGGCAACGGTATGCGGATCGGGCTGCAGCGTTACGGTGGGCTGCCCGGGCTGCGGCGCTGCGGCGGGCTGCCCGGGCTGGAGCGTTACGGTGGTTTGCTCCGGCTGCAGCCGGACGGTCACCTGATCGGGCTCATCCGCGGGGAATTCCGGGATCGGCGCGTACGCGCCGTGCTGCGGGGGCGGCGGCGTGCGTTCCAGCACCTCTTCCATCTGCGCCACGCGGCGCTCCTGTTCCTCCAGCTTCTGCTGGGAACGCAGGCGGGCTTCTTCCTCCTGCGCCTGTTTTGCCTTCAGCTCCTTGCGGCGCTGCGCCTTTTCAACGGTCTCCCTCCAGCGCTCCTTAAAGGCCGCGTCGCTGTCGAAATCGCTGGAGAACGCCTCCAGCACGGCGTTATCCACCGTGCGCTTCGCCTCCGGCGAAAGGCCGCGGGCGTCAGGCTGTTCCTGCGGCTGCGCGGCCGGCTCCTGCGGGTCGGCCCTGCCTACCGGCACGCCGCTGCGGAAAAGCGGCGAGGTCTCGTTGTAAAAATCGTTGTTATCCATTGTAAGCTCCTGTTCCTCCGAAGGGCGCCTTACGCCGAAGGTACGTTCCTTCGCCCCCCGCGGGGCTTCGGCGGCTTTGCGTTTGAGCGGCTCCTCCGCGCCCGTAAACCGGAACGGGGAAGGCTGCGCGCGGTCCGGCTGCATCGGCTCCCCGCCGTGCGTGCGGCTGATTTTGGAAGCCTCCTGTTTGGCCTGGTCTTCCCAGTCCGCATCGTAGATCACGCGTTCGCCGCTCTCGCCGATCCCGTAAGAGGGATACCGCACGCTGCCGTCGTAGGTGAATTCGGGACGCATAAGATCCTGCCCCTCCTGCGCCACGGTACCGCGCACGCTGGGCGCCATTTTACGGCTGACGCGCTGTTCCGCGCGCCGCTGCGCCGCAACGGCTTCATCCGCCTCGGCGTTGTAATCCCGCCGGGGGAAGGTCCTGCCCACGGCGGACCGCCGCGGCGCGTTCGGCTGCGGCTCGGGCGGCGCTTCACCGGGAACCGCGCCGTATTTTGAGATCATATCTTCGTAATCGGAACTGTACATGCCGTCCCGGTCCATGATCTCTCCCAGAATATCGTCTACGTTGGCGGCCGCGCCCGCGTTTACCGAAGCCTTCAGCTCTTCCGCGGTCATGGCCATCTCGTCCTTGTTATCCATGCACTTCTCCTATGCGTATAATATTTAGGTAAGATCGTTAAAAACAGGCGTATCTTTATACGGGTTCGCCAAAGAATTCTGCGTATACCAAAGCTGCGGCATACGGCGGTTTTCGTTTTGGAACGCGCTTGCTGTGTCCACGGTCTCGTCTTCGCCCTCGCGCACGAGCCTTGCCATCACCACGCAGCGCATTTCCACGTATTTCGGCTTGTTCATGATATAGGTGCAGGTGGAAAGGCACAGCAGCTTATCCGTTGACTGTACGTCCACCGAGGGATTGATGAACCAGCTGCGGAGCAGGACCTCCTGCACGAAGGGAACGGTCTCGCCGTCGGTGATGTTGGGGTCCCAGTAGTAGAAGACGTGGCCGTTATCGTCCTTGCCCTCCACGTTGGTAACGAAGCAGCCGAACACTTTCCATTTATAGCGGCCGTAGATCGTGTTCATTTCGATCACCGGGTGCGTTCGGTAAAAATCCACGCTGTAGTAATTCTCAAGCTCGGCAAAGATGGTTTCGTCGCTGGTAAGGTGGTGGCCGTAAATGATCGTCACCTTGGAGAGCGAATCCCTGCCGGGCGCAATGCGGTTGCGGTAATCCATCCAGATGGAGCCGCGGTTGATGCGCTGAAGCCAGAAGTTGTGGCGCTCGTACTTTTCGTTGTCCGGCCCCTGCATAACGGGGTAATCGATGGCGGTGCCGGGCAGCCTGATCCAACCGACGGTATCCTGATTGCGGGAATAGATCGGCTGGAATTCCGGCAGGATCCCTTCCGGGAACGCGACGCCGTTCAGCGTGGGGCTCAGCCCGGACGCCGCGGCGGCCTCCGGATGGTAAAGCGGATCTTCGGGTTCGGCAGCCTCCTCCTCCGTGTTGACGGCGGGGACCTGCGGCTGCTGCGGCTTGCTGCGCGTGAAAACAAGAAACACGCCGATAAACACAACGAGCGCAATGTTGACGGCGCACATGATCCTGATATAAATAACGCTTCCCGGGGTCTTTTTCCGGGCTTCGGTTTCAGACAAGCAGTCTCCTCCCTTCCGGCGCGGTTCTGCGCACGCAAACGGTTATTTCAATTTATAATAGCATATTTAAAAGAATAAAACAAGAGTAAATTATATGTAATATTAGGAAATGAAACCTAAATTATTCTGAAAACCGATAAAAAGCAAAAATCGGCAAAATGTAAATTGTTGCAAAATATTTCGGAAATCCGCTTTACTAAAGCGTAAATCACTGATATAATATAGATTGGTTTTTTACGGCCGGGCGCGCGGTGACGCGCGCAAAAAGGGAGGGCGGAACGGCATGCGGTACGGCGTAAAAACAAGCGCTGCGTGCGTTTTTGTTCTGCTGGCCCTGCCGGCGCTGCTGTTTTGCGGCTGCGCGAAAAAAACGGACTGCGTTGACCGCACCGGTTTTGCAATGGGCAGCCTGCTGACCGCGCGCGTTTACGGCGATAACGATACGGCCGGGGCGGCGGCTTCCGCGCTGCTTGCCGCAGCCGCGCAGACCGACCGGCAACTTTCGGCGACCGATCCCGCGGCGGAAATCTACCGCCTGAACGAGGCGGGAACGCTGCGTACGGACGCGCAGACCGCGGCGCTGCTGCGGCAAAGCCTTGCGCTGTGCGAAGCGCTGGACGGCAAACTGGATATTACGCTGGGCGCAGCGACTTCCCTATGGGGCTTTTCGGGCGAGACGCCGCGCGTGCCCGCGCAGGCGGAGCTTGCCGAAGCGCTCGCGGCCAGAGGCCTTTCCCGGGTGAAGATAAACGAAACGGAGATCACGCTTGCGCCGGGACAGAAGCTGGACCTCGGCGCGCTGGGCAAGGGCGCCGGGTGCGACGCGGCGAAGGCCGCGCTGGACGGCTTCGGCACGCCGGCGGTCGTCTCGCTGGGCGGCACGGTGCTGCTGTACGGGCAGAAGCCCGGCGGCGCGTGGAGCGTGGGCATAAGGGACCCGCACGGCGCGCAGGACGCCAGCTTTGCCACGCTGACGCCGGAAACCGGCGCGGCGGACGGGGCGATCTTTATATCCACCTCCGGCAGTTACGAAAAAACCTTTACCGAAAACGGAAAAACCTACCATCATATACTCGACCCCGTCACCGGCATGCCGGTGCAGACGGACCTGATTGCCGTAACGGCGGTTTCGCAGAGCGGGATCGTAAGCGACGCGCTCTCCACGGCGCTGTTTGTAAACGGCCTGAACGAAACCTCCCTCGGCTGGGTGCGGACCTATCTGACCGGCGCGGTATTCGTGTTTGCGGACGGGCGGGTTTACGTGACCGAGGGGCTGCGGGACGTTTTTACGCTCACCGATACCGCCGCCTACAGAGTGATTGAAAGCTATGCCGAACCGGACGCGCATTAAAAAAACAGATCTCATACTGATCGCGGCGCTGCTGCTTCTGGCGGGCGTGCTGTTCGCCCTCGGCCGGAGCGGCGAAAGCCCGACTGCCGCGGTGACGGTGGACGGAAAGCTTTTGTATTCCATTCCGCTGGACGGGGTGAAGGAGCCCTACACCCTCACGCTGGAAAACGGCGTAACGCTGGCGGTGGAGCCCGGCAGCATCCGCTTTGCCGCCTCCGACTGCCGCGGGCAGGACTGCGTGAAATGCGGCGCGCTGCGCCGCGCCGGACAGGCCGCCGCGTGCGTACCCAACAAAACGGTTATAACGGTATCGGGCAAGCCGGACAAAAACGCGCCGGACGCCCTGAGCTGGTGAACGCCATGCCGAAAACAGACGATACGAAGCTTTCGGGCGCAAAAAAAACCGCGCTTACCGGCCTGCTCGCCGCCGCGACGCTGGCGCTGGCATATATTGAACGGCTGCTTACGGCTGCCCTGCCGCTGCCGCCGGGCGTAAGGCCGGGCCTTTCCAACGTGGCGGTGATGTTCACCTGCATCGCGCTGGGACTGCCGTTCGCGCTGGGCATCGTTGTGATCAAGGCGGGATTCGTGTTTTTGCTTTCGGGCGCGTACGCCGGTGCGATCTCCCTGAGCGGCGGCATACTGAGCGTTCTGGGCGTATATGCGCTTACGCGGCCGTTCTGCAAACGGCTGTCCTATACGGGCGTTTCCGTGGCGAGCGCCGTGCTGCACAACGCGGGGCAGCTTGCGGCGGCCTCGGCCGTCGTGGGCAGCGGGCTGTACCTGTGGCTGGCCCCCGTGCTGCTGGTTTCGGGCGTGGCGTTCGGCTGCGCTACGGGACTGCTGCTGAACGCGGTGCTGCCCGCGCTGATCAAAATCATCCCCCATCTTCAAAATCCACATAAATCTGCGTAAACGGAGGAAAAGAACCTATGGGCAAGTTAAAACCGGACGCCATATTAAAAGCGGTAAAAAAAGGCCGCGGCGGCGTCTTTGTTTCCCATCACAAGCTCACGGCGGAATCTGAGACCGTGCGCATGCCCGCTCCGGAACGGGTAGTGCTGCCCATGCTGCAGCACATCGGCGCGCCTTGCACGCCCACCGTAAAAAAAGGCGATACGGTGGCCGTGGGACAGGTGATCGGCGATTCCGACAAATTTTTGAGCGTGCCGATACACGCGTCCGTTTCGGGCGTGGTGGAAAGCGTGGCGGACGTGAAGCTCGCAAACGGCACGATGGCCCCCGCCGTTACCATTTTAAGCGACGGCGAAATGCGCCTGTGCGAGGGCCTTACGCCCCCCACGGTAAACAACCGGGACGACCTTGTGAAGGCGGTGCGCGCCAGCGGCCTCGTGGGCCTCGGCGGCGCGGGGTTCCCCTCGTTTGTAAAGCTTACGATCTCGCCCGACAAGCCCATAGACACCCTCGTGGTGAACGCCGCGGAGTGCGAGCCCTACATTACGGTGGACTACCGCGAATGCCTGGACAACACGCACAACGTGATGAACGGCGTTTACCGGCTGGCGGAGCTGCTGGAACTGAAAAACGTGATTATCGCCGTGGAGGACAACAAGCCCAAAGCCATTGAGGTGATGAAGAAAATTGCCGATATGGACAACGACCGCGGCAACACGGTGCGGCTGATGACGCTGAAATCACGCTATCCGCAGGGCGCGGAAAAAATGATGGTGCTCTCCGCCACGGGACGCGTGGTCCCGGCGGGCAAGCTGCCCGCGGACGTGGGCTGCATCGTGATGAACGTGGGCAGCGTGGCGTTCGTTTCGCGCTATCTGGATACCGGCAAGCCGCTGGTGAGCCGCACCGTGACCGTGAGCGGCGACTGCATCAAAAACCCGATGAACGTGCGCGTGCCCATCGGCACCAGCATGAAGGACATCGTTGATTTCTGCGGCGGCTTTACGGACGAGCCGGTAAAGATCCTTTCCGGCGGCCCGATGATGGGCACCGCCATCACCGACCTGAACGTGCCGCTGCTGAAAAGCAACAACGCCGTGCTGGCGTTCAGCAAACGCGGCGCGGGCCTTAAAAAAGAGACCGCCTGCATCCACTGCGGACGCTGCCACGCGGCCTGCCCGATGGGGCTGATACCGACCGATATAGAAAAATACGCGCTGCTGAAGGACGCCGAAACGCTTACAAAGCTGGGCACCATGGTATGCATGGAATGCGGCAGCTGCGCATATTCGTGCCCCGGCGGAAAACCGCTGGTGCAATATATGAGACTTGCAAAATCCGTAGTAAGGGAGGCGGCGAAAAAATGACGGATGAACAAACCCTCGCAGGCGCAGCGGCGGAAAAGCCGGCCGTAACGGAAAGACCCGCGGCGCCGGAAAAACCGAAGGCGCCCGCGCCGAAGCCGCAGGAAACGAAGCCGCTGTTTACGGTAAGCGCGTCTCCGCACGCGAAAGCGCCGGATACCACGCAGGGCATTATGCGGGACGTGATCATCGCACTGCTGCCCGCGGGCATCGCCGGGACCGTGATCTTCGGCATGCGCGCCGCGCTGGTGATCGCCGTGTGCGTTTGCAGCGCCGTGCTGTTTGAGGCGCTCGCCGTTAAGCTGATGAAAAAACCGACCACGGTCGGCGACCTGAGCGCCGTGGTTACGGGGCTGCTGCTCGCGTACAACCTGCCCGTGACCGTCCCGCTGTGGATGTGCGTGATCGGCGCGTTTGTGGCCATCGTGATCGTAAAGCAGTTTTTCGGCGGGCTGGGACAGAACTTCGCCAACCCCGCCATCACCGCGCGCATCGTGCTGCTGGTAAGCTTTGCCGGTGCGATGACGAGATTCACGGCTCCCCTTACGGCATACGCCCCGGATGCGGTTACGACCGCCACGCCCCTCTCGCTGCTGGGCGGCGTTGACCGCGCGGGCGACGTTGCGGCGCAGCTGCAGGCGGCGGGTCTGCCGGAGCTGATGAAAATGCTGTTCGGCGTGCGCGCCGGGTGCATCGGCGAGACCTGCGCTGCCGCGCTGCTGCTGGGCGGCGTATACCTGCTGTTCCGCCGCGTGATCAGCCCCATCATCCCCCTGAGCTTTACAGGCACCGTGGCGGTGCTGATGTTCGCGTTTTCGCGCGCGGACGTTACCTTTACGGCCTACGAGCTGCTGGGCGGCGGCCTGCTGCTGGGCGCGATATTCATGGCCACCGACTACGCCACCTCGCCGGTGAACCGGCTGGGCAAGCTGGTGTTCGGCATCGGCTGCGGCCTGATAACGGTGGTGATCCGCCTGTTCTGCGCGCTGCCGGAGGGCGTTTCGTACTCCATACTGCTGATGAACGTGCTCTGCCCGCTGATCGAAAAGGTCACGGCGCCGAAATACTTCGGTTACGTAAAGCAGAAAAAAGAAAAAAAGAGTAAGGAGGGCGCCGCGTGATGAAAAAGAAAGACGTTAAATCCATTATCGTCACGGCGGTCTCGCTGTTCCTGATATGCGCGGTGAGCGCGGGACTGGTGGCGTTTGTGAACTCCGCCACAAAGGACAGGATCGCGGACGCTGCCGCCGCCGCTGAAAACGAGGCGCGCAAAGAGGTGCTGCCCGCCGCGGAGGAATTTGAGAAGATCACCCTGAGCAACGGCGCGGAAGGCTACAAAGGCAAGGCCGGAGACAACACCGTGGGCTACGTGTTCACCACCTCCGCCAACGGCTACGGCGGCGCGGTAAAGGTGATCACCGGATTCGCCGCGGACGGCACGGTGACCGGCGTAAAGATCCTTTCGCTTTCGGAGACCCCCGGTCTCGGCATGAAGGCGCAGGACGAAAACTGGCTGGAACAATTCAAAGACACCGACGGCGAGCTGAAGGTGATGAAGCCGGAGGCCACGCAGAAGAACGAGATCTCCGCGCTCACCAGCGCCACGATCACCTCAAAGGCAATGGTACAGGCGGTAAACGCCGCGCGCGCGTACTTTAACGAAGCAGCATCCGGAGAGGGGGCGTAAGGCATGGCAGAAAAGAAAAAGATAAATTACGGGCACGAGTTTGCCAAGGGCATATTAAAAGAAAACCCCGTGCTGCGGCTGGTGCTGGGCACCTGCCCCACGCTCGCCACCTCCAGTTCCGTGATCAACGGCATCGGCATGGGCATCGCCGCGACCATCGTGCTGATCTGCTCCAACATTGTGATATCGGCGCTGCGCAGGGTGATCCCCTCCAAGGCGCGCATTCCGGCGTACATCGTTATTATCGCCTCGTTCGTTACGATGGTGCAGATGCTTGTAAAGGCCTTCGTACCCGCGCTGGATAAAAGCCTCGGCGTGTTCCTTCCGCTGATCGTGGTGAACTGCATCATCCTCGGCCGCGCGGAGGCCTTCGCCGGCAAAAACCCGGTGCTCGCCAGCGCCGTGGACGGGCTGGGTATGGGCATCGGCTTTACCTGCGCGCTGTTCTGCATGGGCACGGTGCGCGAGATCCTCGGCGCGGGCACGTTCCTCGCCGGGATCGATACGATGCTCGGTTCCCTGATCCCGCAGCTCGGCTCCTTTACCGGATTCAACCTTGCCCCGGCGCTCGAGAGAATAAAAATGGCGCCGATGACGATCTTCGTTCTGCCCGCCGGAGGCTTCTTCGTATTCGGCATGCTGATGGCGTGCGTGAATAAGATCGCCGAGGGCAAGGGCATGAAGAAGGCCACCCTCGCGGGCTGCGAGGGCTGCCCCCACGCCGCCGCCTGCGGCAAACGCAAAGACGAGAGAGAGGAGGCGTGCGCGCAATGAGCGAATTCAAGTTTTACATCGCGCTGCTCATCATGGGCCTGCTCACCTCCAACTTTGTGCTTTCCAAATTCCTCGGCATCTGCCCGTTTTTGGGCGTCAGCAAAAAGCTGAACACCGCCGTGGGCATGAGCGCGGCAGTCATTTTCGTAATGCTGCTGGCCACCGCCGCCACCTTCCCGCTGAATACGCTGCTTGAAAAGTACGGTCTGGAGTATTTGCAGACCATCGTATTCATCCTTGTGATCGCCGCGCTGGTACAGATGGTGGAGATCGTGATGAAGAAGTACGTAAAGCCGCTGTACAAGGCGCTGGGCATCTACCTGCCCCTTATTACCACCAACTGCGCCGTGCTCGGCGTGGTGATTCTGAACATAGACAATACGGAGGTATACGCCGCGCAGAACTTCGGCTTCGGCCACGCCATGATGAACTCGTTCGCGGCGGGCGCGGGCTTTATGCTTGCCATGGTGATCTTCGCGGGCGTACGCTCGCGGCTGGAAACCGCCGACGTACCGAAGTTTTTGCGGGGGCTGCCCATCACGCTGATCGCCGCCTCCATCGTATCCCTCAGCTTCCTCGGCTTTTCCGGTCTGGTGGAAGGCCTCGGGCTGCTGAAGTAAGGAGGCGCCGCGTATGAATCCGATTTTACTTGCCGTAAACATCGTAGCGGGCATCGGCATCGTGGCCGGGGCGCTGCTTGCCATCCTCTCTAAAATCATGGCCGTACCGGTGGACGAAAAGGCCGCCGCGCTGGAAGAGATCCTTCCCGGCGCGAACTGCGGCGCGTGCGGTTTTTCCGGCTGCTCCGGCTACGCCGCGGCGCTCTCCTCGGGCGAAACGAAAAACACCGGCCTCTGCGCCCCGGGCGGGAACGACGTTTCCGCGAAGGTGGCCGAGATCATGGGGCTTGCCGCCGGCAACATTGAGCCGATGACGGCGCTGGTGTTCTGCAAGGGCAACAACGAAAACGCTTACAAAAAAATGGTATACTCCGGCGTGCAGAGCTGCAAAATGGCAACCCAGCTGTTCGGCGGCGAAAAGGCCTGCAACTACGGCTGCCTCGGCCTCGGCGACTGCGCGCGGGAATGCCCGTACAGCGCGATCATGCTGTGCGACGGCGTTGCCGTGGTGAACCCCGCGCTGTGCCGCGCCTGCAAGCGCTGCGTAAACGTATGCCCCAAGCACATCATAGGGCTGGTGCCCAAATCGCAGCTGAACGCCGCGGTGCTGTGCAAAAACCACGATAAGGGCGCGCTGACCCGCAAGGAGTGCAGGGCCGGGTGCATCGGCTGCACCAAGTGCGTAAAGGCCTGCCCCAACGGGGCGATCACAATGGACAACAACGTTGCCGTTGTGGATCCCGCCAGGTGCACCGCCTGCGGCGCGTGCGCGGAGGGCTGCCCCACAGGCGCCGTTGAACTTCTGATGGTCGCCGGAAACTGAACCGATCCGCCGCGGATTTCCGCGGATAACGCTATTTGACGAAAGGGACCCGAATTATGAAACCTTTTATGGACGAAACCTTCCTGCTTTCCACCCCCACGGCGGAGCGGCTGTTTGCCGCGTGCCGGACCGAGCCGATCTTTGACTGGCACTGCCACCTCTCCCCGAAAGAGATCTGGGAGAACAAAACCCCGCGCGACCTTGCGGAGCTCTGGCTGGGCGGCGACCATTACAAATGGCGCGCGATGCGCGGCTGCGGCGTAAGCGAGGAATACATCACCGGCGACAGAACGCCTTACGAAAAATTCCTTGCGTGGGCGCGGTGCATGCCGAAATTCATCGGCAACCCGCTGTACCACTGGACGCATCTGGAGCTGCAGCGGTATTTTGGGATCACCGAGCCGCTGAACGCCAAAACCGCAGACGACATATGGCGGAACGCCAACGCGCAGATCGCCGCGGGCGGCTTTACCCCGCGCGAGCTGATTATAAAATCGAACGTAAAATGCGTTTGCACCACCGACGACCCTGCGGATACGCTGGAATACCACGCGCTGCTGGCGGCGGACGGGAGCTTCCCTGTGCAGGTGCGCCCCGCTTTCCGCCCCGATAAGGCGCTGGGGATCGCCGCGCCCGCGTTTATGCCGTGGCTGAAAGCGCTGGAAACGGTATGCGGCAGAGAGATACGCACTTACGCCGCGCTGAAGGAGGCGCTCAAAGAGCGCATCGCGTTTTTTGAAACGATGGGCTGCCGCGCCACCGACCACGCTTTGAACCCCGTCCCTTATAAGCGCATGACCGACGGCGCGCTGGAGGGCGTGTTCGCCAAGGCGCTTGCCGGGGAGCCGCTCGCCAAAAAGGAGATCGAGGGCTACCAGACGGAGCTGATGCGTTTTCTGGCAGCGGAATACAAAAAACGCGGCTGGGCGATGGAGCTGCATATTGGCGCCATGCGCAACAACAACCGCCGGATGTTTGAAAGCATAGGGCCCGACACCGGCTACGATTCGCTGGACGACAACCAGGTGGCATATCCGCTTTCCCGCCTGCTGGATTCCCTTGATTACGAGGGGAATCTGCCCAAAACCATTCTGTTTACACTGAACCCGAAGGACAACTACGTGCTGGGCAGCATGCTCGGCAACTTCCAGAGCGACGAGGCCGCCTCCAAGATCCAGTTCGGCTCCGCCTGGTGGTTCAACGACAACATCGACGGCATGCGCGCGCAGATCGCGGCGCTTGCGAACCTCGGCGTGCTGGCCAACTTTGTGGGCATGGTGACCGACTCGCGCTCGTTCCTCAGCTACCCCCGCCACGAGTATTTCCGCCGCATCCTGTGCGAATACGTCGGCAATCTGGTGGAGAACGGCGAATACCCGGCCGACTTTGAAACGCTGGAGAACGCAGTACGCGACGTAGCGTTCCGCAACGCCGAAAAATACTTCGGCATTTAAGTTAATCTTAAAAGAGAGCGCATATAATAGGGGAAGAAAAACAACCTGGAGTTTAATATGAACATCATGCACTTTCTTACGCCCAAGGCGCAGGTGGAGTACGTTTTTAAGGAATCCACGGTGCGGCAAGGGCTTGAAAAAATGCGGTATTGCGGCCACGCCGCGATCCCGGTGATCGATAAGGAGGGCCGGTACGCCGGTACGGTGACCGAAGGCGATTTTCTTTGGGCGCTGTACAACGACCGCCACCCCAGCCTGCAGCGGCTGGAAAACACGCCGCTTACCAGCATTCTCCGCCGCACGTACGCCGCCGTGAACGCGGGCGCCGACATGGAGCAGATCCTGAGCGCCGC
>JAEEGL012928943.1_pt1 | contig 15962 bp, 10 predicted proteins | sample 9134231 | NCBI WGS metagenome assembly JAEEGL01 (sample SAMN16246548, study PRJNA631951) | gut metagenome | biome: gut microbiome; feature: rumen; material: fiber-attached | host: Bos | place: Iran: Karaj | collected 2018-10 | reverse complement strand
GGGAGAGGGTGCCGTAGGTCTCTCCCGGCTCGATCAGCGGGGGGAGCAGACGGGCGGGGATCCCGAGTTTTCCGAGCAGTTCGCGGTCGAAGTCGTGGGCGTTCGGATCAAAGAAGTTCGACGTCGACGAAACGGTCGCCTCAGCGCGCATCTTCCCGGTCAGAAAGTACGCGAACAGGTCGGGGATAAAGAGCAGTTTGTCGGCAAGGGCGACAAGATCGGGGCGGTACTTGGCGAGGTAGTAGAGTTGGTAGACCGTGTTGATCCGCATGAACTGCGTCCCGGTGCGGCGGTAGAGTTCGGAGAGCGGAAGGATCTTTTCGACCTCTTCCGGCATCCCGACCGTCCGCTCGTCGCGGTAGTGGACCGGCGCACCGAGCATCTCGCCGTTCTTGTCAAGAAGGGCAAAATCCACCCCCCAGGTGTCGATCCCGATCGCGTCGACGGGACCCTCCCGCAGGGCGCGGCGGATCCCCTCTTTGATCTCGAACCAGAGCCGGAAGACGTCCCAGTAGGTGACGCCGCCGACCTTGACCGGATCGTTCTGGAAGCGGTGGATCTCGGACGCGATCATGCGTCCGTTCTCGACCGTTCCGATCATGGCGCGCCCGCTCGACGCGCCGAAATCAAAGGCAAGTACCCGTTTTCCCATCTTATCCCTCGCACCCGCGGGCGTCGCCCGCGTTTCTTTCATCATTATACCATAACCGTACAAATAAAAGCAAGGTCGAACGCCCTTTTTTTGAATTCTTTACGATTTCTTGCAACAGACTGGAAATTGCCGCGAAAATATGGTACAATGGAAGGGAAGAGAAAGCGAGGGGCGTTATGGTCAACATTCTGGTAGTCGACGACGACAAGAACACGCGGAAACTGATCCGCGCGGTGCTCGAGCGGGAGAACTATACCGTGTTCACCGAAAACGACGGGGAAGCCGCGCTCGCGCGGCTCGACGCGGTGCACATCGACCTGATCGTCCTCGACGTCATGATGCCGAAACTCGACGGCTACGGCTTTACCGAGACGCTGCGGGCGGCGGGCAACGACGTCCCGATCCTGATGGTCTCGGCGAAAATGCTGCCCGACGACCGGCACAAGGGATTCATCGTCGGCACCGACGACTACATCACCAAGCCCATCGACGAAAAAGAGATGATCCTACGGATCCGCGCCCTGCTCCGGCGCGCCCGGATCAACAGCGAACGCAAGATCGAGATCGGCGACGTCATCCTCGACTACGACGCCCTGACCGTCACGCGCAACGGTGAGGTACAGGAACTGCCGCAGAAGGAGTTCCTTTTGCTCTACAAACTGCTCTCCTATCCCGGCAAGATCTTCACGCGGCTCCAACTGCTCGACGAGATCTGGGGCATGGAGACCGACAGCGGGTGGGAAACCGTGACGGTGCATATCGGACGGCTCCGTAAACGTTTTGAGGGTTGGGAAGAGTTCTCGATCGAGTCGGTGCGCGGGCTCGGCTACAAGGGGGTAAGGCACAAATGAAGGACGAGAGAAAAAAGGACGGGAAGCAGGGCTTCCGACTGCCCGGTTTTCCGACCATCCGCAAGTCGCGTAAGGCGCTGACCCTGCTCTTCGCCGGCACGGTGGTCATCATCCTGCTGGCGGTGCTGATCATCGTCGGGGGTGCCGCTCTGATCCTCTTCAACGCGGGGGTTTTGTCGCCGGAAGATCTTCCACGCGAGAGCGGGAACCGCGTGATCGGTTTGATGCTGGTCGTCAGCCTGTTCGTCGGGATCGGCTTTTCCTACTTTCTCGGCTGGATCTTCACCAAGCCCTTGAACATCATCATCAACAATATGAACCGGCTCGCCACCGGCGACTTCAAGGCGCGGATCAAGTTCGACTCGGTCTTCGACCGTCACCCGACCGTCGCCGAACTGTCGCGCGCCTTCAACACGATGGCGGAGGAACTCGAGAATACCGAGATGCTCCGCTCGGATTTCGTCAACAATTTTTCGCACGAGTTCAAGACGCCGATCGTCTCGATCGCGGGGTTCGCCAAACTGCTCAAGTCCGGCGACCTCTCGGACGACGAACGCGCCGAGTACATCAACATCATCGAGGAGGAGTCGCTTCGCCTCTCGGATATGGCGAACAACGTCCTGAACCTCACCAAGATCGAGAACCAGTCCATTCTGTCGGGGCTTTCGACATTCAACCTTTCCGAACAGATCCGCACCTGTTTTCTGATCCTCGAAAACAAGTGGGCGAACCGCGATCTCGACTTCTCGCTCGATTTCGACGAGTACGACGTCACGGCGAACGAGGAAATGCTGAAACAGGTCTGGCTGAACCTGATCGACAACGCCCTGAAATTCACCCCCGAGGGCGGGCGGATCGCCGTCTCCATCGCGCGGGGCTGGGCGCTGACCGTCTCGGTCTTCAACTCGGGAAGTTTCGTTGCCGAGGAGAACCGCGAACGCATCTTCCGCAAGTTCTATCAGGAGGATCCGTCCCACTCGACGCGCGGCAACGGCGTGGGGCTCTCGCTCGTCAAGGCGATCGTCGAACTGCACGGCGGCACGGTCGTCTGCACGGCAAACGAAGAGGGCACGACCTTTACCGTGACGCTGCCGTTGCGTCCCGCCGCGCTGACGCAGGGGAAGGAATGAAGACGGCGGCGCCGCCAAACGAAGGAGCGGGAAAATATTATAAATAAAATTATACTTTTCCCGCGCAGTTTCTTTTCAGTTTATTTTTCTGTGGTATCCTTCCGTAGGTAAAACCCGAGAAATCGGACAAAAACACTACCTACCGGAGGATATGAAAAATGCGTAAAGTCAAGATCATTACCGACTCCTGCTCCGACCTGACTCCCGAACTGCTCGAGAGATACGGGATCGACTATGCCAGAATGAACACCGTTCTCGACGGCGAGACCAGCCCCGCGCGGCTCGAATGGACGCCCGACGAGGTGCACGCTTTCTACAACCTGATGCGCGCCGGAAAGCGGATCACCACCACGCAGGTCCCGACCGAAGAGTTCCGCGCCATTTTCGAGAAGTACCTGTCCCAGGACTACGATATCGTCTACGTCGCCTGCTGCTCGAAGCAGTCGGGCTCGGTCAACACCGCGCGCGTGGTCGCCGAAAAGATGCTTCCCGACTATCCCGGCGCCGCGATCTACGTGATCGACGCGCTGAACTCCGCGATGGGCGAGGGACTTCTCTCGATCGTCGCCGCGACGTTCGCCGCCGAGGGTCTTTCCGCCGACGAGGTCGCCGAGAAGGTGACCGCGATGCGCAAGAACGTCAACGAATACATTACGGTCCATTCGCTCGACGCGCTGGCGCGTTCGGGACGGCTCAAAGCGTCCAAGGCGTTCATCGGTAACCTGATGGGCGTCAAACCCATTCTCACCGCCGACTACTACGGCGCGCAGACCCCGATGAAGAAGGTCAGAGGGCGGCAGACCTCGCTGCGCGAGATCGTCACGCTTCTGAAAGACGCGATCGATCCCGATCCGAAATACCCGATCCTCTTCTGCCACGCCGACTGCAAGCAGGAAGAGGTCGACGAGATCCTTGCGATGATCCGCGAGGAGATCCCGGGATACGCGATCTGCGTCGGCTACTTCGGTCCGATCATCGGCGCGTCGATCGGTCCCGACGACGTGGGCGTTTTCGGGATCGGGCGCGAGGTCACCTTCGGGAAAGAAGCCGGGGAAAACTGACCGATGGAAACGCGTAAGATAGACGGGGCGCTCTACCGCGGAATGGTGGCGGCAGGGGCAGCGAACCTGCGCCGCCACGTCGCGGAGATCAACGACCTGAACGTCTTTCCGATCCCCGACGGGGACACCGGGGACAATATGCTCCTGACCGTCGAGGGCGGCGCGCACGCGTCCGCCGACGCCGATCTTTCGACCGTTTCGCGTGACGTCGCCGACCGTATGCTCCTGTCCGCCCGCGGCAACTCGGGCGTGATCCTGTCGCAGTTCTTCGACGGGATCGCGGCGGGGCTCGAGGGGGCGACCGACGCCGACCCCGCGCTCTTTGCCGCCGCGCTCCTGACCGGCGTCAAGCACGCCTACGGCGCGGTGATCCAGCCGACCGAGGGCACGATCCTTACCGTCGCGCGCGAAGCGTCGCAGGCGGCAGCGGACAGAAAGCCCGACACGGCGGAGGAACTCTTCGCGGCGTTTCTGTCGGAAGCCAACCGTTCGCTTGCCCGCACTCCCGACCTGCTCCCGGTCTTGAAAGAAGCCGGGGTGGTCGACTCGGGCGGCGCCGGGCTGATCCGGATCGCGGAAGGGATGTCCGCCGCGCTGAGCGGGGAATTGCCGGAGATCGACCTTGCTCCCGCCGCCGGGGCGAACCGCCCCGAGACGCCCGACTACGACCGTTTCACCGAGGACAGCGTGCTCGAATTCGGTTACTGCACGGAACTTCTTCTCCGCCTGATGCGGGCGAAGACCGATCCCGCGCAGTTCGACCTGAAGCCCCTGATCGCGTACCTCGAATCCATCGGGAACTCGGTGGTCGCGGTCAAGACCGGCACGGTCGTCAAGATCCACGTACATACCATGACCCCCCAACTCGTTCTCGCTTTCTGTCAGCAGTACGGCGAGTTCCTCTCGGTCAAGATCGAGAATATGTCGCTTCAGCACAACTCGCTCGACGGGAACACCCCCGCCGGTAAGCGCGACCGCAAACCCTTCGGGGTGGTCGCCGTCGCGTGCGGCGAAGGGCTGATCTCGATGTTCCGCGCGCTGGGCGCCGACGAGGTCGTCAACGGCGGGCAGAGCATGAACCCCTCTGCGCAGGATTTCCTTGACGCGTTCGACCGCGTCAACGCCGACGTGATCTTCGTCCTCCCGAACAACGGGAACGTGATCCTGACGGCGCGGCAGGCGGCGGAACTCTACACCGACTCCGACGTGCGCGTTCTGCCCTCGAAGACCATTGGGGAGGGGCACTCCGCCCTGACCATGATGACGCCCGAACCCGACGATTACGACGGTATGGAACAGGATATGACCGACGCCATGGCGGGCGTTGTCACGGCGGGCGTCTCGATCTGCTCCCGCGACGCGGAGAACAACGACCGCGCGCTCTATAAGGGCGAGTATATCGGCTTCATCGGCGACCGCGTCTTCTCGGCGGACAACGATTCCCTCGACGCCGCGCGCGGACTTGTCGACGAGATCGACTTCGGCGATCACGAGATCTGTATCCTCGTTTCGGGCGAGGACGCCGACCCCGATGAGGCGGAAGAGATCGCCGGGTATATCCGGCAGTCCCACCCCGGCTGCGAACTCTACGAGGTCGACGGGGGACAGGCGGTCTACTGCTACCTGATGATCGTCGAATAACCGAAAACGACAATTCTATTCCCATGAAAGGGAGGACCGGGGAGATCTTTTGTGAAAACCCCCGGTCCCCACAGGCATTTATGATGACCGTACTTATTTACGTTTTGACCGCCGTCGTCTCGTATCTTGTCGCCGCGGTCAACCCCGCCATCGTCCTCTCGCACCTTGTCTATCACCGCGACATTCGGAAAGAGGGCAGCGGCAATCCCGGCTTCACCAACTTCCACCGCGTCTTTGGGGGCAAACTCTCGTGGTTGGTATTCGTTCTGGATATCGGCAAGTGCGTGGCGGTGTCGCTTGTCTCCGGGTTGGTCTTCTCTCCCGCCTACTTTTCGACGCGGGCGTTCGGCGCGGCGTATGCCGGCGTGTTCGCCCTGCTCGGTCATACCTATCCCGTCTTCTACCGCTTCAAGGGCGGCAAAGGGTTCCTCGTGACCTTCGCCCTTCTGTGGGTGCTCGACTGGCGGGCGGGGTTGGTCGCGACGGCGGTGATGCTGCTCGTCCTGCCGCTCTCGGGCTATATGTCGCTCTCCTCGATTCTGACGCTGATCGGGGGCGCTACGACCCTCGTCATCGCGAAAACGCCCGCGCCCGCTCTGTTCCTTACCTTCGGCGCCGTCCTGCTCGTGATCTGGCGCCACCGGAGCAACGTCGCGCGACTGGTCGCCGGGACCGAGAAGAAGTTCTCGTTCCGGAAAAAGAAAACGCCGCCCGAACCGGTATTTGAACCGGCGGCGGAACCCGCGACGGTCGAAGAACCCGCGGCGATCGGGGGGAAAGAGGAATGACCGACGCCGTTCTCCGCTGCGGGGTCGACATCGGTTCGACCACCGTCAAACTCGCGATCCTGTCTCCCGACGGGACGATTCTGTTCGGGGAGTATTTGCGCCACCGCGCCCAGACGCGCGAGACGCTGAAACAACTGATCGAACAGGCAAAAGAGAAGATCGGCGACGCGACGCTCTCGGTCTCGGTGACGGGATCGGGCGCGCTCGGCATCGCGCGTTCGCTCGGACTGCCGTTCGTGCAGGAGGTGGTCTCGGTCGCCACGGCGATCTCGACCTATCACCCCGATACCGACGTCGCCGTCGAACTCGGGGGCGAGGACGCCAAGATCATCTATTTCCGCGGCGGGCTTGACGAGCGGATGAACGGCGTGTGCGCCGGCGGCACCGGCTCCTTCATCGACCAGATGGCGGCGCTGCTCCAGACCGACGCCGCGGGGCTGAACGAGGCGGCGAAGGACGCCAAGACCGTCTATCCCATCGCGTCCCGCTGCGGCGTGTTCGCCAAGACCGATATCCAGCCGCTCATCAACGACGGCGCGGCGAGATCGGATATCGCCGCCTCGATCTTTCAGGCGGTGGTGACGCAGACCGTGTCGGGGTTGGCGTGCGGGAAACCCATCCGGGGCAAGGTCGCCTTCCTCGGCGGGCCGCTCCACTTTTTGCCCGAACTCAAAAAGGCGTTCGTCAAGACGCTGAAACTGACCCCCGACGACGTGATTGATCCCGCGAACTCGCATCTGTTCGCGGCGCTCGGTGCGGCGATGAACCGCGACGGCGGGGCAGAGATCCCGTTTTCCGACCTGCTCGCGCGTCTTTCCGAGCAGACCGGATGCGATTTTGAATCCAAGCGTTTGGATCCCCTCTTTTCGGGGGAAGATGAATATCGGGCGTTCCTCGATCGGCACGCCAAAGCCCGCGTCGGTCGCGGAGATCTTTCGACCTACAAGGGGCGTTGCTACCTCGGTATCGACGCCGGATCCACCACGACCAAACTGGTTCTGATCGGTACGGCGGGCGAACTGCTCCACACGTTCTACGCTAACAACCAGGGCAACCCCGTCAAGACGGCGATCCGCGCGATGGAGGAACTCGAAAAGGTACTGCCCGCCGGGGCGAAGATCGCCGGCGCCTGCTCGACCGGGTACGGCGAACAACTCCTGAAATCGGCTTTCTCGCTCGATCACGGCGAGGTCGAGACGGTCGCGCACGCGAAAGCGGCGATGTTCTTCGATCCCGAGACCGACTGCGTTCTCGACATCGGCGGACAGGATATGAAATGCATCCGTTTGAAGGGCGGCACGGTCGACAGCATCATGCTGAACGAGGCGTGCTCGTCGGGGTGCGGTTCGTTCATCGAGAATTTCGCAGAGTCCCTCGGGCTTTCGGCGGAACAGTTCGCCCGCGAAGCCATCTCGGCGAAAGCCCCGGTCGACCTCGGCACGCGTTGCACCGTCTTCATGAACTCGAAGGTCAAGCAGGCGCAGAAGGAAGGCGCGTCGGTCGCCGACATTTCCGCCGGGCTTGCGTATTCGGTCATCAAGAACGCGCTCTATAAGGTCATTCACCTGACCGACGCGCGCAGTCTCGGTTCGCACATCGTGGCGCAAGGCGGCACCTTCTATAACCACGCGGTTCTCCGCGCGCTCGAACAGATCGCCGGGGTGAACGTGATCTGCCCCGACATCTCCGGGGTGATGGGCGCGTTCGGCGCGGCGCTGATCGCGCGCGAAAACGACGACGGACGCCCCTCGACCATCCTTTCGTTCGAGGAGATCCGCAACCTGTCCTACACCGGGACGACCACGCGCTGCGGCGGGTGCGAGAACAACTGTCTGCTCACGGTCAACACCTTCTCGGGCGGCAGACGGTATATCACCGGCAACCGCTGCGAAAAGAAGATTGCGACGGCGGGCGGGGCGAAACGCGGGGAGGACCTCTACGCCTACAAGCGCGAGCGGCTCTTCGGCTACGAACCGCTCCCCGAAAAGGACGCGCCGCGCGGCGTTATCGGGATCCCGCGCGTGCTCAATATGTACGAGAACTATCCCTTCTGGGCGACCTTCTTCCGGGAACTCGGCTTCCGCGTGATCCTCTCGCCCTACGCGAGCCGGAAGATCTATCAACTCGGTATGGAGTCGATCCCGTCGGAGTCCGAATGTTATCCCGCCAAACTCGCGCACGGTCATATCGAGTGGCTGATCCGCGAGGGGATCACGACGGTCTTCCACCCCTCGGTCTTCTACGAGTACCGCGAGAACGAGAACCCGAAAAACAGTTACAACTGCCCTATGGTGATCTCGTACCCCGAGAACATCAAGAACAATATGGAGGACGTGATGGCGGGCAAGATCCGCTATCTGCACCCCTTCCTTACCTTCAAGAGCGAAAGCGAGATCGCGAAACGTCTTTCCGAAGTTTGCCGCGAGGCGTGGGGGATCCCCGCGCACGAGGTGCGCGCCGCCGTCAAAGCCGCGTGGGCGGAGCAGCGGAAAGCGAAAGCCGACGTCCGGGCAAAGGGCAGAGAACTGCTCGACCGGATGGAAAAGAAGGGCGAACGCGGACTGGTGCTTGCCGGGCGTCCCTACCACATCGATCCCGAGATCAATCACGGGATCCCCGAGATGATCGCGTCCTTCGGCTTCCACGTTCTCTCGGAAGACAGTCTGCCGCAGGTCGACCGCGCCGGGCGTCCGCTCCGCGTCCTCGACCAGTGGATCTACCATTCGCGGCTCTACGACGCGGCGGAGTACGTCGCGGGGCGCGACGACCTCGAAATGATCCAACTCAACTCGTTCGGATGCGGGCTTGACGCCGTGACGACCGACCAGGTCGCCGAGATCCTCGCGCACGCCGGGAAACCCTACACCGTTCTGAAGATCGACGAGGTGAACAACCTCGGTGCGGCGCGTATCCGCATCCGCAGTCTGATTGCGGCGATGAAGACCAAGCGCCCCGCCTGCGTTCCCGAAGGGAAGGAATACAGTTACGAGCGCCGCGAGTTTACCCGCGAGATGAAGGACGGGGGCTATACCATCCTCGCCCCGCAGATGTCGCCCCTGCATTTCAACATCCTGCGCCCGGTCTTCCGCCGGCACGGGTTCAACGTCGAACTGCTCGACGACGCGTCGAAGAACGCCATCGACCTCGGGTTGAAGTACGTCAACAACGACGCCTGCTACCCCTCGGTCATCATGGTCGGACAGATGATGGAAGCGGTGCAGTCGGGCAAGTACGATCCCGACCGGCTGGCTTTGATGATGTCGCAGACAGGCGGCTGCTGCCGCGCGAGCAACTACATCGGCTTCGTCCGGCGGGCGCTCGGAATGGCGGGGTTCCCGCAGGTCCCGGTCATCTCGCTCAGTTTCGGCGGGATCGAACGCAACTCCGGCTTCCGGCTGAACGTCTCGATTTTGCGCGACACCGTGCGCGCCATCGTGATCGGCGATATCTTCATGCGCTGCCTCTACCGCGTCCGTCCCTACGAGGTGGTGCCGGGTTCGGCGAACGCCCTGCACGAGAAGTGGGAGAAGATCGCGATCGACGCCCTGACCGATCCTAAAAAGCGGATTCCCTTCGGGCGGCTCTGCCGCGAGATCGTCCGCGCCTTCGACGAGTTCCCGATCGACGAGACCAAGCGAAAACCGAAGATCGGTATCGTCGGCGAGATCTTGGTCAAGTATATGCCGCAGGCGAACAACCACCTGGTCGACCTGCTCGAAGCAGAGGGCGCCGAGGCGGTGGTCCCCGATTTCCTCGATTTCTTCACCATGTGCTTCTACAACCGCGATTTTCACCGCAAGTATCTCGGCGGAACGCGGAAGAACGCGCTGATCTCCCGCGCGGCGGTCTTCTATCTCGAACATCTGCGCGGTCCCGCCGAGGACGCGCTCCGGGCGAGCCGCCGGTTCACCCCGCCGGTCCCGATCGCCGACACGGCGGAGGGCGCCGAACCTTTCCTCTCGATCGGCAACCAGTACGGCGAGGGGTGGTTCCTCTGCGGCGAGATGGTCGAACTGCTCAAGATGGGCGTGCCGAACGTCGTCTGCATCCAGCCCTTCGGATGCCTGCCCAACCACGTGATGGGGAAGGGCGTCATCAAAACCCTGAAAAACACATTCCCGGAAGCGAATATCGCCGCCGTCGACTACGACCCCGGCGCAAGCGAGGTCAACCAACTCAACCGGATCAAACTGATGCTGTCCACCGCCCGTGACAATCTGGAAAAGGAGACAGCCTACAAACCCTGAAAGGAGAACCGAAAATGGCTCTGAAAAGAAGCAGCGCGATCCTGATCGGCGTCGCCGCGGTCTCGGGCGCAGTCGCCGCGATGACGGCGATTTCCTACGCCGTCACCCGCCTGATGCTCTCGTTCGCCATCGACCGGAAGGACCCGCCGCAGTTTGAGAAGCGGCGCGAAGCCTTCGCCGGTTCGGACGAACTGAAACGGATCTTCGCCGAACAGAAGGAGAACGCCGAAAAACTGGTGTCGCTCCCGCACGAGGAGATCGTGATCGAGGGCTTTGACGGCACGCGCCTGGTCGGGCATTACTTCCAAAATGAGGGCGCCAAGCGGACGGTGATCGCCTTCCACGGCTGGCGTTCCGCGTGGTACCGCGACTTCGCCGCGGTCTACGATTTCTGGTTCCGGAACAACTGCAACGTCCTGTTCGTCGAGCAGAGAGGGCAGAAGGGGAGCAGCGGCGACTATATGGGCTTCGGTCTGCTCGAACGCTTCGACTGCCAGAGTTGGGTGAACTACCTGACCGCCCGAGAGGATACCGTGACGCCGCTCTACCTTGCCGGCGTCTCGCCGGGGGCGTCGACCGTGCTGATGGCGTCGGGTTTGAACCTGCCCGACTGCGTCCACGGGTTCCTCGCCGACTGCGGGTTCACTTCTCCCTACGCTCTCTGGAAATACGTGAGCGGGAAGAACCCCCACCTCCCCTTCACCGGCTTCCGCGCCATGGTGGCAAGCGATATCTGCCGCCGCAAACTGAACAATTCCGACAGCCGCTATTCCTGCGAGGACGCCCTGAAGTGCTGCCGCGTTCCGGTGCTGTTCGTGCACGGCGCCGCCGATAAGTTCGTTCCGGTCACCATGACCTACAAGAACTATCTTGCCTGCGCGTCCGAAAAGCGGCTGGTCATCGTGCCGGGCGCCGACCACGGAATGAGTTACCTCGTCGAGCGCGACCGCTACGAAAAAGAGGTGATCGACTTCTTCGCCGCCTGTGACGACCGCGCCCCCGCGCCCGTTCCGGTGGTCGAGGAGGAGATCGAGGCGGAAGCGCCGTCCGTGCCCGAGACGCCGATCGAACCCGCCCCGGAAGGGAAGAAACGCAAAGCCAAAAAGAAAAAGAACGCGCCCGCCCCCGAAGGGGAGAACGCGTAAAAAACGACGCTTCGGCGTTCGGTTTGCATTGACCTGCCGACAAAAAGCAAAGGGATCCGGATTTCGGATCCCTTTTTTATTCTCGCGCGTCGCGCAGTCTGTTTTTCAGCCGACGAACGCCGCGCCTTCGGGGTCGCCCTCGCCTGCGTTTTCCGCGTTCTCCGGGTGTTCCTTCGCCTCGATCTCCGCCGCGCGGTAGGCGTCGAGCACCGCCCCCTCGAGCGAAGCGCGGAAACTCGCGTTGATGGGGTGGACGATGTCGCGGTAGGTGCCGTCGGGATTCTTCCGCGAGGGCATCACGATAAAGGTGCGGTCGTGGGCGTAGATGACCTTGATGTCGTGTACCGCAAGGGCGTTGTCGAAAGTGACCGAAACGATCGCCTTCATCGGTCCGTCGTCAAACAGTTTTCTGATCTTGATATCGGTGATCTGCATGGGTTTTTTGTGTCCTCTCTCTTCTCGCGCGGACGCCGAGGCGTTCCGGGGTACAGTATTGCTCCCAAACGTCGTTCTCATACAGTCAATTACATTATACTGGAAAAGAAAGAACAAATAATGTGCGAAATGTGAATAGTATATTAATATTATTCGCAGTTAACTGAAAAAAGATATGAATTTGTGAAAAGATTATCAAAATGATGAATAGCAAGCCGGAACCGTCCCGCATATCCTGTCGGTAGGGGGTGACGGAGTTGTTGAAAAATACGCTGCGGGGCGGGGATCTGACCGCCCGGCTTTTATTTCCCGGCGCGACGCTCTGGTTTCTCGGGATCGGGGGCGTCGGTATGGCGGCGCTCGCGCGCCTTTCTTCTTTGCGCGGCTTCAAGGTCGCGGGGGAAGACCGACGGGACGAGGTGCGGGACGTTTTCGCGGGAACGGGGATCGGGGTCTATCCCGAGGGGAGCGGACTGCCCGCCGGCGTCTCTGCCGTGATCTACACCGCGGCGGTATCGCCCGACCACCCGACGGTAAAGGCGTGTGAGGGTCGCGTGATCCCCCTGATCTCGCGCTCGGATCTGCTCGCGTATCTGATGCGGGACTATCCGGTTCGCGTGACGGTGGCGGGCAGTCACGGCAAAACCACCGTGACGGGGATGCTCGATCTGATCTTTGCGCGGGCGGGGCTTGCCCCCACGACGGTCTCCGGCGGGACGCTGACCGGCGGTTCGACCTACCGCGTCGGAGACGGGCAACTCTTCCTTGCCGAGGCGTGCGAGTATACCGACTCGTTCCTTTCGTTTTCCCCGACGCACGCGTTGCTGCTCAATCTCGAACTCGACCACGTCGACTACTTTCCCGACTTCGCTGCCCTGTCGCGCTCGGCAGGGAAGTACCTTGCCGCGGCGGGGACGCGGATCGTGCCGCCGACCCTGACCGGGCTTACAGGGGCGGGGAAGACGCTGACCTTCTCGCAAACGGACGAGGGTGCGGATCTGTTTGCCCGTGCGATCGACGAAACGTCGGGCGGGGTGAGGGCGGACCTGGTCTTCCGGGGAGAGCGTGCGGGGGAACTGTCGCTTTCGATCCCCGGGCGGCACAATCTTGCAAACGCGCTCGCCGCGATCACGGCGGCGACTTCGGTCGGCTTGCCGATCAAGGTCGCATTGTCGGCGCTCTCCGACTTCGCGCTCCCCGATCGCCGCCTGAGTTTGCGGGGAAGGTGGGGCGGCGCGCTCTGGTACGACGACTACGCCCACCATCCGAGCGAGATCGCCGCGTCGCTCTCGGCTCTGCGTCCGCTCTGCTCCGGGCGGCTGACCGTCGCGTTCCAGTCGCACACCTACTCGCGGACGAGGGCGGACTTATCCGGCTTCGCGTCGGCGCTCCGGGCGGCGGATCGGGTTCTCGTCCTGCCGATCTATCCGGCGCGCGAGACCGACGATCTCGGCGTCACAAACGGTACGCTTGCCATGGCGATCGGGGAGAGCGCGGCGGCGGTCGACGGGTTTGAAGAGGTGGCAAAGATCATGAAAAAAGCCGCCCGCCCCGGCGACGTGAACGTCGTGATGGGGGCGGGTGACGTGAACAAGATCTTCGATTATTTGGGATCGTCAGCGCGGGAGACGTGAAACCCCCGTCTTTTTCGCCGCTTCGATGACGGCGTCGGCAACGGCGCGCGCCACCCTCTTGTCGAGCGCGGACGGAATGACGTTGGTCTCGGACAGTTCGTTTTCGGGGATCAGCGACGCGATCGCAAAGGACGCGGCGGTCTTCATCTCCTCGTTGATCTTGGACGCGCGGCAGTCGAGGGCGCCGCGGAAGATACCGGGGAAGGCGAGCACGTTGTTGATCTGGTTGGGGTAGTCGCTGCGTCCGGTTCCGACGATGCGCGCCCCGGCGGCTTTCGCCTCGTCGGGCATGATCTCGGGGGTCGGGTTCGCCATCGGGAAGACGATGGGATCGCGCGCCATCGAACCGATCATTCCCGGGGTGACCGCGCCGGGGGCGGACACGCCGATCAGGACGTCGGCGCCCTTCGCCGCGTCGGCAAGCGTACCGCGCAGACCGCGGGGGTTGGTGATCTGCGCCATCTCGGCTTGCGCCGGGTTGAGCCAGGTCTCGTTCTTTTCGACGATGCCCGCCCGGTCGACCAAGATCAGTTCGCCGAGCCCCAGACGGAGCAGGTGACGTCCGATCGCAATCCCGGCGGAACCCGCGCCGTTGATGACGCATCTGACCTCGCCGATCTTCTTCTTTACGACCTTCAGGGCGTTGAGCAGCGCCGCGCCCACGACGACGGCGGTACCGTGCTGATCGTCGTGAAAGACCGGGATGTCGCAGATCTCTTGCAGTCTCCGTTCGACTTCAAAACAGCGGGGCGCCGAAATGTCTTCGAGGTTGATCCCGCCGAACGAACCCGAAATATGGTAGATGGTCTTCACCAGTTCGTCGACGTTCTTTGTTTTGACGCAGATGGGGAAGGCGTCGACGTCGGCGAACGCCTTGAAGAGGGCGCATTTTCCTTCCATGACCGGCATTCCGGCTTCGGGACCGATGTCGCCGAGCCCGAGCACCGCCGTTCCGTCGGTGATGACCGCCACCAGATTCGAGCGGCGCGTCAGAGAATAGGAAAGTTCGGGATCCTTTTCAATCGCAAGACAGGGCTCCGCCACGCCGGGCGTGTACGCGACCGACAGATCGTGACGGTCGTTGATCTCGACGCGCGAGATCACCTCGATCTTGCCCCCCCATTTTTTGTGTGCTTCCAGTGATTCCTCTCTGATGGTCATAACGCCCCTCCGTGTTTTTTTCTCCGAACAGTATAGCATACCGCGCCCGCTTTCGCAAGCGGTTTCTTTGAAAAAAAGCGAAAAAGCCGCGCCGGCGCACGAAAAGAACTTGAAAAGCGGCGCTGAGTGTGCTATACTGTAAAAAACGCCGAAAGGAGAGTGACGGAATGGACTTTCCGATCCCCGCGGGCTGCCTTGCTCTGTGCCGGCGGCTGGCGTCGTGCGGCTATCCCGCTCACCTCGTCGGCGGCTGCGTCCGCGACCTCTGCCGCGGCGTTTCTCCCCACGACTACGACCTGACCACCTCCGCCACCCCGGACGAGATGAAACGCGCCTTTTCGGGCTACCGCGTGATCGAGACCGGGATCGCGCACGGCACCCTGACGGTGCTCTCCGACGGCGCGCCCTACGAGGTGACGACCTACCGGATCGACGGCGACTATTCCGACGGCAGACACCCCGACGCCGTGACCTTCACCCGCTCGCTTGAAGAGGATCTTGCCCGCCGCGATTTCACGGTCAACGCGATGGCGTACTCCCCCGACGAGGGGTTGACCGATCCCTTCGGGGGACAAGCCGATCTTGCTTCCCGTCTGCTCCGCGCGGTCGGGGAACCCGAACGCCGGTTTTCGGAGGACGCGCTCCGGATCCTGCGGGCGCTCCGCTTCTCTTCGACGCTCGGTTTTGCGATCGAGCCCAAGACCGCCGCCGCGCTCCGCTCCCTTGCCCCGACCGTTTGCCGCGTCTCGCCCGAACGGATCCGGGAGGAACTTTTGAAACTGCTCTCCGGCAATTCGTCAAGGGACGTTTTGCTTGCCTACCGCGACGTACTTTTCGCCGCTCTGCCCGCCCTTGCCCCGATCGGGGAGAACTGGGACGAAGCGGCGACCGCCGCTTCGCGGCTTTCGCACGATCCGACGCTTGCCCTCGCCGCCCTCGCCCGCTCGCTCGGGGAAGAGGGGATCGCCGCCCTGTTCCGCACGCTGAAAACCGATCGGAAGAGCGAAAAGCGCGCTTCGCGCGCCGTCGCGGCGTATTACGCGGGACCGCCGACCGACCTTGCGTCCGCGGGATCCTTCGTCGTCGATTTCGGGGAGACCGCGGTGCGCGACGCCGTGTCGCTTGCCGGGGCTTACGGAGACCCGAAAGCCGCCGAGGTGAAGGGAATCCTTGACGGGTTCTTCGCGACCGGACGCCCGACTACGCTTGGCGCGCTT
>JAEEGL016266147.1_pt1 | contig 15963 bp, 14 predicted proteins | sample 9134231 | NCBI WGS metagenome assembly JAEEGL01 (sample SAMN16246548, study PRJNA631951) | gut metagenome | biome: gut microbiome; feature: rumen; material: fiber-attached | host: Bos | place: Iran: Karaj | collected 2018-10 | reverse complement strand
ATCAGTCCACTCCCTTGTTCTACCAGGAGCTAACCTCCGATGAGGAGGATATCCTCCGTGAAGCCCTTGGCAGCCTCGGTCAGTTCGAGGGCCTTGAGAACTTCAAGTGGTTGGAGAACCTCAAGAAGAGACTGGATATCCCAGGAGGAAAAAAGGAGCGTCCCATCATCTCCTTTGCCAGGAACGACATCCTGCAGATCCCTGAGAATCTCCTGGGATACCTGTATTCTGCCATATCCAGGCGGAAGGTAACCCGGTTCGGCTACCGCCGCTTCCAAAATGTCGGTCAGCCCTACTCCTCGGTGACTGTCTATCCTTACCAGCTTCGGCAGTACAACAACCGTTGGTTCCTTCTGTGCAACCCCATTGGGAACGACGAACATCCTTTCGAGCCCGAGTCAATCTACACTTATGCCTTGGATCGCATGGATGGGAAGGTTGAGTATGTCGAGGAGTTGCCTTTCATCGATACTCCTGTTGACATCGACGCTCGGTTCGATGAGATCATCGGAGTGACATACCAAAACGTGAAGCAGGAGGATATCTATTTCGCGGTGAAGCCGGAGGCGGTGGGGTATGTCCTCACGAAGTACCTTCATCCCTCCCAGGACGAGCTTAACCCTGAGGCAGAGAAGGAGTACAAGGAGAAGTACCCCAGCTTGAAGGACTGCAAGTTCTTTGTCATTAATTGCCGCCCCAACTTGGAAATGTATGCGCTATTCGCATCATACCGCGACACAGTCATAATCGTCGATCCTGTCGAGGTGCGGGCAACGATGAGAGGACTTCTTAGCTATACACTTAAGAACTATGACGAGCTGGATTAGTTCCGTATACAATTATCAATTGAAACTCGCATTTCTCTATGAGCAGTTTAACATTTATTTTCGGTGATCCGAATAGCCCAAAAGTATTAGAGTGTGATTTCCTTTTGTCTTATGACAAACAGTGGAACAGTCGTGGGGATAACTATTGGTATCATTTATATGCTCTTCCGCCTATAACAAAAACGAACACGCTGATTCGACTCGGGCGGATTTGGATTTCACAACCCAGGCCTAGTAGCAGTTCAGTTGTTGTATATTCCAAGTCTCCAGATCCAAGAGTTGAAGATCGAGATATTTTATGCCGAACAGTTGGCTATGGGACTCCTTTCGTTAGGATTCCGGCTCGATTCATGTCACTAATTGGAGATGATATTGCAAAAAGGTTGTTTGTTCTTTTGACTCCATCGCAGCGGAGAGAGTTCAATGATGCGTTGCATTTGTGTGTAAGTGAAGAGGATTATGAGCGGGGACGCAAGGAACGGACACTGCCAAGCGGAATGCTTAAACAGTACGAGAAATGGAGCGATGCTGAAAAAGGTTGGCCCATTAGAAAGTATCTGTTTAGTGAGATTAACTTCTCTGAGTTGCCCGATTCATCTGAAATGGCCAATACTCGGTGAGAGATCCCAAACCTTTCAAATAATGGAACAAAGGAAACGGACGAACAAAGAATTCGCGATCGAGTATTACCTTTGCACCATGAAACTTAGTTCTGACGGAAGTATTGATAAGGAGAAAGTGGGAAATAGAATTAAGCCCCCTTCTCTGGTCAGAAAAAAAGAAGTATATTTGTATAATTCGAAATAACGGCTCTTTGAAATACCGGGACAAGCTTTTGATAGCGTCTGTCTATTGCACAGATGTCCCGTGATTCTTCGGAATCTCGGGATAAGAATGTCTCTGCGTGATGATCTTGACCAAGTTCAGACTTGGTCTGTGATCATTGACATGTATGAATACAGTATACTAGAGTACACTAGTACGCTTATAGTATACTGATCATGTTAACATGATTCATTCACACAAGGAAAAGACCCGGTATTTCAAATCCGTTTTATTTTTATGGACAAGAAAGACATCATAATTAATTACAAGGCTGATATCCGGAAGAGAGCTGCAGAGATGACCACGAAGGAGGACTTTTTGCAACTGCTCAATTATGTGGGGTCGCTTGAGATAGGTGATGCCTTTAAGCCATTCTCCGAGAAGCAATTAGTTTTTTTCTGCGACTCAAACAAGAGGGTTGACAAGCGATATCGTTCTTTTAAGATTCCCAAAAAGAACGGTAAGCAGAGAATTATTTCTGCGCCCGTTAAAGGTCTTAAGAGTATGCTTAAGGCTTTGAATATCGTGTTTGAGTGCTTGTATACCCCATCTGTCGCTGCGATGGGGTTTACCTTTGGACGTTCGATCGTAGATAATGCTTCGGTTCATGTCGGAATGAATTATGTCCTTAATCTGGACCTCAAGGATTTTTTCCCATCCATATCGCAAGCTCGAGTATGGGCAAGGCTGCAGTTGAAGCCGTTCTCTTTCTCTAAAGAGATCGCTAACATTGCAGCCGGTCTTTGTTGCATGCCCGTTGAGGATAAAACAGAGGGAAAGAAGTGGAAAAAGAGAGGAGTCCTTCCTCAGGGAGCCCCGACGTCTCCACTTCTGACCAATGCTGTCTGCGATAAGCTTGACAGGAGACTCCTCGGTTTGGCGAAGAGATTCAATGTCAAGTATTCCCGTTATGCCGATGATATTACCTTCAGCAGCATGCATAGTGTGTATGCAAATGAGGGAGTTTTCATGAAGGAACTACGTAGAATAATAGTTGAACAGAATTTCACTATTAACGAAGAGAAGACCAGGCTTCAGAAACGTGGAGCTCGTCAGGAGGTCACGGGCATTGTCGTTTGTGATAAGCCTAATGTGACCAGGAATTATATACGTGACCTCCGCATGCTTCTTCATGTATGGGAGAAGTTCGGACATGATCGTGCATATGCTCGTTTCCTTCCAGCCTACGTTGGAAATAAGTTGGGTGCGACTCCTCACACCCCCTCAATGGAAGAAGTCTTGAGGGGGAAGATCATGTACGTTAAAATGGTGAAGGGGGAGGGAAATCCTGTATACAAAGCTTTTAAAGAGCAGTTTGATGCTCTTATGGAAAGAGATTCCGAGGCGAAAGTGCAGGAAACAAAGAAAGCTACTGACCTTTTATATGCCTTTTCATATCCTTTGCATCAATTTGAAGGTTCGTTCAAGACAAAGCTTACTTTCAAGAACAAAAGCAATGGAAAGACATATGCGACCTTCGCGATTTCTGAGAAGGATATTTACGTGGCGCTCAGTAAAACAGTAGAAAGGATTCTTTTGAAGAAGGATCCGGAGAAACTGATGAGTGATAAACGTCTTGTCATATCCTTGGCTAAGAGCGAAGGGCGCTCCTTCTGGATCATTCGGTTCCCTGCTGTCAATACTAAGGCGGAGGAACTCACATTGAACATTCCTGTCGACGAGTTGCTGAGGATTTGGAAAGAAAAGGATATTGATGCTGCAATCGCAGCTAACAATGGTGTTGATGTGGATTCCACTAGCGAAGAAAGGCCGTTTACAATCGAACAAGCATTGAGAAAGCGTGTACGGGAGGTCTTTTTGCAAAATAGTTCTGCTGGTTTTGACCCTAGCGGTTTCCCCAGGCTAGTTATTGAAGAACCTGATTTAGAAACAATTGCAAAGAAATTAGACCAGAAGGATTTAGAAGATAAGTCGTCGGGTTTCACGCCTTTTGAGGATTCCGAATAGTATGGATGATATTAAGAATAGAGAACTCTTTATCCAAGCGATAATGAATTCTTCTCTTTCTTTTGAGGAGAAGAAGGATTTATCTGAGCTTATTGCCAGGGATCTTAAAGGATCTGAGAAGGCGAAATCAAAGACTATTGGAAAGATAAAACGGCATTCCCCAAAAGAAACGATTAGTTTCCTATATCAATTCAGCAAGTCCGAGTTCTTTAAGTGGTTTACTCACGATCCGGAGCAAACTCCTATTGACTATGTTAAAAATTATGCGAATGCGGAAAGCCGTCTTCAATTTGCCGCAAATAAACTCTCGCTTAATTCTCAAACGTATGTCAACATTAAGAATTTTATTTGTAAAACAGATTTCTCTCCTTTAGATGCTTACGGAGACAAGATACCTTTTTCTTGGAGAGACGCTATTCTTTGGGTAATGAATAATCCTGGGAGAAATCCCTTCATAGAATGCGAGTTTGATGGAAAGCCATTTAGAGATTATGTGGCTTCATTTAAGAATGCGATCGAATTCAGGACGGATGATGACGGGATGCGTTTCGGCTTGCGACTCACCGATTTCCTTTACAACCACTGTGATTTATCACATGAAATCACGGGGCATTTAAATTTTATTGACGAGAGCGTCGATGTGATAGGATGTAGTCTAAGGACTTACGTCGATGTTAGAATGCTATTTAGCGCTCTTCGGCAAATTGTTAAATGGATTGATGAGAAGAAAGCTGTTTCAAGTTTAGCGATCGTTAGCCTTGAGGCATCTCCCGATAGCTATCTTTTACAAATCTATCACAAGGGGAGTGTATTGGACATAGATAATCAAAAGATCAAAGGACTTGACGGAGATTTCAAGAAGGTTCGAGATTATCTTTTCTGTGTGGCTGATTGGACAATTGAAGCCGATCGTCGCTATGACGGGAAAAACAGTCCAGTTTGTATTGAGTGTCTCAATGCAGATACCAAAGGCTATGTTGACGATCAAGGTTTGCATTTGTCAGAGAATAAGGTTACCTCTCTCAAAGAATCGGTTGGGGGTGTAAAGCACTATATTAGGTTTTATAAAAATATAGGAGAATGATTTACTTGTTTGAAGATAAGGAAGGCCGGATGGCTTTATACATGAAGGGGAATCTTGATAGTAACCTCATTAAGCGCGCTATCATGAACTGCAAGAAAGATGAAATCAATCAGTACATTGACGATTGCTACAGAGATGCGAATGCTGTTCTCTTTCATGTTTCCTATACTTTCCCTCAGCGCGGTGTTACAAATGACGCGGTCCGTGAGGCCTTTCTTTCGAAGGGTATCCCATTTATCTATTTCAGTGGGGGTTCCAACAACAGTATAGGTAAGACACGTGAAGGTATTCCGTTTGCTGATATCCGAAGTGAGGATATGTACTCCCATTTGCCTTTATTTTTAGAAGAGTTTAAGAGCACAGGAAGAGTTAACATTCCTCTGCTTGTATATGGCAAAAACTACATGATGAATTCCTTGCTCAAGGCAATGGAATGGGTAAATGACCAGCTTTGGGACTTGAAAAGAGATGAACCAATTGCTCCTCCCGTCGCTCGCATGCTTGTGTCTGGTATTCGAAATGGAATGCATGAGGATGAATTAAAAGAGGATAAGAACGATTTACTGAATTTCATTGATCAGCATTTTTCATTAGGTGATTTAACGCCTGATAGTATTATTGTGCAGTTTCAAAAGATTATAGACCGACACTGATATGGCACGGATTGTTTTGTTTCTGGGTAGTAAAACCTCACTTCGATTAATCGACGCTTGCAAGTATCCTTTCGTATCCATTCAAGGTCGTAAATATTCAAAAGAGTTACTAAATCATGGGGACGCTTTCTTTATACCTACAATCATTGATCAGGATAGCGCTTTGTCTTATGATGGTGTCGATCTTGCTATTAGGCTTTATTTGGATTGTATCCAATCAGGCATATTGGATGTTGCCGTTTACCTTTTGAGTGCTGAGGATAAGGGGAGTTTTTATAGCCATTGCGACAGGGCAGACCTTTTGAAATGTCCGAATGTCCACTTCCTGAGGAATACAAAGGTCGAGATAGAAGGTTCTATCCGCACTCTTTCACTATCACCAATTGAGATTGAATCTGCACAGAAGGCCCTAAAGAATCTCAGAATTAAAGCTCCCAGTGCATATAAAACCCACCATTCTATCACAAATGAGTGGAGTATATATAGGTGGTCAAAGTATCTTGGGCTTGATCAAGTAAAAGTCTCTTCTGAGATTGAGGATTCATTATATTTTAAGCATCTTGCTGTTGTCAATGGTTTGAGTTCAATTGGTGGCTCAAATCGATTGCCGAGCATTTCTGCTAATCCAAAAGCTCAGAAAAGAATTCTTTTAATTGATGATGAAGCAGAGAAAGGGTGGCATGATTTCTTTAAACATTTTCTTTCTCAATCATCGGTTATCTTTGAATCGTTAGGGGAGTCGTCATTTAAGCGGAAGACATCTAAAGAAATCGAAGATATCGCTATTACGAAAGTCGAATCATTCAATCCTGATGTCGTTATTCTTGATTTGAGGCTGGAAGATGTGGATTTCAATATGGAGAATAGTTCAGCTGGGTACACGGGAATGCGGATTCTCACAAGGATAAAGCAGGAGATAAATCAAGGAATTCAAGTCATAGGTTTTACTGCGTCCAACAAGGTTTGGAACTATCTTAAGTGGAGTGATTCGGGGCATGGAATTGATGATATTATCGTTAAGGAATCCCCCGAACTAAGCATGAATCCCTCTTATACTGCAGAGTCAATCCAATACCTTACCGAGTCTCTCGGGCCTCGAATTGAACGTGGTCAGTATTTGAAATCAATCGATCTACGGCTGAAGGACATTGGTCGGTTGATTAATATGACAGATTCTTCATTTTATACACAAGAAAAAGGAAATTTAGACATCGCGTTCGAGTTAATAAAACAATTTGACCGCGACATGAAGTATGTTTCATACGCATACATTCAGTTATTTAAAATTCTCGAGAAGTATGTTCAGGACATTTCAGGATGGGATGGTGATTATTTCGTACTTGTGCATAGCGGTAAAGAGTATAAGCTTTTGAAGTATCTTTCTACATTACCTAACAAGAAAGATCATTGCGAAAGTGCTCTAACAAAAGGAAAAGGTGGACTTGCTCTTGGTAAAGGGACCCTTGATGTTGGTGGATTTGTTGAGACAAACTTTATCATGTGTGCAGTATTAATCTTTTTGTATGGGAGAACACACACACCGGGTGATTGGATAGCGGTTCGGGATGTCCGAAACCAAAAAGCCGTACATCCTGAGAGATATGGAGATGTTACGAAAGAAGAATTCATGAAATTACTCATTTTCCTCCAATTCTTTTTCAATCCTCATAATTTAAAGCTCAGGAGTGAATCCGAAGCGCTAGTTTGATCAGATTTAGGGTGCACTTTTGCGGATTACTCAATAAAAGCGAGCAAACTTTTATCCGTGAATGAGATGTCGTCGCGAAGATACAGTTCGCACAAGGCCGCCATCTTTGCATTTAGAAAGGTTGATATGGAATACACAAAGCAACAAAAAGACGCTCTCGATGCTATTGAACGATTTCTCAATAGCTCGTATTCCATTTTTATTCTGAAAGGTTACGCCGGTACAGGAAAGACAACCTTAATCCGACCTATACTTGATTTAGCCATGTCCATGGAGAAGGGATGCCAGCTTATGGCTCCTACGGGTCGTGCGGCTAAAGTGTTGTTGGATAAAACAGGCTATGAGGCTTCAACAATTCATAAGGCGATTTATGAACTCTCCGAAATTGAGGCCGTTGAAGGAGATGAGAATCAAGATAGCAAAATAGCCTATCGATTTCCTTTACGTCAGCCAGCCGATTCCAAACGACCCGGAGCTTTTATTAGCCCGGATAAATCTTTGTTGATTATTGATGAGGCATCAATGATCAGTTCAAGAAAAACCGTTGGCGATTTGTTTGTCTTTGGATCAGGCGTTTTGCTTGATGACATTTTGACGTACGCCCGTCTTGAGTATGGCGGGAAGATCCTATTCGTAGGAGATCCTGCGCAGCTCCCCCCCGTGGGGGACCCGGATTCTTTTGCGCTTGATTCGGAGTATCTGACGGCTAAGGGTTATGCAACAGATTCTTTTGAACTCTCGGATGTTATCCGCCAGGGTTCGGATAGCATCGTATTAAGCAACTCAATAAAGCTTAGAAACCTTATCCAAAGCAATATCAGGACGGAGTTGGTCCTTGAGCGAAAGGAAGGTGAATTTGAAGATATCAAATCAGAAGAGATTGCGATGAGATTCTGCGAGATGTCTCCAAAACCATCTCTGGTTTCGCCCATTGTCATTTGCTACTCCAACAAGACGGTAGCAGCGTATAACAATGAAATAAGATCCATCTATTTCCCGGAGAAAGCTGATGAAGTTCAAGCCGGGGATAAGATTATTATTGTTGGAAATAACTACTCCTCAGATACTCGTGCCGTTTTGAATGGCGAGTTTGCGATTGTTGTAGACCGCTCTAGTGAAGTTGAAATTCAGACTGGTTTCGTTTATGTCGATGATAACACAGAGAAAAAGAAACGGGTCAGGATGGATCTTTCCTTCAGAAGTGTCACACTTCTTCTGGATGATGGCTCTTTTGTCAATAAAAAGATACTGGATTCCCTTTTGAATTCTACTCAGCCTACGATAACGTATCAGGAGCAATGTGCCTTGATGTCTAACTTCATGATCAGGCATAGAGGCTTAAAAGCTAATAGCCCGGAATTCATTAAAGCCTTGATGGAGGATCCGTATTATAATGCTATCCGAGCTAAGTATGGATATGCGATCACTTGCCATAAATCTCAAGGTGGAGAATGGAATACCGTTTTCGTGGATTATAGTGGGAGAACTGGATTGAGCAAAGATTGCCTCCGTTGGTCTTACACCGCCTCAACACGTGCCCATACTAGGATGTACGTCCATGCACTTTACGACATTCCTCAACTTAGGGCAAGGGTCAATGATGTTACGGCTGTTTCAAGTGTCCCGCTTGAGTTTTATCCTGCCGGGGTGGATGTCCCTGCTGGCCCTTTCAATATGGATACTGACTTGGTCCCGATAAAGGCAAAATATTGGCAAGTGGTTGAAGCTCTTGAAGGAACAGGCTTTACTGTTCATGGAATTGAGCATCAGCAGTACAGGGAATTATATACTATTGCCGACGTTGAGGGGCATACTTTCAAATACTATTCCGTTTATAACAAGTCGGGTATACTGAGACCATTCATAGCCACCAATCCTTCTGAGGTACCAGAAGAAATAATGGCTCTGATCAATCGCGATGTTAATTACTTTTTCCCTTTCGTGTATACGCCTTCTAATCAAAACCTTGAAGATTTGTATCACAAAGTGAAATCTGCATGTGATGATTGCGGGATAGTTATTACAAACATAGTAGAGAACCTGAACAACTATAAGGTTTCCTATTATCTGAAGACCGATGCGTTATTCGCTTACCTTGAGATTTATGTGAATAAACATGGTCAAGTTACCTACATTAATCCCCGTTCGGAGATTGGGGGAAAAGACACAAAATTAGTAAGTCTCATCGAAGCAATTAAGGAGTAATTATGTCATTCAAAGAGGTTACAGCGCTGAGAAAAGCGGGCGAGATTGATGCTGCACTGGAAATGGCTCGTGTGGACTATGGTATAAGTCCCGATGAGTACAGCGCATCTGCTTTATTCTGGACTCTAAGACTTGTTTGCGAGAGAAGTATTAGAGAAGGAGACATGGATTCCGCACTGTCTTTCTTTAACGAGATGAAGTCGGTCTTCGAGAACATGGATGACGATGAGGGCATTGCGGAACGAGTGTTCTCGAAACTGGAGGCTAAGGTTTCTCCGGAGTATAGCAGGATAGATTCTTTGCTGTCAAACGCAAAAGCTGGTGATAGTAAAGAGGCTTTCAACCATGTAACTAAACTGAATTGCAGTGGTTATCCGGAAAGAGTTAAGGACAATATCTCCTGGATTGTCTTCTATTATTTGAAGAGTTCATTAGATGGACTTTCAATTGTTGAATTCGATGAAGTCGTCAACAAGTATTTCAATCTTTTCACCCCTAGACCATCTTTGGCCCATAGCCAGATATTGAATCTTGCCATAAAGTATTCGGGACTTCATCCAGACTATGATTTGGTGAGTTTTATCCAGAAGTGGGGGCTAAATAACTTCAGGGATGAGGATTATGCCGCAGACCCTTCATTCGGAGGGGGATTGTCACTAGTGGAGAGAGCAGTTCGTAGGTGTTTTATCAATAAGAGTGTGACCCTTGAACAGGTCATTTCCATATTTAGTGGCGTCATTGAAGAGAAAACAGTCTCGTCGCTTCTCAGCCGGTCATATTCTTCAATTCTTTATAAAGATTCCGCTGAACTCAAAGATAAGAAGAAGTTTTTTGCTGATGCGGATGAATACCTGTCTAGAATTTCCGGTGTTCGTGTTTGTAATGAATACCACTCGAAGATTCTGGATTCCGTAGTATGGGAAATTGATGACAATCGAATCAAGTGGTTCAAGTCATTCTTCGAGAACTGGGGCTTTGGCTCGAGTCTTCTGCCTGCCGACTGGATTGGTAATCAAAAAGAGGGTAAGAGTCTTCCTTCTTTGGCTGAGCGTGCGTTGAATAAGTATGCTGACTCTATAGACATGTCGGAGAATGATCCATTCCGCGATGAATACAAGATTTTGTTGAAAGAAGGGATTGGTAAGCTTAAAGATAACGAGAGTGTTTCAAGGCGTTTGGCGAGACTACTTTATGATGAAGGAAACGCCGATGATGCAATCGAGTTGACTCGAAACCTTATTAAAACTCACCCTGGGAAATTCTATTTCTGGACTGACCTGGCGGAGTTTGTCAGTGAAAAAGATAGGGCACTCTGTGCTTCTTGTTTAGCGAAAGCGCTTCTCTCAACTAATGAGGAGAAGTTTGTTGGAAAGGTTCATTTGGCTCTTAGTGATATCCTTTGTGACATGGGTAAAGAAAAGGAAGCACTATTCGAGCTTGAGAAATATCGCCGTATCTACGAGCAGAATGGTTGGCCTGTTCGCAAGTACGATGCTATGCGTTCCAAGATAAGTTCTGGGATAGTGGCAACTGAAACCAATTTAGGATTATATCATGAGTTGGAGTTACAGGCTGACTCATTTGTATACTCTGATGTTCCAAGTCATGTAATGACCCTAGTAGAATTCCGCTTTGAAGAAAAACTGGGCGGAAAGAAGCGTATTGTATTCTACCTCTACGATAGCAACAATGAGAGCTACAAGGTGAATCCTAATGTGTTCGGACTTGACAGGAAGTCTAAACTGTTCAGTTGTTTTGATGTAAAGTACCTGGAAGAGGCCGGGAAGAAAAGAATAGTCTCTATTAAGCCTATTGAAAAGACAGAAGTCTTATCGTATCAGCAAGCAGTCGTTGATAATGTCAACAAGGAGAAGAAAGTCATCCATGTCGTTGGGAAAGGCTTTCAGTTAGTTATCCCAGAAGATAAGGTCTATCAGAATGTCATGTTGGGTGATGTTTTGGATGTCGCACTGAAGAGACGTATTAAAGATGGCCATCCGTTGTTGACATGCATTCATTCCCGTAAGTCATCCACGCCTTGTGATCTAGTTCAAGAGTTCACCGGGAAGATAAGGATAAAGGAGAATGAAAACGGCCCCTTTGGCTTTGTTGGTGATGTGTATATTAACCGGGCTTTCCTTGGTGGACTTTCTGATAGTGATGAAGTCGTCGGGCGGGGAGTCATGGATCGCGGAAAACTTAGGGTACTCTCATTAAGCAAGGTATAATCTGGGTAGGATGTGCTCTGTACTATTTCTACGTAGAGGGCATATCATCGTAATCCATGTAGTTTTTTATCAGCCGCTTGCGGTCATATATCTTTTTCGATTTGTGTTTCACGGACCTCATTGAAACAGGTTTGCCGTGCAAGGCTATCTCTTCTAACCTTGCTGCACGCCGTTGGGCCAAAACATAGTCTGCTTGAGTGATTCGCAGCTTGTTGTCTTTTCTCTTCATGTCGCCCTTGTCGCTAAGGAACAGTGCATCTGCGTATTAATACCAAGGTGCAAAAATATACACCAAATGCGAACCGTATATTCGCAATCGAAGATTAAATGAAATAAAACCGTCTATTTATAAAAAACTACAGGATATGATATACGGAGAAAAGAATCCCTCCATTCGGGATATTATTTTCGCGCTGGATGAAGAGCGCCAGTGGATGGAACTAGTCAGAGAGGACGGGAAACCTTATTCCAAGCTGATCGATTTTCTCCTTAAGGAACCGGTCTACAATGAAGATTCGGACCCTGAAGTTGTGAAGAAAATGACTGTCACCTGTTATGCCGCGCGGCTTGGCGAAAAACAGTCGACAGTCAATAAGTGGTTGAGACAGATCTACACCGACATCTTCGAACTAAACCAAAAACACCCAGAACTGTTTGTCCATCCTGGCGAACAGATGTGCATTTTCCATTATTATTCCGAAATGGATAAAAGCGGATTCCGGTTTCATCTTGGCCTGAAATTCATCCCGAGAGTGGGGGACAGGATCGATTTCTACTTCCCCCAGGCAGTTACAGATTCCCCTTCCTTGATCGTGAAGCAGGTAACCCACAGATATGAACAAGGATCCATGGTGACAGAAATCGAACTCGGTCGCAGATACTATAATGGAAGTTCATATCGGAACCTCCTCATTGACAAGGCGCTCTTCCTAGGTCTTATAGAGTTTGAAGATAGTTTTCTACCCGATTACGAGCTGGATAGAAAACTGAAGAAGGTGTACGGGTGCAGATCATTCGATTATATTTAGACCAGCCGGGCATTCATCAGATATTCGTTCAGGTCTTTGAACTCTGAAAAACGGCTCGACATTCTAATCGTCCGATCAGTCATCGCGGCATCCAGTGTTTCACTCGCCTGAATTCCAGCCGCATCGTTGTCCAGATACGTGAACGCTACATCGTAGACCTGGATGAAGGGGATTGCCTTCTGTACCATGCTGGTCGAATTCAGGACAATGCAGTCACGGGGAACCGGGTGGATTATCCGGTCATCGTACCGGGCCAGGAGGGTCTGGTAGGACAGGAAGTCCATAAATCCCTCGAAGACGCAGCAGGAAGGCGTGCGCTCCGACTTGCTCAGCGTGATGACGCTTGGGGCCTTGACTCCGTATGAGCCCTTGAAGAAGGGATTCCGGATCTCCATTCCGCCGAGGATGTTCATGAAGCAGAGGGCAAAGAAATGACGGTCCCGGACATCGTACTGGACCTCCTTGCAATACCGTTTACCGATGTCGGCTGGTATGCCGCGGGACCAGAGGTAGCCGATAAGGGATTTGTTGGTCAAGGGATGGACCTGGATATTCTTCATCTCCGTATCGTGACTCGCAGGACAGTTTCTGACAAGGGAAACAGTCAGGGGAGGGCCCTGCTTGAATCCCCGGCTCTGCATTTCCAGCCAGGAAGCCGCGATCTTGAACGAACAGTCCTCGTTCAGCGCCCTGGCGAGGTCGATGACGTTCCCGCCCCGCGACGTGCCGAAGTCATACCATAGATTCTTGTCCGAAGACACGCAGAAGGATGCGTTGTTGTCCTCCCGGAGAGGGGAGTGATAGAACCATTGCCTTCCGCCCTTGCCCCTGGAGACCGGCCGGTGCCCCAGGTGTGTGAGGAGGTCCGTAATCGGAATCTCCTTCAATTCATAGATGTTCATTTCTAATAGGTTTATATATTTGGTTCAGAACAGGTAATACTTCTCGATTGGATATCATGGAAGCCGGAAAGTGCCAGGCTCGGAGAACCGTTTGGTCGTTCGGTCCCCTTATGCCCACCAAACCGAACAAACGGTTTCAATCATCAGACAAGGTGCCAGGCTTCCAATCCTTGTTGTAATAGTAAAGGCGGTCGTCTTTGATAATGACGCCTCTCTTGATGAGTAGCTTCAGAAGGTCGACATGGCAGCTCCGCTTTCGCTCAAATCCGGCTTCTTTGTATTCAATTATCATCTTGTCTATTAACGGGGTGTACATGTATGACTCCAAGGCTAAGTTCGGATTCGCCTTGTCAAAACCGAAAACGGCGTCAAGCGCGTCGCGGTGCATCGATTCAGGTATGGTCCTGTAGTTGAGCGATTCGTTCTTCTGTTTTTTGCGAAGATCCAGGCCCTCCACCTTCTCGGGCTCGTCTTCGTCGTTGATCCTGAATGCGAATGGGGGAAAGGTTTTGTCCCTGATAAGAGTCGCATGCACCTCGCTGATGTTGTCGTTCCCTTCGTTTATCTTTATCTGGAGGACGGTCTCGGCTTTGTGGTTCAGTTCGGTTCCGATATGGCCTCGTACATTGTCGTCACCCTTGTTCAAGTGGAGAACGGTATGGATATGGATATTGTATTGGCTTGTCCATCTCATCAGTAGGCCAATTACTTCCTGCGACTCACTTGAAGAATTAATGTCATAGAGGAGATCCCTCAATCCATCTATGACGACCAGGCCGACATCCGTTCGTTCGGCAAGGGCCAAGTCAATGATCTGACGCCGCTCAATAGGGGAGTACTCGCGCAACATCACGAATTCAAACACGTCATCATAGTCCCGGTCATCAGGAAAACCGGCCATATGAAGTATCCTTTTCAAAACCCTTAGGCAGTGATAGGGACTCTGCTCAGTGTCGAAGTACAGTACCTTCCTCTTTTCTTCCGGGAAGGTGGCGCTGTAATTCAATACCTTCTGGTTGGTCAGGGCGGCGGCTACAATCGCGCTGACGTTGAAGGTCTTCCTCGATTTGCTCTTTCCCGTCGACGCGCTGAAGTTGCCCAGTGTGCTGATGGTCGAATGGCCTATCTTGACGACAACGGGTTGCACCTCGTACTTGTCTGTGGCGTGGATCAGTATCTTCTTCCAGATCCAATGAAAGTTATCCTTAGTAATTTTACCTTCCATAATACTTGAAGTGATATATCATTATATCCTCTATAAAAGATTGTTATCTACGATGCTTATCTCTACGGATGCGGAGTTTTCCTGTGTCCAGGTCCGCGAGCAGTTTCTCCTTGTGTATCAGACTTCGGCGGCCTATCTTCTCCAATTTGATTTTCCCACGGTTAATGTGAGCATAGAGGGTCGGCTCGCTGCACCGGAGCAACAGGCAGGCTTCCTTGACCGTGATGAGGTCGTCGCCAGGCCTGTTCGGAATCTTCTTGTCAATAGCCGTTTCGACGGCTGTCGTTACAATAGGCTGGAGTATGTCTCCAAAGAATTTAGTGATGGCAGTCTCGAGTTCCATGTTTCTTAAAGTTTTGCTGGACGAAACTAGAACTAATTAATTGATTATTAAAATGATAAAAAAGCAGAAAAAGCAGAACTACTAGTAGGATAATGTGCCCCGTCCGGCAGGAACGGGGATTATGAAAGCAGAACTTTGCCGAACTTTATTTCCGGCTGGAATTAACCTTCGTAAGGATATCTCTCCAAGATGGCCGCAATGCCGTATCTGTCATCGCCCTTGGCGGTCGCATTGCTTGATATCTTGATACCGCGAGACGGCTTTCCTTGGGCGGGAAATATGAATGCCCGGTTCATTTCTTTATCCGTGAGCCCGAAATGTCTGGCAAACAATGATGCGGACACCTTGTTCCTATACCATTTCAGAGGATAGGACGGCGCCAGGCGGTCAATGATCAGGCGCTCGTAGAACGAGTCATCCGCCTCGGGGACATAGAACCTTAGACTGTGGGCAATACCGGCCAGACTGGGTCTAGACGAATGAGGCGTTATCCCTGGAAACTCACTGAGTATTAACAACATGTCATCTTCGAGCTCGTCCAGGAAGCGGACATAGCGTGGGAGACTGTCATTAAGTGGAGCCGAAATGTCCGGAGAATCCGCCGCAGTCTTGATAGCGAGCCTGAAGGCCCGGTATCTTGAAATGAATTTCGAGATCTCGAATCGTCTGGCTTCATTGGACTTGATGTCCGGCCAGATGTCGATGATGTCGTAGAAGTTGTCGCGGAGACGTTTCTGGAACTCTCCTCTGCGTTGCACGACGGTACGGAGATCTTTGTCGTTGATGTAACGGCGGCCCGTGCCGGCGAGGTTGTTCATAGCTGCCATCACCTCGTCCATGAGTGCACGCGTCCGATAAAGGTGCTGGTGATAGTTCATATGTGGTCATGGATTGGATGCAGCTAAGAACAAAACAAGACGCCTTTGAGGGGCGTCTTGCTAAAAGAGGGCCAAAAAGCCTTCTTTGT
>JAEEGL013460346.1_pt1 | contig 15964 bp, 19 predicted proteins | sample 9134231 | NCBI WGS metagenome assembly JAEEGL01 (sample SAMN16246548, study PRJNA631951) | gut metagenome | biome: gut microbiome; feature: rumen; material: fiber-attached | host: Bos | place: Iran: Karaj | collected 2018-10 | reverse complement strand
GTAGATGAAAATGTCGTCTTCGCCTTCGGTTTTGCCGGTTTTAGCCCAGTACTCTAGTGTGCGCGTAACAGTAGTACCAACGGCAATAACGCGGTGATGAGCGGCTTTTGTTTTTTGAATAGCTTTAATGGTGTTGGTGGGAATTTGGAACCATTCGGAATGCATGCGGTGTTCTTCGACATTGTCGCTACGAATAGGAAGGAAAGTGCCGAGACCGACGTGGAGGGTAAGGTATTTGATTTGGACGCCTTTGGCTTGAAGTTTTTCGATAAGTTCTTTGGTCATATTAAGACTAGCGGTAGGGGCGGCGGCGGAGCCGAGTTTTTTAGCCCAGACAGTTTGATAGCGTTCGATATCATTCTTGTCGGCGTCGCGATGGAGATAGGGTGGAAGTGGAACGTTACCGTAATCGGCAACAATGTCGGTTAGTTCGCGATTAGCGGTGACTGTGGCGGTACCGTTGCCGAGTATTTCTTTGATAGTAATAATGTCGTTGGTTTTGCTGCCGCTTGCGATATTCTTGACAGTAAGTTGGTCACCGGTGTGGAGTTTGCCGCGATACATAACACGGTTGATGTCGCCGTCATGTTTTTCGAGGACGACAAGTTCGCGTGGGCGTCCATCTGGTAGCTCAGCAAAGACGCGAGAGTGCATGACGCGAGTATCATTCAGGATGAGTAGGTCACCGGGTTCAAGGAAATTGATGAGATTGGCATATTTAGAGTCGGTGATTGCGCCGGTTTGGCGATTGAGAACTAGCAGACGAGTGGTGCCGCGGATCTTAGGAGGGCGGATTGCGATGTTTTTTTCGGGTAAATTGTAATTATAATCAGAGACTAACATGTTTTGATATTATATAATTTTTCGTTAATTTTTGCAAAAAGTTGGGCGAGGAAGATTATTTGTGATATGCTTAAGGTTATAATGTCGAAAAGTGGAGGTAAAGACACTACGACTGCTAAAAAGTGGGTGTCTTATTTTGATGCTCTAAGAATGATATCCGCAATGGCTGTAGTACTGATACATGTTTCTTGCAAAGGTTGGGTAAAAATTCCAATTGGTGCTCCTGGATGGTGGGGCTCGAATTTTTGGGATGGAGCCACGCGATGGGCGGTTCCGATTTTTGTGATGATTTCGGGCGCATTGATGTTAGACCCAGCGAAAAAGTTTAGTATTAAGAAAATATATTCGAAGAATATATTGAGAATGATTGTTGTTTTGCGATATGGTCTATTTTATATATTTTGTTTGATTTTTTTGTACTTAAGGATGATTTTGTTGGCTTCGTAGATGTTTTGAAGAATTTTTTTGCAGGCTATTATCATATGTGGTTTATATATATGTTGATAGGGTTATATATTATAACTCCAGTACTGCGCGTAATCACTAAAAGGCAGACGGCAATGGAGTATTTTCTGATTGTGGGGATTATATTGGGTATTATTCTCCCTGGGATAAAGATTTTATGCGATGGATATCTATTAGTTGAAGAAAATAAGATTGCAAGCCTGATATCATCGGCGATTGGATCGATTAGCGGTTCTATGGGATTTAAATTCGCGGTGGGGTATGTATTGTATTACGTATTAGGTTATTGGCTATCCAAGATTAATGTATCAAAAGCGATAAGATGTCTATGTTACATCTTGGGGATATGCGGGCTGATCTTAACTGTGCTGTATTCGGGAAAGGTTTCGATTTTTTCCGAGCGACTGTGGGGAATCTTTGAGTCGTCAACGCCATGGGTATTGGCTCAGGCGGTGGCATTATTTATATTTGCAAAGTATCATTGCGAAAAGATCGGTCGGAATAGAATTGTTAGGATGATATCATTCTTGAGCCTTGGTATCTATTTGATCCATGCTGGTGTTATTGAATATTTATTAGCTTATGTATGCTCAGATATAAAATATAATTTTAGGAGTATTTTAATAATGTCTGGTATTGTATTCGCGATATCAGCATTGTTGACGTGGGTAATTAAGAAAATACCATTCATAAGAAGGATTGTTTGAGTTTTCAGTTTTTTAAGCTTTTTTCAGCTTCGCCTCTTAAAATTGATATCATAGAAAATAGGAGAAATAGAATGAGAGTTTTATATGTAGAAGATGAAAAATTTCTCGCTGAGGCGGTAAAATATAATTTAGAAAAAGAAAAGATTGATTGCGATTTGGCGCTTGACGGTGAAGACGGATTAAATAAGGCCATTGATGAAATATATGATGTTGTGATTTTAGATGTAATGTTGCCGAAGATATCTGGTATTGATATTCTGCGTCGGATGAGGGAGCGCAAAATAATGACGCCAGTAATTATGTTGTCGGCTTTATCGGAAGTGGAAGATAAAGTGAACGGTTTAGATGCGGGAGCAGACGATTATTTAGCGAAGCCATTCAAGACGGCGGAATTAGTAGCACGAATTAAGGCTTTGATGCGTCGCCCAGCCGTAATTCGAAGCGAAAAGGTGCATTATTTGAATTTGATCTATGATGTGAATGAAAAAAGTCTGAATGGCGTTTCTTTGACGGCGAAGGAGGCGGGGATTATCCACGAACTAATGAAGACGCCGGGTAAGATTGTAAAAAAAGATTTTTTGCTGAATAAAGTATGGGGCGGCGAAGCATTTGGTGAAGATAATTATATAGAAGTATACATTTCACGCTTACGCAGAGTATTAAAAAAGCTTGGTAGTAAAGCAGAAATTAATTCTGTGCGCGGACTTGGCTATAAGATTGTGGAAATTTGATATGTTTAGAAGGTTGCGAAATGATTTTATCCTAACCAACATGATTATCACTTCGATAATACTGGCTATAGCGTTTGGCTCGATCTTTGTCATGACGGTGGTGTCGAATAATAATAGACCGCCCGAGATGCTGAATCGTCCGGAAGTTTCGAGTGAATGGCGCGACGTAATGAGGAAAGAGATTGAAGAGGACCGAGCGCGAAGAGTGGAAAGATTAGGTGTCACATTAATAATGGTGGCAATAATAACGGAAGCGCTGGTATTTGTGGCGAGTTATTATTATGCGGAAAAATCGATCAAGCCAGTGAAGGATGCCTATGAAAAACAGCGCGAGTTTATTGCTAACGCATCACATGAATTGAAGACGCCGATTGCGGCGGCGCGAGCAAATTTTGAAGCACTCGGTACGTCGGAGCAACCATGGACGGGTAATGTAGATTCAGAACTTGACCGAGCAGCGAAACTGGTGAATGACTTGCTGACTTTAGCGCGCACGGATGGTAGGACAGTTACGTTGGAGAAAAAAGATGTTGATTTGTCGAAGATTGTGCGAAAACATGCGCAATTAATAGAAGCGAGATTGGGTGAGAAAAAGTTGAATATTAATGTGCCCGAGTTTGTAAATGTGCGGATAGTGCGAGCGGATTTTGAACAAATATTAGATATCTTTTTTGATAATGCGGTAAAGTACTCAAAAACAAAGATTGAAGTGGAGCTAACAGATAAAATGTTGCGTGTAACAAATGATGGCAAAACGATTTCGGCTGACAAATTGAATAAAGTCTTCGACCGCTTTTATCAGACCGATAAAACAGCGGAAGGTTCAGGTTTAGGGTTGGCGATTGCGAAAGCAGTGGCGGATCAAAATAACTGGAAAATACGTGCAGAATCCGACAAAAAGAAGACGAGCTTTATTTTAGAATTTTAAGTTTTCTTTTAAGCTTCGACGAGATAATAAGAGTAATTAGATAAGAAAAATAGAAAGGGATAGGATGTTTAGAAACATGCTAAAGAGAAGTTTCCTGTCAATTAAACGGAAACTGGGGCGAACAATCATTTTGACATTGATTTTCTTCATGATGGCAAATTTGGTGCTAGCTGCGATTACTATTAAAACTGCCGTGGCAGCACAAATGGATTATGCAAAATCCACTTTGGGTGGTACGGTAACAATTCAAGCCGATATGGATGCGATTCGCGACTCGAAAAAAGAGGAGATGGAGAAGGGCGGCGATCGCAAAGAGATGTTTAAGAATATGGTGCGTCCAGCCGTAATGGTCGAAACAGCAAATAAGATTGCGGAGTATTCGGATTATGTAAAGGACTACTCTTACGAATTATCGAGCTCGGCGAACTCGGCTGATTTAGACGTGGTGGAATCGAAGAATGAAGGTATGCCTGGTGGCGGAATGCCGGGGATGCCAGGGAGCAGATCGAGTAGCTCTTCAGATGATGGCTCGAAGCTAGACGGCGATATTACGATTTCTGGTATTAATGCCTATGCGTATATTTCTGGCGTACAGAATGAAACTTTCACGATCAAAGATGGCGAGTACTTCGATGAAGATTCGAACGATAAGGCGATGATTTCTTATGAGTTTGCCGAGTTAAACGACTTGAAAGTTGGTAGCAAGTTTAAAATCAAAAATATCTACACCGAAAAAGTAATTGAGCTAGAAGTGATTGGCATCTATGACACTTCCGAAGAACGTTCTAATGCGAATGCGATTTATATGAATATCGAGACGGCCGCAAAGTTTCTAAGCAGTGACGATTATAAGGATGGAAAATACAATGTTAGTAATGTGAATTACTACATGAATAATTCTGATAAGGCCGAAGAATTTGTCGAAAAAATAAACAACGACTTCAAGGAGCTATCTGAGAATAATATGAAGATTGCGGTCGACACGAGTGAATATGATGCGATGTCGAGTTCAATCGAAAGTGTCGGTAGCTTTGCGACGACAATTTTAATCATTGTAATTGTAGCGGCAATTATTATCGTGACTTTGATTGTGACGATTAACGTGAAAGATCGTCGCTATGAAATGGGTGTATTACTTTCACTGGGTGCACATAAGAGAAATATTATTGGACAGATTGCGACCGAATTGTTGATAGTTGGCACTTTAGGTTTTGCTTTGGCTTCAGTTTCAGGCACGTTCTTAGCGAAAGCGATGGGGCAAAGCATTTTAGAATCACAAACAACGGCAAGCACGCAACAATCGGAACGTAATTTTGGTCGTCCAGGCGCACAGATGGGCGGTTCGAGTAAAAGCGGTAATATGCCATCGATGCCAGATATGGGTGGTCAGAATATGAAACAGAAGATAATGGCAAACCGTAATCAAGATATAAAGCTAGATATTAACGCGACGCCAATTGACTTCCTGCTACTATTCGTGACGGGATATTTAGTAATTATTTTAGCCCTAATATTGCCATCAGTTAATGTGTTGCGCTATCAGCCGAAAGAAATCTTAGCGGGGAAGGAGTAGAAAATGAACACTTTAAAAGTTGAAGACGTATCTTATAGTTATATAAATGCATCAGGTGAGCAGCAAGTTTTGAAAAATGTGAATGCGGAGTTTGAAGAGGGAAAGATGTATGCGATTGTGGGCGAAAGTGGCTCAGGGAAAACGACTTTCTTATCGCTCATATCGGCTTTGGATAAATTGCAAGAGGGGGATATTAAATATAATAAGAAAAGTTTACGCAAAATTGGTAGATCGAAATTTCGTCTGAAGTATGTAAATATCGTCTTCCAGTCGTATAACTTGATTAAATATATGACTGCGAAAGAAAACGTCGAGATTGCAATTGATTTCGACAACCGAAAGGTTGATGCGAACAAATATCTGAAAAAAGTTGGTTTATCGGAAGAAGAGAGCGGTCGTTTAATAGGTAAGCTATCCGGTGGTCAACAACAACGCGTAGCGATTGCGCGCGCAATTGCATCGAACTCGCCAATTATTGTGGCGGATGAGCCAACGGGCAATCTAGATGAGGATACAGAAGAAAAGATAATTGGGTTGTTTAAAGACTTGGCGCATAAAGAAAAGAAGATTGTAATTATCGTGACGCACAGTAAGAAGGTGGCGGAGCATGCAGATAAGATATTGCGACTCAGAAGAGGGGAACTAAGTTAGTAAAGTTGATTTACGAAAATGGAAAAAGCCGTCGGTTGTTGAGACCGGCGGCTGGTTTTGTTATTTGTCGGAGGCACAAAGGCTGAGTCTATACACGCGTCCAATCATTGTTTCAGGATCATAGACGATGTCGAACGTGTAATCCGAACCGGGATGAAGCGTGTAAGATACTTTAGGCGAGGCGACCAATGTGCGCCTGAAGAGGCTGTTATGGTGTTTGACTCGGATGAAATATCTATCTCCCTGTTTTCGAATATGCTCAACTTGGTCACTAAGTCGATAGTTAATAAACCGAAACCGTCCATTCAGTTTCCAGCTTAGACGTGTTCCTGTGAGAATCGTGCAGTAGTAGTCACTAGTCAGATCATCCATAGCGTATGGATGTTCACCCTTTTCGGCCGCTTTGGCAAAAAAGTCATTTTTGACTTTTTCAGCTCGTTCTATAGCTTCGATCGCGCGTTCGAGTTCTTCCTTGGTCGGACCGTTAATGACAGGAATAGTAATATCTCCAACAATCATGCTTTAACCCCCTTTTTTTGTGGTAACGTACTACGAGTGTCTTTTATTATTCTAACATCATTTTAATTATTGTCAACACTAGACGAAGAAGTGTGCTAAAGTGAGAGTGTTGTAAAATAAACATAAACACCAGATATGGTGTATTTTAATGTATTGACTACGCTATATGTAGTGTTTATAATTATTTTTGTAAATATAAAAACGAGGGATTATGAAAAAAATTCTTTACTTTGAACCAAGCGATGCAACGAAATTTGATTTAGAACGTTTTGAAAAATCATTGAACACTTATGCGAAGGTGCCAGTTGATGAGATTAAAGAAGTTTTGAAGCAATTCGACGGATTTGAGAATTTACACGTGAGCCGTCTAGTTGAGGCGGGCACGGCTTTAATCGAGAAGAATAGTAATACGGAAACTGCGAAGAAATATTTTGAAGATCACAATCAATACTTTGGCAACAAGTTTGAACGCTTGCGCAGGATTACGGGTTATTTAGTAGGTACATTAGAGCGCTGGAATGACGGCAAGAAAGCAGAAGAAAAAGCACGTGTTAAACATTCAGTGAACTCTGCGATTAACGATAGCGAAAGAGCAGCGCATCTCGAAAAACAAGCATTGGCACACAATGTTGCTTATGCGAGCTCAATCGTTGGCTAGTTTTTAGCTTTCTTGAGATACTGTTCGATAACCTTGATGTCTTTAAGATCTTTTGAACGGCGTTTGCGTTTCTTGAAAGCGAGGATGCTTTCAAGAGTTTCGCATTGATATCCCTCAACGATATCGAAGTCGAACTTTTCGAAGTCATCCATCATCTGGCAATTATCAAATGGTACGAATAAACCTTCACTGTCTTTTGGGGTATCATAGAGGTTTATTTGTTTGGCGAGTTTTTTAGACGCGCAGAGATCTAGATCGGCACTTGTTTCGCGCAATCCACGTAAGAGTAGAGAACCACCGGAAAGAATGATGAAATCGGTTTTTGGTAGATTAAGCCTCCGAAGTGAAGCAAGGTATGCGAGTTTGTTCATTGATCTGTGTTCAGCCCATTTCGGTGGTTGCATATCGAATAATATTTCTGGAGTATGTAAATTGACGGTATCGGTATCGATGCCGTAGTAACACTGGTAGGTAGTATCGACGGAACCGTATTTCGCCTCGGTTTTGGTAAAGCCTAGTTTTTTAGCAGTATCCCAGACGGATTTCTCGGAAGGTCCCTCGATCTCCATGAAGGTTGGTAGCCACGGCCAGGTATCGATACAGATTTCGACTTTGCCAAGTTTCCATATTTCGCGTTTAGTTTCTTGGCGAGCTTTGATCTTGAGACCGCATCCTCTTAAGAAAAGAATGGCATCATCATAATCATTAGCTTCAATGTTTACTTCCTTAGTGCCAAGGATGGAGTGGTCATCGCTAACGTTTTTGTAGGTCATGACAATTTTGTCGCCTTCGTCACGCACACGAGCGAACGAATGTTCGCCAGTGTAGAAGACAGTTCGTCGCATGAGTACTTCTGGTTTAATTAGCTGCGCATCAAGTTGTTGTAGTTTGGCTCGGATTTCGTCTTTATCAATATCTAGAAATTGTGCCTCTATCTCATTTTTCATATATTTATTATAAGGTATATACACATATATGAGTATGCGGAATGGGATCTTGAATTTTAAACTAGCCTATTGCTTTATTTTGGACAAATCGCCGTTTATAACTTTAACGTCAAAATTTAATAACTCATCATTTATGTATTTATAATCAGGTAATGGATTAAGTGCATAAATTGGCTTCTCGATATAATAAGCAAACCCCATTTCTAAAAATGTATTTGCTCCAATATAATTATCTATACCATTTTTTGTAAAGTTGCACACAAGCATAGCGTCAGATTCTTCAATTTTCTTAAAGTACTCTCTGATAAAATCGTAACCGTTTCCTCGTTTAGCTTCAACTGGGTCAAAATTCGCCAGATGAATCGCGTCAATAATAACCCCATTCGGCAAAATTACGTCGTGACCAAGTTTTTGTAGCTTATTAGCTACCGCTTTTACTTCGTCAGTAAATGACAACAACCCTAATATTGAGTCTCTGAGCAAAAAATGCAATAACTCCAGTCGTCCAACATAGAATTGGCTAATATCCCAGAATCTGTTACTAATTACGATTCGTACGAATCATATATTCTTGAAGAAATTGGTTTTAAGGTAATTGTTTCAGGAAGACCTTGAGTCTTCGTTATTTGCAGCGTATCATTTCATTTAGTTTAATTTGTAACCTTATAAGACCTCTCCTTATAAACTACAAATATCGTACTTGAATTGTTCCTCGTATTCATAAGAAGACTGTATGCCTTTCATATAAACTTCGCGGTTATTAATATCGGAAGTTAGAGCATTTTTCAGAAGCGTCTTTATTTCGAGATCGTTAATAGGAGAACGTTCCATGGCGGAAAGATATTCTTCTTTACTGATTTTTGACCAATCTATGCATTTTTCGAGTCTTTTTTTTAGGATTTGGTCTAGCCAAATTCTAGTTGCTCGACCATTACCTTCGCGAAATGGATGAGCAACATTCATTTCCACATATTTTTTAATTATTTCATCAAAAGTGTTTTCCGGTAGGCTATCGATAGTTTTTAAAGTGTCGTTTAAATACATTGTTGGGGCAAAACGGAAATTGCCTTTTGCTAAATTCACATCACGAATTTTTCCAGCAAAGTCGAATACGTCTTGAAAAAGAAACTGATGAATTTGTTTTAAACCCTTAGTAGTTCCAACTTCAAATTCATTAATCTTGCCACTATCGTAAAGCTCAATGGCGCGTTTTTTGCTCTGAAGTTCCTCGTCGCTCATTGTTTTATTATAACATAAAATATGCTATAATTATCTCCGTAATAACAGAAGGAAAAGGTTGGCTTTGGGCTTAAAGATCGGAATCGTCGGCTTGGCTAATGTGGGGAAAAGTACACTTTTTAATGCATTGACGAATGCTGGTGCTTTGGCGGCGAACTATCCTTTTGCGACGATTGAACCGAACACCGGCATTGTTGGGGTTCCGGATGAACGAGTTGATGTATTGGCAAGGATGTACAAATCGGACAAGGTAGTACCGGCGATGGTTGAGTTTGTTGATATTGCCGGCTTAATTGCTGGTGCTTCGAAAGGGGAAGGGTTGGGCAATAAGTTTTTAGCCAATATACGCGAATGTAAGGTAATATGTCATGTTGTAAGAGCGTTTAAAGATACAAATGTAACGCATATAACTGGCAGTCCGGATCCAAAGCGAGATATAGATACGGTTGAGATGGAATTAGCCTTGGCTGATATTGAGACGCTGGAAAAGTCTTTGCCTAAGATGCAAAAAGAGGCGCGTGGAGGTAGCAAAGAGGCGATGCGACGGGCTGAACAGGCGGCGAAAGCGCTTGAACAATTAGAGAATGGCGCGATGCATATTGAGCCAGTTGATGGGCTAGACTTGCTATCGGCAAAGCCGGTTTTCTTTATGTTTAATATGGATGAAGATGAGCTTACGGACGAGAAGAGACGAGCAGAGTTGGCTGCTTTGGTGGCACCGCAAAAATGCGTGTTTGTTAATGCGAAGCTTGAATCTGAGATGGCTGATATGGAGTTGGCAGAGAAGAAAGAGTTTCTTGAGAGCTATGGGATAGCCGAGGATGGACTGAGCCAGCTAGTACGCGTAGCTTACGACACTTTGGGGCTGCAAAGCTTTTTAACGGCAGGTAAAAAAGAAACGCACGCTTGGACAATAAAGAAGGGTGCTACAGCGCCAGAAGCGGCGGGGGTAATTCATACGGATTTTCAAAGAGGTTTTATAGCGGCGTTGATTTGTTCTTACGATGATTTAGTGCGCTTAGGATCGGAAAAAGCTGTGCGCGAAGCTGGTTTAATGAGAACGGAAGGCAAAGATTACGTAATGCAGGATGGTGACGTGGTTGAATTTAAATTTAACGTTTAGATTTTATTGCGTTTTAGAAGCTGCTTATGTTAAACTTAGTATATGAGTCTAGGTTACGGTGTGGGCGACTTCTTCGCGCTAGATATTGGTACAGATGCACTAAGGATGGTGCAACTCTCTGGGAATGCGCAGCGCGGCTTTGTTTTGCAGAGATTTGCGTACGTACCAGTGAGTCGCTCGATATTACAAGACAGCAGTGATGCTGGAAAACGCCGTTTGGGTGAAACGATCCAAAGCGCGGCGGAACAGGCGGGTATTCATGCGAAGAATATTGCGTTAGGTATGCCATCGAGTAAAACGTTTACCACTGTTATTGAGGTCCCAACTCAAGATAACAAATCGATGGAGAAAATTATTAAGTATCATGCGGATCAGTATATACCGATGCCGATTGATGATGCGAAAGTAGATTTTGTTATCCTTGGACCAAGTCCAAATGATCCACAGATAACAGAGGTATTGTTATCGTCGACATCAATTGCCTATGCCGAAGAAAGAATGGAAAATGTTGAGGCTTACGGTTTTAATTTGATAGCTCAGGAACCGGATCCCATTGCGATGTCACGCTCCTTGACGCCTCCTGGCGCAAAGGATGCGATTTTGATTATTGATTACGGCGAGGAGTCGACCGATTTATCCATGGTATATGGAGCTCCGCGACTAGTACGCATGCTTCCAGGGGGTCTATCAGTATTGGTTCGCACCGTAGCTAATTCTTTAAACGTAAAAGAGAGTCAAGCTCGTCAATTTATTTTGAAGTTTGGTCTTGCTCAGGACAAACTTGATGGCCAAGTCTTTAAAGCTCTCGATCAGACTCTAGAGAACTTTGCATCTGAGCTAACAAAGTCAATACGCTTTTTCCAGACTAAATATCCAAATGTAAATGTCGGAGGGGTTGTATTATCTGGTTTTGCAGGTATAATCCCCTTCTTGCCTGAGTATATAGAAGCCAAAACAGGCTTTAAGACTATTCAGGGCAATCCATGGCAAATGGTTAGCGTTAATAACCAACAAAGGCAGGCATTATCGCAAGTTTCGGCAGAATTTGCGGTAGTAATTGGGCTAGCTGAAAGGACGAATAAGAGGTAGGACATGTACGAAATTAGTTTAGTTCCAGATATTAAAGCTCAGCTTATCCAAAAACAAAAAATGCGCAATTTAATTATTTTTATTTGCATTATTGTTGGCGTGTCATGCGGTGGCGTATTGTTGATTTTGTCGTCAATTGTTGGTGGTCAAGCGATACAAATTGGCTTGCAGGAAAATGAAATTAAATGTCGTATAGATGCTAGCGGAGATAATTGTTCAAGATATAACGATAAGGGTGATCCTGTCTTGAATACCAATAACTTGAGCGAATTGCTAACCATCCAAGACCAGATGAATAATATTGGTGTTCTAAATAATCAGAAGATCAAATTTTCACGCATCTTTGGTGTATTAGACGTGATCCTACCGAATGGGGATGATGTTGTGAAAGTGAATGAAATTAATGCTAATATTGACGAAAATTCGCTTACTTTTGAGGCTACTGGCACATCTAAGAATAATATCGGGTTTAGAGCACTCGAGGCCTTTAAGAAGACTGCGAATAAGACATATTTTGATTACGGTTCCTATATGCGTATGGACGAAAATGGTTCATATGTTGAAATACCATCTTTTTGTATAGAGGAGAAGGTGGTTAGTGGGAGGCTGTATGGTTTCTATAAGAAAGGATCGGCTGGATGCGAGGCTCCTCTAGTAGAGAAGCAAGAAAATCAATCGACAAATGACGGCGAGAAGAATAGCAATTCTCAAAATGGGAGTGAAGCGAAGAGTGAGAATGAAAATAATTCTCAGAGCGAAAGTGAAAACAAGAATGCAGTTAATCAAGAAAAGAAAACTGTGGAAAATATTCCTATTTTGAGAACCTACAGGACTTCGCAGGAAAAAGAAGAATACAAACTAGGTAAAGATCCGTATGCAAAGAAGACAGACGAGTCTAATACAGGTAAGTACTACTTTGAAAGTAAATGTTTAGTTTATAAGGATGATGGCTCGTTTGATGAGGATGGTAGCAGAGCAAACTGTCCACTTGTTAATGGATCTGTTAATACTAGTGAAGCTCATTATGGAAAAGGCGATAGCAATGAGATGATTTTGAACTTTTCGGCAAGAATGATTGTAGATTCACGCGTGTTCTTATCTAAACACAAGCATATGCAGATCATTGGTCCGGATAGACAAAATGTTACTGATAGCTACGTACAGATTCGTAATATGTTTGGGCAAAAAGCCACAACGAGTGGAGGTGAATCAAATGGCAAATAAAGATAGCGGTAAAGGTGTATCTTTAGCGAAGAGAGCTAGAATTAGTAAAGCGGAACAGAACATGTTTATAGCTGTGTGCTTAGCGTCCGTGTTATTTGGTATAACTATTATAGGTGCGTATCATTTGATTATGACGATACAGTTTAACGGAAAGATTTTGTCTGAAACGGCTGCTATTAGAGATGGCATTAAGCAAAATCAAGATAACATTATGTCGCTTAGCAATAATGTTAAGGCGCTTGCAGCAAACGAGAATCTTGAGTCTGTTGGTCGTGAAAATTCAGAATGTGAGGGGTATACCAGCTTAAATACAGAGATTAAGGATGCTTCAGTTGAAGATATTTCAAAGGCTCGTACTTGTTCAGCTCTGCGTGTTGTAGGTGATGCGTTACCTTCGCTTACGTCAATAAACGATTTTGAGGGTACATTAAACAGTTTTATAAAGCTATTAATACACGACAATAACGCGGTTAATATTGAAGCTCTTAACGTGGACGATACTATGGAGTACGTTGTTAAGGTTGACGATGACGGTTCTGCGGAGACGCAAAACGATGGGGATGGACAGAGCAGTGGAACTGAAGACGAGAAACTAAATATTAACGCAATGGGTATCTCTATGAATGTCAAAGATACTGCAACGAAAGTAAAAAAGATGATGTCTAGTATTGAGGACTCAATTAGAAATTATGATATCCGCAATGTAACGATTTCTTGGTCCGAGCAAGAATCGGAATATGGAGTAAGGCAAGAATCGATAATTGATCTTAATGCTACGTATTCTGCTTATTACTCAAGTAGCGTTTCGGCTTTCTCGAAAAATAAGGTAATCTGCGCTGATGATAGTAATGAGAAATGCATAACTAATAATAAGACAAGCGAGGGTAAATGAAAAATACTGACATTGCTTTAGTTATTTTAATCTCGGCGATTTCAATTGCGCTCTCTTATTGGATTGGCGGTATGATTATGGGTAATCCTAATGAAAAAATATACAAAGTGAATTATCTTGATCCTATTGCTAGTGATTTTCAGGAACCAGATCAAGAGACATTTAATCCGACGATGATAAATCCAACCGAGGAAATAATAATCGGTAACTGTAACTCGGAAACGCAGGTTGAGGATCCGGAAACTCATCGTTGTATGTCGAAGGAAGAATACGAAATTAAGAAAAGAGAAGAAAATAAGCAAAATAACGGCGATGATACTGGTGGTCAGCAGGGGGATAATTCTGGTGGTCAGCAGGGGGATGACAACTCTGGCGGTCAGCAAGGGGATAATTCTGGTGGTCAGCAGGGGGATGATAATTCCGGTTCGGGAAATACTAATTTGGAGTACTAAGAATGCTTCTTAACAAGGAGCTGCAGGACAAGATAGTTAGCCTTTTGGTAGAAAATGGCTTAGTTGATGCTGGTTTGGTCAGGAAGACCTATAATGAGGTCGCAAAAACAGGGCAGCCAGTATTAGCTGTGCTTCGTAGTAAAAGTATTGCTACGGATGATTGTATTCAGCATGCAACAGCCGTTGTTCTCGGAGTGCCCTATATAGATTTGAGAAACGTTCGTTTTAATAAAGATAAGCTATTAAAGATACCTCAAGATGTAGCTCAGCGTTCTAAAGTGGTACCGCTTGATGTGCGGAATGGTCAGTTGGTTATCGCGGTTTTGGATAACTCTAACATTCAGAGGATGGACTATTTGTCGACGCTTGTAAAGATGCCGATTAGAACGATGTTGACTTCTGATGCTGGTATTCAAAATGCTTTGACGCAATACATGGCGGACTTAAATGACGTCAATAAGGTCGCCAAGCAGGAAGAGGCGCAAAAGAATGCCTCTGATGCGGCAAATATTCAGACGATCACACAGGACTCGCCGATTTCGAAGGCTCTAAGTTCAATTCTTGACTATGCTGCGAAGTCGAAAGCATCAGATATTCATATCGAACCGCTCGAGCATCTACTTGTTATTAGAATGCGTATTGATGGTGTTTTACGCAAGACGTCGGAGCTACCGAAATCGATTGAGGCTGCACTTGTGTCGCGCATTAAGATTATGGCAAAACTGAAGATTGATGAACATCGTATACCACAGGATGGTCAATTTACGGTAGTTGTTAATGGCAATGCGATTGATCTTCGTATTGCTACCTCGCCAGTGGTGTGGGGCGAACAGGTTGTTATTCGTCTTCTGGATAAGTCTGGCACTTCAATGGAAGTAGAGAAGATGGGCATGATGGGTAGGGCGCTCGAAGACGTTATGGAGGGTATCAGCCGACCTAATGGTATGATTTTGACTTCTGGTCCAACTGGTTCTGGTAAATCGACGACTTTATATGCGCTGATCAAGAAAATAAAAAATGAATCTATAAATATTGTGACGCTTGAGGATCCGGTTGAGTATAAGATGGATGGCGTGAATCAGATACAGATTAACACGGATGCAGGTTTGACTTTTGCTTCGGGCTTACGTTCGGTTTTACGTCAAGATCCCGATGTAGTTATGGTAGGCGAGATTCGCGATGGCGAAACGGCGAACTTGGCGGTGCAGGCGGCGCTGACGGGGCACTTAGTATTTTCGACTTTACATACTAATTCGGCTGCAGGCATTATGCCGCGTCTTTTGGATATGGGCATCGAGCCATTTTTGATCGCTTCAACTTTGAATACGGTGATTGGTCAGCGTTTGGTGCGTCGAGTAGCGGAGCGTCGTGAAACATACCAGACAAACGATATGGAGACAAGGATGATAAAAACTGTTGTCGGTCCATTGTTGCCACCTTCGAAGGGCGATGTGCCAGAGGTGAGTGAGAAGCGTGGTTATGGCAACTTGCCGCCATTGGATTCGACGGCTTTTACGATGGTTCGTGGTATTGCATCTGAAGAAGCACCAAATGGCTACAAGGGTCGTGCTGGTATATATGAGACGATTTCGGTAGATGAGGATATTCAGAAGCTTATTGTAGCACACGCTACGTCTGGTGACATTATGCGCGTTGCAAAAATGAAGGGTTCGATTACGATGCATCAGGATGGCGTATTGAAGGCTCTAACTGGCATAACGACAATTGATGAAGTGAACCGCGTAGCGAGCGATTTGGCATAAAAAGATTTGGCATAAAGATATACCCCTTTGGGGGTATGTTTTTTATTGGTTTCGAGAGAGCGCCTCGCAATGCTCGGCTTCTGCTAGGGTGTCGCTTCGGAAATAAAAATGCAAGCATTTTTGCTTCGCTCAGCTCCTACTAGCAGCGAACTACGTTCGC
>JAEEGL012543067.1_pt1 | contig 15964 bp, 14 predicted proteins | sample 9134231 | NCBI WGS metagenome assembly JAEEGL01 (sample SAMN16246548, study PRJNA631951) | gut metagenome | biome: gut microbiome; feature: rumen; material: fiber-attached | host: Bos | place: Iran: Karaj | collected 2018-10 | reverse complement strand
CGTCGGACATCAAGGATCAGCTCAAAGCGCTGGGCATCGCGGTGCTCGTCGACCAGTCGAGCAACGAAACGCACCCGCTCGGCCGGGCGGAGTGGATCAAGCTCTATGCCGCCCTGCTCGACGAGGAGGAGAAGGCGGCCGGGATCTTCGACGCGCAGACCGCGTTCCTCGAAAGCGCCGCGCAGGACGAACCGACCGGGAAGACGGTCGCTTTCTTCTACGTCAGCTCGACGGGCCGGATCGTCGCGCGCAAAAGCGGCGACTACGTCTGCAAAATGATCGAGCTTGCCGGCGGCGAATATGTCTTTTCTTCGCTCGGCGACCCCGAATCGCGCACCTCGACCGTCACGCTGGATCCCGAGTACTTCTACGCCGAGGCGAAGGACGCCGATATCCTCATCTACAACGCGACGATCTCCGAGGAGCTTGACAGCCTTTCGCAGATGCTCGAAAAATGCGAGCTTCTGCAGGATTTCAAGGCCGTGAAGAACGGGAACGTCTGGTGCACCGGCAAAAGCATGTATCAGGAGAGCACGGCGCTCGGTCAGATGATCGGGAGCCTGCACGACATATTCCGCGACGATGCGGGCACACTCGGCGAAGTCCCGTTTTTCTATCGTTTGGCATGATATTTTTCAGGGAGACAGGAACGATGTTCATTTTCCGAACGGTTTCCCCCGCCCGGAAGCCGGACGCTATTCAAAACCGCATATGGATACGATGAATCGACATGACAACAGGAATGCCGTGCGCTGCTGCGCGGTATTCCTGTCGTTTCTTATATTGCTTCTTGCCGCGATCGCGGTCAGCATCCTCGTAGGAAGCGTGGACGTGTCCGCGGACGAGGTCGCCGCGGTGCTTCTGCGCGGCGACAGGACGAACGAGGTCGCCTTCAATATCGTCTGGCGCATCCGTCTGCCGCGCGTTCTGCTCGCGGCGCTGCTCGGCGGCGCGCTTTCGCTGTCCGGCTTCCTGATCCAGACCTTCTTCCGCAATCCGATCGCGGGCCCGTTCGTGCTCGGCATCTCCTCCGGCGCGAAGATGTTCCTCGCGGTCGTCACCATCGCGATGAGCGGTCTGTTCCGGCAGATGCCGCTTTCCGTGACGATCAACGCGTCCTTCGCAGGCTCGATGCTTTCCATGCTCCTTGTCCTGCTTTTCGCGGGAAAGGTCAAAAACATGTCGGTCCTTCTGGTGATCGGCATCATGATCAGCTACATCTGCTCGGCCGTGACCGATCTTCTGATCAACTTCGCAAACGATGCGGACATCGTCAACCTCACGCACTGGTCCATGGGCAGCTTTTCCGCCGCCGCGTGGCAGGATGTGATCGTCTCCGCGTGGATCGTCCTGCCGGTGCTCCTGCTTGTATTCCTGATGTCCAAGCCGATGGCGGCCTACGCCCTCGGCGAGGGCTACGCGCAGAGCCTCGGCGTGCATATAAAGGCCCTGCGCATCGGACTGGTCCTTGCGACGGGCATTTTGTCCGCCTGCGTTGCCGCCTTTGCCGGACCGATCTCCTTCGTCGGGATCGCTGTGCCGCATATTTCGCGCCTGACGCTCAAAACCACCAAGCCCATCCTGATGATCCCGGCGACGTTTTTGTGCGGCGCTTTGTTCTGCGTGCTGTGCGATCTCGCGGCGCGCACGCTCTTTGCCCCGACGGAGCTGTCGATCAGTACCGTCACCAGCGCGATCGGCGCGCCGATCGTGATCTGGCTGATGCTTTCAAGGCGGCAGAAACATGAAGAATGAAAATAACGCAAGTCCTGCCGGGCTGCGCACCGATGCGCTGAGCGTCGGCTACAACGGGAAGGCGCTGATCTCCGAGATCTCGCTCTCCCTTGCCCGCGGCGAGATCCTGACGCTGATCGGCCCCAACGGCTCCGGCAAGACGACGATTTTAAAAAGCATAACAAGGCATCTTGCTTCGATCGCAGGCACCGTCTTCATCGACGAACGGAACATCCGCACGCTCAGCGGAAAGGAGCTTGCCCGGAAGATGGCCGTCGTGCTGACCGAGCGCGTCCGCCCGGAAATGATGACCTGCTTTGAGCTGGCCGCCGCCGGACGCTATCCCTATACGGGCAGCTTCGGGCTGCTGACGCCGCGCGACCGGGAGATCGTCAGCGCCGCGCTTGCGCGCGTCCACGCGCTCGACATCGCAGACCGCGACATCTCCGCGATCAGCGACGGACAGCGCCAGCGCGTTCTGCTTGCGCGCGCGCTGTGTCAGGAGCCCGAGATCATCGTGCTCGACGAACCGACCTCGTTTCTCGACATCCGGCACAAGATCGAGCTTCTCGAGATCCTTTCGGACATGGCGAAGAACCGGGGCATCTCGGTCGTGATGAGCATGCACGAGATCGACCTTGCCGAGCGCATCTCCGACAAAGTCGTGTGCGTGAAGGGCGACCGGATCGCCGCCTACGGAACGCCGGACGAGATCTTTACGGGCGACCGGATCGCTCATCTTTACGATATGCAGGAAGGCTCCTTCAACGCGCTTCTCGGAAGTGTGGAGCTCTCTGCGCCGCAGGGCGAGGCGAAGGTCTTCGTCGTCGGCGGGGGCGGATTCGGCATCCCCTTCTACCGGGCGCTGCAGAAGAAAAACATCCCGTTCTCCGCCGGAATTTTGTATGAAAACGATATAGACGCCGCCGTCGCGCTGCCGCTTGCGCATCGCGTGGTCTGCGCCCCGGCGTTCCGGCCCGTGACGGATGCGCAGATAATCGAAGCGAAGACGCTCATCGACGCTGTGGAGACCGTCGTTGACAGCGGCTGCCCGATCGGCACGTACAACCGCGCAAACGCGGATCTTCTCGACTACGCGCGCCGAAGCGGGAAAACGATCCTGACTTCCCTTGACGCGCTTTCGGAGGCGAAGCTATGACCATACATAAGCCGAGAATATTATTTGCCGGGACCTCGAGCGGAAGCGGCAAGACCACGGCGGTCTGCGCGATCCTGACGCTGCTTGCCCGCCGCGGGATCGCCGTGACCGCCTGCAAATGCGGCCCGGATTATATAGACCCGATGTTTCACGAATCGGTGTTGGGCGTTCCCAGCGCAAGCCTCGACCCCTTCTTCTGTGACGGAGACCTGCTGCGCGGCATCTTGGCCGAAAACGGCGGGGAGCTTGCCGTGATCGAGGGCGTCATGGGCTATTACGACGGCACCGGCCCCGACGGGACCGACAACAGCACATGGACGGTCGCGCGCGAGACGAAAACGCCCGTCGTCCTTGTCATCAACGGGCGCGGCGCGTCCGCGTCCCTGCTGGCTGTTTTGGAGGGATTTTTAAATTTCGTGCCGGACAGCGGCATCACAGGCGTACTGTTCAACAACACCTCCCCGATGGTCTGCGCGTCGCTGAAACGGCAGGCGCAGGCGCGCTTCGGTGAGCGTGTGCGTGTGCTCGGCTGCATCCCGAAGCTGCCCGAGGACTGCGTCCTCGGCTCCCGCCATCTCGGCCTCATCACCGCGCCGGAGATCGCGGACCTGCAGGATATCATCGGCCGCATCGCCGACGAATGCGGGAAGACGATCGACCTCGACGCGCTTGTCGAGCTCGCGTCCTGCGCACCCGATCTGGACTATACGCCGAAGGCGGTCCCGAACCATCCGGGGATAAAGCTCGCGGTCGCGCGCGACGCCGCCTTCTGCTTCTACTATAAAGACACGCTGCGCCTTTTCGAGCGCATGGGCGCCGAGCTTCTTCCCTTCTCGCCGCTTGCGGACGAGCCCGTGCCGGACGGCGCGGACGGCCTGCTGCTCGGCGGCGGATACCCGGAACTGTATGCCGAACGCCTGGAAGCCAATGAGAAAACAAAGCAAAGCGTCGCCGCGGCGATCCGCGGCGGCATGCCGACGATCGCCGAATGCGGCGGCTTCCAGTATCTCGGAAAGAGCCTGGACGGAAAGCGCATGTGCGGCATCCTGCCGCATGAAAGCACGAACGCCGGAAAGCTCGTGCGCTTCGGCTACGTCACGCTGACCGCCCGGAAAAGCGGCCTGCTCGGCGAGGCCGGAATACAGCTTCGCGCGCATGAGTTCCACTACTGGGACAGCACCGAAAACGGAGACGCCTTCCACGCGGAAAAGCCCGGCGGCAGAAGCTGGGACTGCTGCGTCATGACCGACACGCTCTTCGCCGGATATCCGCACCTGTTCCTCCCCGCGAATATCCCGGCGGCGGAAGCGTTTTACAAGAAATGTCTTGCCAGTAAGGAGAAATGACCATGATCATCAACGATCCGACCAAGATTGAAGCGCGCAGCATGGAGATCATCGAAAGCGAGCTGACGGTCCCGATCCCCGAGGAGAACCTCGCGGTCGTCAAGCGCGTGATCCATGCCACCGCGGATTTTGACTACGCCGTCAATCTGGCCTTTTCGGAGGGCGCGGTCGAAAAGGGACTCGCCGCGCTGCGCGAGGGCTGCGACATCGTGACCGATACGCAGATGGCAAAGTCCGGCATCAGCAAACCGGCCTGCGCAAAGCTCGGCTGCGAAGTGCACTGCTTCATGGCCGATCCGGACGTCGCCGAGATCGCAAAGGCGCAGGGCTCGACCCGCGCCGTCGCCTCGATGGAGAAGGCGGCTTCGCTTACAAAGCCGCTGATCTTCGTGATCGGCAACGCGCCGACCGCGCTTTTGAAGCTGTGCGAGCTGATCGGCGAAGGCCGCGTCTCGCCGCGCCTCGTGATCGGCGTGCCGGTCGGCTTCGTCAATATTCTGGAGGCCAAGGACGCCCTGATGCGCACCGACGTGCCCTACATCGTCGCGAAGGGCCGCAAGGGCGGCTCGACGGTCGCGGCGGCCATCGTCAACGCGCTTTTATACCAGATCACAAGATAATGGACAGCTTCATCACAAAAGACGGAAAAAAGATGCGGCGCGGCTATACGACCGGCTCCTGCGCCGCCGCCGCGGCAAAGGCCGCGGCGATCATGCTGCTCGGCGCGCAGCCGCTCGAAACGGTCTGGCTGATGACGCCGCGCGGCATCGGCCTGACCCTTGCCGTTAAAGAGCCGGTCATCACGCAGGATTCTGTTTCCTGCGGCATCGTCAAGGACAGCGGCGACGATCCCGACGTCACAAACGGCATGACCGTCTACGCGCGCGTTGAGCGCATCCCCGGACGCGGCAAGATCGAGATCGACGGCGGCGAGGGCGTCGGCCGGGTGACCCGGCCGGGACTCGACCAGCCGGTCGGCAGCGCCGCGATCAATTCAACGCCCAGACGCATGATCACGCAGGAGCTTCTCGGAGTCTGCGAGGACTATGGCTACGACGGCGGCCTGCGCGTGATCATCTCCGCGCCGGAGGGCGCGGAGCTTGCGAAAAAGACCTTCAATCCGCGGCTCGGCATCGTCGGGGGCCTGTCGATCCTCGGCACGACGGGCATCGTGGAGCCGATGAGTGACGACGCCGTCGTCGAGACGATCCGCACGGAGCTTTCCCAGCGCCGCGCGGAGGGGAAGACCACGGTCCTGTTCGTTCCCGGCAACTACGGCGCGGACTTTTTGAAAAACGAGTTCGGGATCGACCCGGAAAACGCCGTGACGATCTCAAACTTCGTCGGAGACGCTTTTTCGGCGGCGGCGCAGGCCGGTTTCTCCTGCGCGCTGCTGATCGGCCACATCGGAAAGCTCATCAAGGTGGCGGGCGGCATGTTCAACACCCATTCGCGCTGGGGCGACTGCCGCGCGGAGATCTTCGCGGCGCACGCGGGGCTCTGCGGCGCGGATGCGCAGACCGTCCGGCGGATCATGGACAGCGCCATGACCGACGATATGCTCGCCATCCTCGAAGAGGCCGGGCTGCGGCAGGCCGTCATGGCGAGCGTCATGGAGCGCATGGATTTTCATTTGACGCATTACCGCGGCACGGGCGCGGTCCGGACGGGCGCCGTGACGTTTTCCAACGTCTACGGCATCCTCGGCAGGACCCCTGCGGCGGATGAGATACTCACCGAGATAAGAAAGGAATACTGATATGGTGCATATTATCGGCGCAGGCTGCGGCGCGGCGGATCTGATCACGCTGCGCGGCAAGCGGTACATCGAAACGGCGGACGTCATCATCTACGCAGGCTCCCTCATCAACACCGAGCTTCTTTCGTGGGCAAAGCCCGGCTGCGCAAAGTATGACAGCGCAAAAATGACGCTCGAAGAAGTCACCGCGGTCATCGAGGCCGCCGAAAAAGCGGGCGGGACCACGGTCCGGCTGCACTCGGGCGATCCCTCCCTCTACGGCGCGATCGGCGAGGAGATGCGCGAGCTCGCGGCGCGCGGCATCGAATGCGACATCACGCCCGGAGTCAGCTCTTTCTCCGGCGCGGCCGCCGCGCTCAAGGCGGAATACACGCTGCCGGACGTCACGCAGACGGTCATCATCTCCCGTGCGGCCGGAAGGACCCCCGTGCCCGAAAAGGAAAATCTGCGCTCTCTGGCGGCGCATGGCGCGACGATGGTGCTTTTTTTAAGCACCGGGCTTCTCGACAAGGTCACCGCGGAGCTGACCGCGGGCGGTTACGACCCCGACACGCCCGCCGCCATCGTCTACAAGGCGTCGTGGCCGGATGAGAAGGTCCTGCGCTGCACCGTCGGCACGCTTGCCGAGACGGCCCGCGAAAACGGCGTGACCAAGACCGCGCTGATCACGGTCGGCCGTTTCTTAGGCAGCGATTTCGGCCGCTCCCACCTGTACGATCCGAAGTTTTCGACCGAGTTCCGCGAGGCGCAGAAATGAACACGGCGCTTGTGTGCTTCTCAGACGCCGGCGCCTCTCTCGCGATCCGGCTTTCCGGGCTTCTCGGCCGTCCGCTTTCGGACGTGCATTCGATCGAAAAATATGCCGTAAAATACGGCTTCACGGCGCATAAGACGATCTCCGCCGACATGGGCGCGCTGTTTTCGTCCCATGACGCGCTGATCTTCATCTGCGCCTGCGGCATCGCGGTGCGCTCAATCGCGCCGCACCTTGTCAGCAAGACCTCCGATCCCGCCGTCCTCGTGCTGGACGATCAGGGCCGCTTCGTCATCCCGATCCTGTCCGGCCACATCGGCGGGGCGAACGCGCTGGCGCGCAGCGTCGCGGACATGCTCGGCGCGGCTGCCGTGATCACCACCGCGACGGACGGGCTTTCCCGCTTCGCCTGCGACGCCTGGGCCGTGACGCACAACTGCGCGATCTCGTCCATGGGCGCGGCAAAGGAGATCTCCGCCGCCATCCTGACCGGCGACGTGCCGGTCTCCTCGGAATTCCCGCTGCCGGACGAACTGCCCGGCGGGCTCGTGCCCGGCGAGGGCGGGATCCATATCGGGATCCGCCTGCGCGAAGCAAAGCTTCGGCTGATCCCGCGCATCGTCGTCGCCGGCATCGGCTGCCGGCGGGGAACGAGCGCAGAGGTCATCCGGCAGGCTCTTGAAAGCACGCTGGAAGCGCACGGGATCGACGCGCGCGCGGTCTGCCGCATCGCCTCGATCGACGTCAAGCGCGACGAGGCGGGGCTTACAGAATGCGCGCAGAAGATGCGCGTCCCGCTTTCCTTCTTCACCGCGCAGCAGCTCGACGCCGTGCCGGGCGACTTCGCGGAATCCGAATTCGTACGAAAAACCGTCGGCGTCGGCAACGTCTGTGAACGGGCGGCCGTGTGCGCGGGCGGAAAACTCATCATACCCAAGACCGCCGCAAACGGCGTGACCGTCGCGGCGGCAGAACTTGACTGGAGGGCTGCATTTTGAAAAAGCTATTGGCTGTCGGGATCGGCGCGGGCAACTATGACGGCATGACGGTCGGCGCCGTGAAGGCGCTGGAGGCCGCCGACGTGATCGTCGGCTATACGGTCTACTGCGATCTTGTCAAACCGTCCTTCCCGGACAAGGAATACATCTCCACGCCCATGATGCAGGAGATCGAGCGCTGCCGCATGGCGCTCGAGCAGGCCGCGGCGGGCAGACTGACCGCCATGATCTGCTCCGGCGATTCCGGCATTTACGGCATGGCTTCCCCGCTTCTCGAGCTGGCGGACAAATACGGCGTGGAAGTCGAAGTCATTCCCGGCGTGACGGCCGCATGCTCCGGCGCGGCGCTTCTGGGCTCCCCGCTGACCTGCGATTTCACGGTCGTCAGCCTGTCCGACCTGCTCACGCCCGCCGAAGTGATCGAAAAGAGGCTCGAAGGCGCGGCGATGAGTGATATCTGCACCGTCATCTACAACCCGTCGAGCCGCAAGCGCGCGGATTATCTTAAACGCTGCTGCGAGCTTTTCCTGCGCTGGCGTTCCGCGGATACAGTCTGCGGCGTCGCGCAGCGCGTCGGGCGCGAGGGCGAGCGCACGCAGGTCATGACGCTCAAAGAGCTCGCGGATTTTCAGGCCGACATGTTCACGACGGTGTTCATCGGCAATTCGACGACAAAAGTCATAGACGGAAAGATGGTCACGCCCCGGGGGTACCGCAATGCGTGAAAAGCTGTGCCTGTTCGCCGGAACGACCGAAGGGCGCCGCCTTGCCGGGATCCTGCATGAGGCGGCCGAGCTCACCGTCTGCGTGGCGACCGAGTACGGCGAGGTGATGCTCGACGGCATCGAGGGCATCGCCGTGCATACCGGCCGCATGGACGCGGACGAGATGGCGCGTTTCTTTCGGGATAACGGGTTTTCCCGCGTCATCGACGCGACGCATCCCTACGCCGCCGTCGTGACCGAAAATATCCGCGCCGCCGCGCAGGGCGCCGGGATCCCGGTCCTTCGCATCCTGCGCGAGGCTTCGCCGTCCGCGCCGGACGCGGTCTGGGTGCCCGATGTGCCCGCCGCGCGCGACTGGCTTGCGGGCCGCGACGGGAACATCTTCCTGACGACCGGCTCCAAGGAGCTCTCTCTCTATGTCGGTCTCGACATGGCGCGCGTCTGGGCGCGTGTGCTGCCGACGGCGTCCTCGCTCGACGCCTGCCGCGCGGCGGGGATCGAGGTCTCGCACATCATCGCGGCGCAGGGCCCGTTCACGGAGGAGATCAACACCGCGCAGATGCGCATGATCGGCGCAAAATATATGGTCACCAAGGCCTCCGGCAAGGCCGGCGGCTTCGAGGAGAAGCTGCGCGCGGCCGCCGCCGCGGGCGCGGTCCCGGTCATCATCGGCCGTCCGCCGCAGACGCAGGGCCTTTCCATGGACGAAGCCCTCGCCGAGCTCGGAAAGACCCTCCCGCTCGGAAAACCGCACGTTTCGATCGTCGGCATAGGCCCCGGCGCGCAGGCGCTTCTGACCGCGCGCGCGCGGGAGATCCTGCAGGACTGCGACGCGCTCATCGGCGCGAAGTCCGTTGCGGAAGCCTGCGAGGTGCGCGTACCGGTATATTATGAATTTCTGCCGCAGAAGGTGCGCGCGGTCCTTGACGAACATCCGTCGATCCGCCGCGCCGCCGTCGTCATGCGCGGCGACACGGGCTTTTACAGCGGGACGAAGAATCTTCTGGGAGCGCTGGACGGCTATGACGTATCGGTCGAGCCCGGCGTTTCCTCCGCCGCGGCCTTCGCCGCCGCCCTCGGCACGAGCTGGGACGACGCGGCGCTTCTTTCCCTGCACGGGCGCGACGGCGCGCTTATGCACACCGTGCGTACGAACAAAAAAGCCTTCATCCTGACCGGCGGAACGCATACGCCGGACGAGATCTTAAAGACGCTGTGCGAATTCGGTCTCGGCTCGCTCCCGGCGGCCGTCGGAGAAAAGCTCTCCTATCCCGATCAGACGATCACCCGCGGCACGGCGGCCGAGCTGTGCGAAAAGCGCTTCGATGCGCTGTCCATTCTCTATATCGAAAACGAAAACGCCGCGCGTCCCTACCGCGCGGGCATCCCCGACGACGAATTCATCCGCGGCGATACGCCGATGACGAAGCAGGAGGTGCGCGCGGTCTCGATGGCCTGCCTTGCGCCGCCCTCCGACGCCGTCGTCTATGACGTCGGTGCGGGGACCGGCTCGGTCAGCATCGAATGCGCGCTGAGTGCCTGGGAGGGACAGGTCTGGGCGATTGAGAAAGCCGCGGACGCGATCCCGCTTCTTGAGGACAACCGCCGCAAATTCGGCACGGACAACCTGTACGTCGTCGAAGGGACGGCGCCGGAGGCGATGGCCGATCTGCCCGCGCCGACGCACGCCTTCATCGGCGGAAGCTCGGGAAGCCTGCGGGACATCGTCGCGGCGCTTCTGGAGAAGAATCCCGACGTGCGCATCGTCGTAAACGCCATCACGCTGGAGACCCAGTCAGAGGCGGCAGCCTGCGCGAAAGAATTCGGCTTCACCGTCTATGAGACGGTCAGCGTGCAGGCGTCGCGCGCCCGAAAGCTCGGTCGCTATCATATGATGACCGCGCAGAACCCCGTCTCGGTCATCACGCTGCAGGGGGGCAAGCTCCATGCCTGAACGCCTCATCTGGCAGACGGCGGCGATCGCCGCCGGATTCCTCATCGACTATATCGTGGGCGATCCCTACTCCATCCCGCACCCGGTCGTCGCGATCGGGAAGCTGATCGACTTCTTTGACAGCCGTCTTCGGCGCGGAAACAGCAATCCCGCCGACATCGGGCGCGGCGCGCTCACAGTCGTGTCCGTCGCGCTTGTTTCGACCGCCGTCCCGGCGCTGATACTGTGGGCGGCATGGCTTGTCCATCCGGTCGTATATTTTGTGATCTCGAGCATCATGTGCTGGCAGATCCTGGCGGCGCGGCAGCTCTTCCGCGAAGGGCTGAAGGTGCAGCGCGCGCTGGAAAAGGGCGACGTGGAAGGGGCGCGCGGCGCGGTATCCATGATCGTCGGACGCGATACGAATGTGCTCGACGACAAGGGCATCTGCCGCGCGGCGGTGGAGACCGTCGCGGAGAACACCTCCGACGGCGTGATCGCGCCGCTTGTCTTTCTGATCCTTTTCGGCCCGGCGGGCGGCTTCTTCTATAAGTCCATCAACACGATGGACTCGATGCTCGGCTACAAAAACGAAAAATACCTCTATTTCGGCCGCGCGGCGGCCAAAACAGACGACGTCGTCAACTATATCCCCGCGCGCATCAGCGCGCTTTTGATGATCGTCACCGCGCCGCTGTGCGGTCTCGACGCCAAAAACGCATGGCGCATCTTCCGCCGCGACCGCTATAAACACGCTTCCCCCAATTCCGCGCAGACCGAATCCGTCTGCGCCGGCGCGCTGCGCGTGCGGCTCGCCGGGGACGCGGTCTACGGCGGCGTCGTGCACAAAAAGGAGTATATCGGCGATCCCGACCGTGAGATCGAGCCTTACGACGTCACGCGCGCGGGAAAGCTCATGTACGCGGCGTCCTTTCTTATGCTGCTTCTCGGTCTGGCGCTTCGCGCCGGGGTGATCCTATGCTTTTGAAGAAACCGAATCCCCACGGCGGGGACGTCTATCACAATAAAGCCGAACTGGACTTTTCCGCAAATCTCAATCCGGCAGGCATGCCGGAGAAGGTGCGGCAGGCGATCTGTCTGGCGGCGCAGGACTGCACGGCTTACCCCGATCCCTACTGCACCGCGCTGCGGGAAAAGCTTGCCGAGACCGAGCACGTCCCCGCGGACTGGATCCTGTGCGGGAACGGCTCGGCGGAGCTAATCTATCTGTACGCCTATGCGCTTGAAAAGGACAGGCCCGCGCTGATCGCGGAGCCGACCTTCTCCGAATACGGGCAGGCTTTGGAGACGGCGGGCGTCGGGATCGAACGCCGGTACATGCGGGAGGAAGACGGCTTTTCTCTGACCGAAGAATTCCTGCGCACCGATTTTTCCGCGTACGGGGCGCTTTTCCTGTGCTCGCCGAACAACCCGACGGGCCTGTGCATCGCGCCTGACCTTTTGCGCGGGATCCTCGCTTCCTGCGCCGAAGCCGGGACGCGCGTACTGTGCGATCTGTGCTTCCTCGATCTGACCGACGAGCCCGAGCGTTACGGCATACCGGAGCTTTTGGCGGCGTATCCGAATCTCACCGTTCTGCGCGCCTTTACAAAAAATTACGCGATGGCGGGCGTTCGGCTCGGCTGCGCGCTGTGCTCCGATACGGACTTTCTCGAGCGCATGGCGGAAAAGGGCCCGTGCTGGAACGTCTCGACGCTTGCCCAGGCCGCGGGGATCGCCGCGCTGGACTGCGCGGCATGGCTGCGCGATTCGGTCGAAATGATAACGAAAGAGCGCGAGCGCATGATGCAGGCGCTGCGGGCGCTCGGCCTGCGCGTATATCCGGGCGAAGCGAATTTCCTTCTTCTCTACAGTGATTTCGATTTCCCGGCCGCTTTGATGCGGCGCGGGATCCTTGTCCGGGACTGCGCGAATTACGCGGGGCTCGGGACGGGGTATTTTCGCATCGCGATCCGAACACCGGAAGAAAACGAACGGCTTTTGAAGGCCGTCAGGGAGGTCATGCCATGAACAGGGCGAAACCGATCATGATCCAGGGAACCATGTCCAACGCGGGCAAGAGCCTGATCTGTGTGGCGCTATGCCGCATTTTCAAGCAGGACGGATACCGCGTCGCGCCGTTCAAGTCGCAGAACATGGCCCTCAATTCCTTCATCACCGATGAAGGTCTCGAAATGGGCCGCGCGCAGGTCGTGCAGGCCGAAGCGGCGGGCGTGAAACCCTCCGTTTTAATGAATCCGATCCTTCTCAAGCCCACCACCGACGTCGGCTCTCAGGTCATCGTCAACGGCGAAGTGCGCGGCAACATGCGGGCGGTGGACTACTTCAAATACAAACGGGAGCTGATCCCCGACATCATGCACGCCTACGATACGCTCGCCGCCGAGAACGACATCCTCGTCATCGAAGGCGCGGGCAGTCCGGCGGAGATCAACCTCAAAGCCGACGATATCGTCAACATGGGCATGGCGAAGATGGCGAAATCGCCCGTCCTGCTCGTCGGCGACATCGACCGCGGCGGCGTCTTCGCGCAGCTCTACGGCACCGTGGCGCTGCTCGAGCCGGAGGAGCGCGCGATGGTCAAGGCGACGATCATCAACAAGTTCCGCGGCGACGTGACGATCCTCGATCCGGGCCTCGACATGCTCTACGACCTTGTCAAGGTCCCCTGCGCGGGCGTCGTGCCGTATACGCGCGTGGACATCGACGACGAGGACAGCCTGAGCGAGCGTCTGACCGCCGGGGAACGCAAGGAGATCGACGTCGCCGTCGTGTCGCTTCCGCGCATCTCCAACTTTACCGATTTCTCGCCGTTTTCCCGCTTCTCCACGGTCTCGGTGCGCTATGTGCGCAACGTCTTCGAGCTCGGCGCGCCGGATATGGTCGTCATCCCCGGCACGAAGTCCACGATCTCCGACCTGAAATGGCTGCGCCAGAACGGCCTTGAAGCCGAGATCCTGAAGCTGGCCTCTCGCGGCACGCCGGTCTTCGGCATCTGCGGCGGCCTGCAAATGCTCGGAAAGAAGATCTCCGACCCGCTTAACACCGAGGGCGGCGGCGAGATCGCCGGAATGGGGCTTCTGGATATCGAGACGGTCTTCGCCGAGACCAAGACCCGCATTCAGACCGAGGGCAGCTTCTCCGGGCTGACCGGACAGTTTGCCGACCTGAACGGCCTGTATTACCGCGGCTATGAGATCCACATGGGGCAGAGCGGCGAAAGCGCGGCCGTGCTGCAGAAGGACAACGTATACGGAAGCTATATCCACGGCCTGTTCGACGAAAACGGCATTGCGCAGACCATCGTGCGCGCGCTGTATGCGCGCCGCGGTCTGACCTTTGACGAAAACGCGGTCTTTGACGTGCACGCCTACCGCGAATCGCAGTACGACATCCTGGCGGACGCGGTGCGGGGATCGCTCGACATGGACCTTATATATCGGATTTTGGAGGAGGGCATATGATCCACCTGTATTACGGCGACGGAAAGGGCAAGACCACGGCCGCGGTCGGCCTCGCCGTGCGCGCGGCGGGCAGCGGGATGCGCGTTTTGTTCGTGCAGTTTTTCAAGGACGGCTCCTCGTCCGAGGTCGGCGCGCTTTCCTCCCTGCCCGGGGTAGAGACGCGCAACCCGACTACACACTTCGGCCGCTACCGCACGATGACCGACGCGCAGAAGGTCGAAACGCATGCGAATTATGACGCGATGCTGCGCGATGTGATCGACCATGCCGACGAGTACGACCTCATCGTGCTCGACGAGGCCGTGTCGGCGTACCGCTACGGCATGCTTCCCCGCGATGTGCTGCTTGCGTTCCTCGACGCCGAGGGACAGAAGCGCGAGATCGTGCTGACCGGGCGCGATCCGGCGGGCGAGCTGGTCCTGCGCGCCGACTACGTCACGTGCATGTGCAAGGAAAAACACCCCTTCGACCATGGTATCCTGGCGCGAAAGGGCATCGAATATTAGGTGAACGAGATGGAATATACACAAAAGGCGCTTGGGGATCTGATCCTGCGCGTCGGCGGGCCGGACGCCTCGGCGATGGACGATGCGCGCAGGCGTCAGGCGCAGCTTGCCAAGCCCCCGGGCAGCCTCGGGCGGCTCGAAGAGCTGTCCGTACAGCTTGCGGGGATCACGGGCAAAGTCTGCAATCAGCTTGAAAACAAGGCGCTTTTGGTCTTTTGCGCGGACAACGGCGTCGTCAGCGAAGGCGTCGCGAGCGCGCCGCAGTCGGTGACGCTCGCGCAGACGATCAATCTGACGCGCGGAAAGACCGGCGCAGCGGTGCTTGCACAGCGCTTCGGCTGCCGCCTGCGCGTATGCGACATCGGCGTGAACGCCGATATTCACGAAAGCGCCGTGATCGACCGGAAAATCGCGTACGGCACGCAGAACATCGCCGCCGGCCCCGCCATGACGCGGGAGCAGGCCGTCCGGGCGATCCTGACCGGCGCGGAGCTTGCGAAGGAAACGATCGGCGAAGGCGCGCAGGTCGTCGGCGTCGGCGAGATGGGCATCGGCAATACGACGACCTCCGCCGCCGTGCTTTCGGTTCTGACCGGCGCGGACGTGCAGACTGTGACGGGCCGCGGCGCGGGGATCACCGACGATGCGTTCGAGAAAAAACGCCGCGTGATCGAGACCGCGATCCGCACAAACCGGCCCGATCCCGCCGATCCGGCCGACGTGCTCGCAAAGGTCGGCGGCTTCGACCTTGCTGCGATGGCCGGCGCCTTTCTCGGCGCGGCCGAAAGCCGCGTCCCCGCCGTGATCGACGGTTTCATCTCCGCCGTCGCCGCGCTGTGCGCGGTACGGCTCTGCCCGAACGCGCGGCATTTCCTGATCCCGTCCCACGCGTCCTATGAGATCGGCTACCGCATCGCCGTGGACGCGCTGGGTCTTGCGCCGCTGTTCGATCTGGGCATGCGGCTGGGCGAGGGGAGCGGCTGCCCGATCGCGATGATGATGCTCGACGCGGCGTGCGCCGTGATGAACGATATGGCGACCTTCGAGCAGGCCGGGATCGACGACGACTATCTCGAGCCGATCCGGAAAACGGATTCCTTTACGGTGAAAAATCTATGAACGTACTGATTTCGGGCGGAAGCAAAAACGGAAAGACGGGCTTTGCGCAGGACGCCGCGCTGCGGCTCTCCGGCGGCGGCAGGCATTTCTATGTCGCGACCATGATCCCCTACGACGGGGAGGATCGCGCGCGCATCGCCCGGCATATCGAAGAGCGCGCAGGCCTCGGGTTCGAAACGCTGGAGATCCCGCGCGATATCGCGTCCTGCCTGACCGCGGGCGGCGCGGACGCGACTTACCTGGTCGACAGCGTCACCGCGCTTCTTCTCAATGAGATGTACCCCGGCTCCTTCGACGCCGAGGCCGATCCGCGGGCGGCCGAGCGCTGCCGGGACGGGCTATTAAAGCTCGCGGCAGGCGCGAAAAACGCGGTCTTTGTCACCGATTACCTCTACTCCGACGCGGCGCGCTACGACGCCTTTACGGAAAAATACCGCGCCGATCTT
>JAEEGL010182723.1_pt1 | contig 15964 bp, 4 predicted proteins | sample 9134231 | NCBI WGS metagenome assembly JAEEGL01 (sample SAMN16246548, study PRJNA631951) | gut metagenome | biome: gut microbiome; feature: rumen; material: fiber-attached | host: Bos | place: Iran: Karaj | collected 2018-10 | reverse complement strand
GCGGAAGCCGTTTCCGCCGCAGCCGGCAAGCCGATTCTCGTCGACAAGTTCCTCGATCACGCGGTCGAGCTCGACGTCGACTGCGTCGCGGACGGCCGGCGGTGCGTCGTCGGCGCGATCCTCGAGCACGTCGAGGCCGCGGGCTGCCACTCCGGCGACGCCGCAGCGGTCACCCCGCCGCGCTCGCTTGCGCCCGAGACCATCGCCGAGGTGGAGCGCATCGCGCGCGTCTTCGCGGAGAAGCTGCACGTCGTGGGGCTCATGAACATCCAGCTCGCCGTGCGCCACGGCGAGGTGTGGATGATCGAGGTGAACCCCCGCGCCTCCCGCACCGTGCCGTTCGTCTCCAAGGCAACCGGCATCCCACTCGCCGACGTCGCCGCGCGATGCATGGTCGGCGAATCCCTCGACGACATCCTCGGACGCGTGACGCCGGACGCGGAGCGCGGCGCCGCAGGCGCCCCACGCTCCGCGACCAAATCTCCCTACCACTGCGTCAAGGAGGCGGTATTCCCGTTTGCGCGGTTCCCGGGGGCAGAGGTCTCGCTCACGCCGGAGATGAAGTCGACGGGCGAGGTGATGGCGATCGACGCGGATCCGGAGATCGCCTACTTCAAGAGCCAGGTCGCGGCGGGGAGCCCGCTGCCGAAGGGGGGCGACGTGTTCGTCTCGCTGCGCGACGAGGACAAGGCCGAAGGCGTCGAGCTCGCGAAGGAGCTCGTGCGGCTCGGCTACGGGGTCTACGCGACGCTGGGCACCTCCACGGCGCTCTGGGGCGCTGGGGTGGAGTCGAAGGCCGTCTTCCGCATCTCGCGCGGACGCCCCAACGCGCTCGACCTCCTGCGCAAGCGGGCGGTCGGCTGGGTCGTGAGCACCGCCGAGACGGGCCATGAGGCAACGCACGACAACGCGCGCCTGCGCACCGCGGCGACGACGGCCGGTGTCCCGCTGACCACGACCCTCGCGGGATTCCGCGCCGCCGTGGCGGGCCTCGCCGAAAACGGCCCCACCGGCGAGACCGCCGTCCGTTCCCTTCAGGAATGGCATTCCATCGCATCCAGGGGAAAATGAATTTGCGGGGAGCAGCGGGGGGCGGTATGATGCCCGCCATGGACGCCCCCTCCAGACACAATGCGATCCCGCTGCCGACGATTCGCCGGTATCCGGTGTATTTGCGCGCCATCCGCCAGAAAATGGCCCGCGGTGAAACGAACGTCTCCAGCGCCGTCCTGGCGGCGGAACTCGGGCTCGACCCCGTGCTGGTCCGGAAGGACCTTGCGATGTCGGGAGTGGCGGGCCGTCCCAGAATCGGCTGGTCGGCGGCGGCCCTCGACGCCGCGCTGGCCTCGGCGATCGGCTGGGATGGCGTATCCGAGGCCGCCCTGGTCGGCGCGGGTTCGCTCGGCCGGGCCCTGATGGGCTACGGCGGCTTCCGCGAGCAGGGGCTCGCGATTGCGGTGGCGTTTGACGCCGACCCCGCGAAGGCGGGGGGCGAGGTGCATGGCATCCGCGTCCGGCCCATGTCCGACCTGCCGGCGTTCGTCCGCCGGCACGCGATCCGGCTCGGCATCCTCACGGTGCCGGCGGAGGCGGCCCAATCCTGCGCCGATGCGCTCGTCGCGGCAGGCGTGCGCGGCCTCTGGAACTTCGCCTCGGTGCAGCTTGCCGTGCCGACGGGCGTGATCGTGCAGAACATGGACCTCGCGCAATCGCTCGCCGTCCTGTCCCACTCGCTGGAGACGGCCGCCATCTCTTCCACGCGCCCCCCATCCTATAACCCGGAGACTCGGCGAAACCAGGAGGCAGCCGTGTCGCCTTCGGGGAGTCGCTGAACGGGGCCGGGGATTCTCCCCTCCCCACTCTTGCGGCGCTCCGCCGGGGGATTCCCCCACGCAAAAAAAATCGCTTGCATCCCCCCCCGCATATCCGGTAGGATGCCCGGTATCATTTGGCAGAAGTGTGCCCTGAAACGGTCGGGACGCGCCCCTCGCCATCGTCAATCCACAACCCCCAAAACCCCACAAAACCGCATGAAAACACCCCTGCGATTCCTGAAGAAGACCGCCTTGGCGGCCGTCTTCGCCGCTTCTGCGGCCACCGTGTGCGCGGCGACGTCCCTGACGCAGCCACGCCTCGCGTGGTTCTCCCAGGCGGCCACCACCGCAACCTATACAGGCGATGCCCCCACCATCGACAACAATGTTGTCGAGATCGACGGCGACACCGTCTTCACCCCCTCACCCGCTTCCGGAACGAACGCCACCATCCAGCTGACGGTTTCGTTCTCCGCGTTCCCGACCGAGCTCCCGACCACGGACATGACCGGCGCCCAGGCGGCCATCACCGCCTACGACAACAGCGGCGTCACGAACTACTACGTCTACGGCAAGGCCAACTCCACCGACGCCTCCGCCACCTGGCTCCCTGTCACCGCCCAGGGCGTCGCCGCCCCGGAGGTTGACACCCCCGTCGATGTCGCCATCGACATCGACTACGAGACCGGCAAGGCCACCTACGTCATCGACGGCACGATCGCGGCCAGCGTCTTCCTCGCCAACGGCACCGCCACCACCTCCGTCGGCAGCCTCCAGTTCGCCGGCAACGGCACCATCTCCGGCACCATCGTCGGCACCAAGGGCAACGCCACCCACACGCTCGGCGGCGCCAACGCCTCCTACGCCGACAACGCCGCCGCCCTCGCCGCGGCCCTTGCCGCCGGCAATGGCGCGCTCGAAACGTGGGTGCCTGACACCGTCAACGGCGGATGGACCACCGTCGCCGCCGGCTCCGGCACCGCCGCCGCCCCCTTCCTGATCCGCACCGTCGAAGATCTTCAGACCCTCGCCGCCCTCGTCCAGACCACCAACTGCGCCGGCGTCGTCTTCCAGCAGGCCAACGACATCGACTTCGATGGAGCTGCCGCCTTCGACGGCATCGGCACATACAATGCCACCCCGACCAGCGGCAAGCCCTTCGCCGGCACCTATGACGGCGATGGCAACAAAATTCTTAACGTCGCGTTCTCTGACATTCCCGGTGACGGAAAGAACAACTATCGCGGCATCTTCAACCAGGTCAACGGCGGCACGATCAAAGACCTGACTGTCTCGAACATCACCTTCGCCGCGACCTCTGGCGAATTTGGCGGGTCCATTGTCGGCAATGCCGGCAACGGCGCCACGCTCCAAAACCTCGTGTCCTCCGGCTCCTTCGGCTCTGCCGACAAGCCCGGAACCCACAACATGGCCGGCATCGTCATTCGCATCTGCGGTGGTACCTCTGGCGATGGCACTCAGGTTCTGTTCTGCACGAACAACGCCACGATCTACGGCTCCTACACCAAGCTCGCCGGCATCTGCGCCATCTCGCAGGAAAAGCTTTCTGGCTCTCCGAAGATGGTCTTCACGAGTTGCGCCAACAACGGCAACCTTGTTCTGATACGGAATGATTCCGGTGTCACCGGATTTGCTGGCATCGTTGGCTACTCCGATGTCGACACGACGATGACGGACTGCTCCAACACCGGTACGCTCACCATTGAAGGCTCGGCCAACAACGACCACACCGGCGCTTTGATTGGCATGACCTACGGCCACACCATTACTGATGGCGGAAACAATTCCGCACCGGCCAACACGAAGATGATCGGCCTTTGGGGCAGCGCCACCGAAAACGGCTTCCAGTACGCCACGGTCGACAACGGCGTCGCGACGACCATCGCCCCGCCGTACACGCTCGTCAAGGACACGCCCTACCTCCTCGAAGGCGACGCGACCCCGAGCTTCACGCTCGCCGCCGCCGGCGACACCATCGCCTTCGACACGGCCCTTGGCTACACGCTCACCGACACCGGCATCGGCGTCGCCGAGGGTCTCCTCCTCAATAAGTCGGAGCCGACTGCCCCCGACACCGTGACCACCTTCACGGCCGCCGCACGGCCCGTCCGCGCGGTCTTCCTCCGCTAACCGCTTCGGCGGCGGGCGGACTCCCCGCCCGCCGCCACGAACCCCAAACCCAACACCAAACACCATGAAAACACCCTGGCAATACCTGAAGAAGGCCGCTTTCGCGGCCCTCCTCCCGGCCCTCGCCGTCGTGGCGCGCGCGAACTTCGCGCCCGTCGCCACCGACCCGCTGGCCGATCCAGACGTGACGGACATCGCATGGTCCGCCACGGACTCCTCCGGCACCGCCGTCGCGACCAACGACCTCTTTGAGATCGTCGGGAACGATGTCGTGATCGACACCGGCGACTGCACGCTCTCGTACAACCCGGCGGCCTCCACCCCCGCCCCGGTCTCCGCGACGGTCTCCCTCCAGTTCTCCGCGGCCTCCACCGCCCCCGGCGACCCTCCGGCCACCGCCCAGACCGCCATCACGGTGTTCTCCTCCACCGACAATGGCGTCACCACCACGAACTACTACATCTGGGCCGGTACCGGTTCCGCCGGAAACAACCCCACTTGGGTCAAGATCACGGACGCCAACCTCGTGCCCGCTACGACCACGGCCCCCGTCGATGTCTCGTTCGTCATCGACTACGCGCAGGGCAAGGTCCAGTACACGATTGGTAACACCAACGCTGGCGAGTACTTCCTCGCCACCTCCGGCTCCACCGCGATGACCGCCCTCAACTTCCAGGGCACCGGAACCCTCACCGGCTCCATCGCGACCAAGGCCAGGGGTGACTACGAACTCCTTGACAGCGGCACCGGCACCTCCACCTACTACGCGACCAAGGCCGACCTCGACGCCGCCTACACCCAGGCCGGCGGCGGCACCGTCTCCATCTGGTCCTACAACTCCACCAGCGGGCAGTGGGAATCCACCGCCGCGACCTACTCCGTCGCCCTCTCCTGGCCTACGGGCCTCACGGCCGTCTCCTACACCGTTGACGGCGTCGCCGGCTCTGCGCTCACCTTTGCGGACGGTTCTGCCTCGATCACCGTCCCCTACGGCGCTGAAGTTGAGCTTTCCGGCTACATCGGATCCAGCTCTTACGCCAAGACCGACTCCGCCACCGTTGTCGATGGCACGTCGTCCCTCTCCCTCCCGGCCGTCGGCATCGCCTACTTCTTCCCGCGGACCGACACCGCCGGCCAGGACGGCTCGGCCCAGAATCCCTTCGAGATCGCCGACATAGACGACCTCCAGGCCCTCCAGGCGGCCGTCGCCGCCGGATACGGCGCGAACCTCGGCTACGAGCAGACCCAGAACATCGACATGACCTCCGCCGGTACGTTCCCCGGCATTGGCGGTGACTTCACCGGCACCTACGACGGTGGCAACAAGACCATCTCGAACATCAAGTTCTCGGCGAGCAACTACCGCGGCCTCTTCAACCAGGTCACGGGCGCCACGATCAAGAACCTCACGATCGACACCGTGACGTTCGACCAGGACGCCACCAAGGAAGTCGCCGGCGCCGCGTTCGTCGGCAAGTCCTACGGCAACTCCACCTACTCGAACCTCGTTGCCAAGGGATCCATCGGCACGGCCGCCAATCCCTGCAACCACAACACGGCCGGCATCATCGCCCGCATCTATTCTGGCTCGCCCACGATTGTTGACTGCGCCAACGAGGCCGACATCTACTGCGGCTTCTCCAAGATCGGCGGCATCTGCGCGATCATCCAGAGCGCGACAAAGGCGACATTCATCCGCTGTTCCAACAGCGGAACGATCACGGTCCCCGCGACCTACGTCAACCTCGACAATAGCAGCACCGTCGATTGCGGCAAGGACGGCGTGGCTGGCATCATTGCGTATGCCAACACAGCTTGCGATTTCGAAGACTGCGTGAACACCGGCACGATTTCCTGCGCCAATGTGAAGACCGATGGCAACAAGGCGTCGATCGGCCAGATCATCGGCAAGTGCGGAAACGTGACCATCACGGACCTCGGTGGCAACACTGGCTCGGTCAGCACGCCCATGATCGGCGTACAGGCCGGCACGATCAACGGCTTCCAGTTCGCCGCTGTTGATTCCAACGCCAACACCGCCACGACGGTTGCCCCTTCCTACACGCTCGCCGACGGCGAGACCTATCTGCTTGAACGCAATGTCGCCGCCGGCACGGTCCACACCCTTGAGGCCGTTGGCGAAACCATCGCCTTCGATACCTCCCTCGGTTACACGTTCGGCGGCTCTGTTGACGGCGCCACCGGCCTGACGGTTGTCGACGATGCCGGCACCCCCGTCGTCACCTACACCGCGCTCGGCGCCCCGACCGTGGCCGTCGCCCTGACCGACTGGACCTACGGCGACCAGGCCAACACGCCCGCCGTCACCTACAACGGCAGCGCCTACACCGGAACCCCCACGTTCTCCTACAGCGCCGACGGTCAGAACTTCGTCTCCGCCGTCCCGACCGACGCCGGTACCTACACGGTCAAGGCTGAAGTCCCCGCGGCCGGCAACTACATCGCCGGCGAGGCCACCAGCACCTTCACCATCGGCCAGAAGGCCGTCACGATCACCGCCGACAACGGTTCGCAGACCTACAACGGCAACGCCCTCCAGGTCGCCACCGCCACGGCCACCGGCCTCGTCTCCGGCCACACCCTCGCGTCCGTCACCTGCACCGGCTCCCAGACCGCGTTCGGCTCCTCCGCCAACGTTCCGTCGGCCGCCACCATCGAGGACGGCAACGGCAACGACGTGACCGCCAACTACGACATCACCTACGCCAACGGCACCCTCGTGGTCAGCAAGGCCACCCTCACCGTCAAGCCCCAGAACGTCAACATCGACCACGGTGCGCTCGCTTCCGGCGTCACCTACCCGATCGACTACAACGGCCTCGTGAACGGCGAGACCGCGGCTGCGGTGTTCACCACCGAGCCCACGGCCACCTCCTCCTACGTCACCGGCGATGCCGTCGGCCAGGTCTTCCCGATCACCGCCACCGGCGCCGTCCTCGCCAGCAATAACTACTCGCTCTCGTACGACACCGCCACCGCGACCGTCGTCTCCAAGACGTACAACATCACGTTCGTCGACGAGGACGGCTCAACGGTCCTTCTTGCCTCCGCTCCCTACGAGTGGGGCACCACGGCGGCTGCCATCACGTTGCCCGCCACGCCGACCAAGAACGCGACGACGCAGTACACCTACGCATTCGATGCTTGGGTTCCTGCTCTCGACACCGTGGTCGGCGACCAGACCTACACGGCCTCCTACACCGAGACCCCGGTCTCGTACACCCTGACCTGGGCTCTTGACGGCGGCCAAATCACAAGCACGGCCGGCACGTATACGGAAAGCGGTTCCGTCGCCTACGGCACGGCCATCACCGCTCCGTCGGTTGATAAGACCGGCTACACGTTCGCCGGTTGGACTCCCGCCGTTGCGACCATGCCCGCCGCCAACACCACCTACACGGCGACATGGACTGCTAACACGGACACCCCCTACACCGTCGAGCACTACCAGCAGCAGCTTGACGGCAACTATCCGGGCGCTCCCACCGACACCGACACCCTGACCGGCACCACCGGCGGCCAGACCGCCGCCACCGCGAATACCTACACGGGCTTCACCGCCGGCACCGTCACCCAGGACACCATCGCCGCCGACGGCTCCACCGTCATCCGCATCGAGTACACCCGCAACTCCTACGCGATCACCTGGTTGGACGGCAACGGCAACGCGCTGTCCAGCAGCCCGGCGACCTTCCTCTACGGCGACACCCCGGTCTACAACGGCACCACTCCGACAAAGACCGGTACCGCGCAGTACTCCTACACGTTCAAAAACTCGTGGTCGCCCGCCATCGACGTTGTCACCGGCGCCCAGACCTATACCGCCGAGTTTGACCAGATCGTCAACAAGTACCGCGTCCGCTGGTTCGACGGCAACGGCGCCGTGGTCGAGACCGACAATGACGTCGACTACGGCACCCAGCCGAGCTACGACCAACCCTCTGATCCCGGCAAGGCGGCCGACCTGACGTACACGTACAACTTCTATGGCTGGACCAACGCCACCGTCACGACGGCGCTCGCCGACACCGCGCTCCCGACCGTCCAGGGCGATGTCGATTACTACGCCGCCTTCGAGAACCAGTACATCGACTACACGGTCACGTTCAACGACTACAACGGCAACCAGATCAGCACCGCCACGTACCACTACGGCGACACCGTGGTCGTGCCGGCCAATCCGACCCGTGCCCAGACTGCCCAGTACACCTACTCGTTCAACGCCTGGAGTCCTGCGGTCGTCAGCCCCGTGGTCGGCGACGCCATCTACGCCGCGACCTACACCGAGACGACCCGCCAGTACACGGTCACCTGGCACGACATCGACGGCGCGTACGGCCATCAGCTCGACTCGCAGCTCGTCAACTACGGTGTCCGCCCGGTGTACGCCGGCGTCACGAATCCGCCGACCCGCGCCCGCACGAGCCCACTCTGGCACTGGCAGTTCACCGGACGCTGGGAGGATTCGTACTCCCAGGGCAACTTCTACCTGGACAACGCCCTCCCGGTCGTCACGGCCCAGGCCAAGTACATCGCCGAATGGCGCAAGGTCCTCGACTTCGCCCCGAAGCCCCTCATTGTCACCAACTCCGTCTCGCCGTGGACGATCCACAACTACCGCACCGTCCTCGGCAACGCACTCACCGTCAAGTACGCCCTTGCCGGCGTCGAGGAGTTCGAGTCCGAGCCCGATGTCACCTACGATCCCACCGGGACCTATAACTCCGAGAACGGCACCGTGACGTTCGCCGGCCTCGCTTGGAACCAGGGCACCAACTGGACGATCACCTCCTCGATCACCGAGGACGAGCAGACGGTCACCTCCGAGCTCAAGGGCCGTGCCTACGCCAAGAGCCAGACGGAGTGGTTCACCAAGGCCGCCAACGCGCTTGACGACGTCACCGGCTTCGGCGATGACATCACCGAGGGCGTCGCCCCCGCGGCCGCCTCCGCCGCCGGCCAGCAGGTCCGCATCAACACCCGCCTCGACATCTCCGACAGCGGCATGGACACCGTTCCCGCCGTCGGCAGCGCGCGCGGCGGCTTCGCGGTCCTCCAGCTCACCGGCGACACCGCCCCCGCCTACTACGCCTACACCGGCGACTCCACCCTCGGCACCGAAGGCTGGGTCAAGCTCTCCGGCGCCGCCCCCGTCGCGGGCGAGCACGACGTGCTGATCACCGTCGACACCGCGGAGAACGTCGCGTACTACTACATCGACGGCGCGTCCCTCTACATCGACGGCGCGACGAAGACCTACGCCATCCCGGTCGTCAGCGGCACCACCGTGAGCGCCATCGGCTTCGCCAACCCCGACGGAGTCAAGTCCGCCGTCGTCGGTGAATACGACGTCCCGTACGTCGCCGCCATCGGCACCACCGGCTACACCAACGCCACCACGGCCGTCGAGGCGCTCAGCCGCAACGGCGAGAACGTCCTGACCGTTCTCGGCGACCTCGGCGGCGAGACCATCGCGCTCACCGACGGCCAGTCCGTCAAGATCGCCAGCTTCTCCGGCACCGGCCTCGTCGAGCCGACGATCACCGTTCCGTCTGGCTATCGTCGCGACCAGACCACCGAAGAAGATGTTACGACCTACACGGCCGTTCCCGACACCGCCACGGTCATCTGGCTCGCCGAGGACGGCCAGACTGAACTCGACCGCCAGGCCGTCACCATCGGTCAGGTCCCGGTGTACGCCGGCAATGCCGCGGGCACCAACAAGGCCGACACCGCCCAGTACGACTACTCCTTCGCCGGCTGGAACGACGGGACGAACCCGACATGGTCGGGTGCCCTCCCGGCCGTCACCGCCGGTGGCGCGACCTACACCGCCGTGTTCGGCGCGGTCCTCCAGTCGTACACCATCACCTTCACCGTCCGCGGCGAGACTGTCCTGACGGTGAACGCCCAGGACTACGGCACGGCTACCCCGAACGCCCCGTCCGTGTCGGACTACGTCGAAAACGGCGTGATCTACACGTTCACCGGCTGGTCGCCTGCTCTCGCCGAGACCGTCTCCGGCGCCGTCAACTACGTCGCCCAGTTCGACGAGGGTGTGCCCGCCATCGCGACCGTCATCACCATCGCCGACGCCGGCGCCACGACCAACACGGTCGGCTCCTACGCCTCGCTCGCGGCGGCCGTCGCCGCCGCCCAGGACGGCTCCACCGTCGTCCTCCTCGACAACGTGACGCTCGACGCCCGCGTCGAGCCGAACCTCGGCGCGAACACCACGCTCACCATCGACCTCAACGGCAAGACGATCACCCGCACCGGCACCTCCGGCAACGGCAGCGCGTTCGACGTGAAGAGCGGCGACGTGACGATCCAGAACGGCGCGATCGACTGCACGCAGGACGACACGGCCATCGTGGCGGACGGCGTCTACGCGATCACCTCGCGCTCCGGCTCGAACGTCACGCTCGCCGACCTCGCCATCACCGTCAACAGCGAGTGCGGCGCCTGCGCCTATCCGTTCGCCGGCTCGACGATGACCATCGAGAGCGGCACCTACGCCAACACGACGACGACGCCCTACCGCTACAACACGGCCATCACCGGCATGGCGGTCAACCAGCCGAACAACGCCACGCAGAACCTTTTCATCAAGGGCGGCACGTTCTCGCAGTACGACCCGCAGCTTGGCGACGACTCCGGCGCCATGACCGACTTCACCGACGACGGCTTCGTCGCCATCGACGACGGCAACGGCAACTGGGTCGTCCAGCCCGGCTACAACGTGACGTTCGCGGACGAGGACGGCAGCGTCCTCGAGACCCAGCGCGTCCCGGCGGGCGAAACGCCCGTCTACGGCGGCGCCGCCCCGGCCAAGGCCTCCACCGACTCCGCCGTCTACGCGTTCGCCGGCTGGACGCCCGCCATCGTCGCCGCTGCGGCCGACACGACCTACACCGCCCAGTTCTCGTCGATCTACCTCGACCCCGCGTCGTTCGCGATCAACTACAACTGCTACGGCACGGTCTCCGTCTCCAACGCCCCCGCCGGCGCGACGTTCTTCTGGACGATGTACACGAACGACGTGGCCTTCTCGTCGCTCAACGGCCCGTTGCCGATCTCGTCCGGAAAGACCACCTCGACGCTGAAGTTCTACGCGGCTTCGACCCCCGTCACGGACGGCTGGGCCGTCGTCTCGATCACGAACGGCGCCGAGGTCATCACGCTCAAGGCGCCCGTCACGGTCAAGGACGTCGCGGCCGTCGTGGACGGCGTCGAATACGCCAAGGCGGACCTCGACGCCGCCGGCGCCGCCGCGCTCGCGAACGGCAAGACGCTCGGCCTCTACGTGAACGGCCCGACGATCACCCTCGCCGAGGGCCAGACGCTCGTCTCGCAGGTCCTCTCGGAGCGCAACACGCCGACGCCGTCCGTCAAGGCCCCCGCCGGCACCGCCGAGAAGGTCTACACCGTCAACACGGCGATCGACAACGCGACCAAGACGCGCACCTACACGCTCACGTACGACACGCCCACGGTGATGTACACGAGCACGGACGGCGAGACGGTCGAGTACCTCGACGCCAACTTCAAGATGTCCAAGGACGGCACCTACAAGCTGCTCAAGGACGTCGAGCGCGCCCAGCTCTCGGTCGGCAAGGTCACGGCCGTCCTCGACCTCAACGGCCACGAGTTCGCCTCGACCGTCTCGGGCAGCAAGGGCGTGATCTACGTGGACTCGCTGATCGGCAACGCCTCGCTCACGATCCGCGACACGGCCGGCGGCGGCTCGATCGTCGCCGAGAACTGCTACGCGATCTGGGGGAACCGCAACGCGACCATCGCGATCGAGGGCGGCGAGATCGTCGGCAAGAACGACGTCGTCTACCTGAGCAATGCGGCGGACACGCTCACCATCACCGGCGGCACGTTCCGCATGGCGAGCGGCTCGGCCAACTTCATGCTCAACATGTACGACTCGGCCCGCGGCACCATCACCGTCACCGGCGGCTCGTTCCAGGGCTTCGACCCCGCGAACAACTCCGCCGAGGGCGCCGGCACGAGCTTCCTGCCCGCCACCGGCTACGTCTCCGTCGCGGACGATCCGTCCTCCGGCTGGTACACGGTCTACGAGGCCGTCACCGTCTCGTTCGTGAACGAGAAGGGTGCCGCCCCGGCCGACCAGGTCATCGGCAAGGGCAAGACCGCCACCGCACCCGCCGCCCCCGCGGCCGTCACCGGCTACACGTTCAACGGATGGTTCGCGCCCAACGCCGAGTCCGCGTTCGACTTCGCGACCCCGGTCACGGCCGACCTCACGCTCACGGCCGACTGGACCATCAACAGCCACACGCTCGCGATCACCTACGTCGTGCCCGAGGGCTTCACCGCCCCCGCCGCGTACTCGCAGGACTACGACTACGACACCGCCTACTCCGTGTCCTCCCCGGCCGTCACCGGCTGCACCCCGGATGTCGCGACCGTCACCGGCACGATGGGCGACGAGGACGTCTCCGTCACCGTCACCTACACGGCCAATGACGTGACCGTCATCTGGATCGTCGACGGCGCCGAAACCTCCGAGACCTACCAGTACGGCCAGACCCCGTCCTACAAGGGCGAGACCCCGACCAAGGCCGCCGGCGACAACGCGATCTATACGTTCACGGGTTGGGATCCCGCTCCTGGCACCGTCACCGCCGACGCCACCTACACCGCCCAGTTCAAGACCTGGACGAAGGTCGCGGTTCCGACTGCGGTCGAGAACCTCGTCTACGACGGCACTGAGAAGACCGGCGTCGCCTCCGGCACTGGCTACACGCTCACCGGCGACAAGGCCACCAACGCGGGCGACTACACCGCCACCGCGACGCTCGCCGACGCGGCGAACACCGTCTGGGCTGACGACACCACCGCGCCGACCGCGAATGCCGCCAAGTCCATCGCCTGGTCCATCGCGAAGGCCACAGTCGCGGTTCCGACCGCCGTTGCCAACCTGACCTACGACGGCACCGAGCAGACCGGCGTCGCCGCTGGCACGGGCTACACGCTTAGCGGCACCACCGTTGCGACCGCCGCCGGCGACTACACCGCCACCGCGACGCTCGCCGCCAACTACGACTGGTCCGACGAGACCCTCACCGGTCCGCAGACCATCGACTGGTCCATCGCGAAGGCGACGGTCGCCGTTGCCGCCGATCCCAAGACTCAGGTCTACGGTGCCTCTGCCGAGGAGCTGACCTACACGGCTGGCGACCTCTTCGGAAGCGACGAGTTCAGCGGCGCTCTGGCCCGCGAGGCTGGCGATGCCGTCGGCACCTACGCGATCAACATCGGTACGCTCTCCGCTGGCGACAACTACACGATCTCGTTCACCGGCGCGAACTACACGATCACGGCCGCCACGGTCGCGGTCCCGACTGCCGCCACCGACCTCGTCTACGACGGCACCGAGAAGACCGGCGTCGCCGCTGGCACGGGCTACTCGCTCACGGGCACCACCGCTGCGACCGCCGCCGGCGACTACACCGCCACCGCGACGCTCGATGAGAACTACGCCTGGGCCGACGAGAACCTCTCCGGTCCGCAGACGATCAACTGGTCCATCGCGAAGGCTGCAATCACGGTCACGGCCGCTAATGCGGAGAAGACCGTTGGCGACAGCGATCCTGCGTTCAGCGCCTCGATCACCACCGGTTCGTTGGCCGACGGCCAGGCCATCAGCTACACGTTCGCGCGTGCCGAGGGCGAGACCGCTGGCGACTACACGATCACGCCGACGGCGACCATCACCGCCAGCGACGTGAATGTCACCGCCAACTACGACATCACGGTCGTCACCGGAACCCTCACGATCAACGCGCCCGCAGCCGCCACGGTCATCAGCATCGCGCTCAACACGAACGCGGTCGGCACGGTTGCCAACGGCACGCTCGCGGCCACCGGCGTCAGCGGCAAGGCCATCACGGTTGCCGCGGATGTCGAGGCGCAGGGCGAAGGCACGATCACCGTCACGCCTACACCCGCCTCCGGCGAGGTTACGGTTGCCAACGATGTCGCCACCGCGACATTCGCGGCCGACTGGAACGCTGGCGTCGAGTGGACGCTCGCCGCCGATGGCGTCGCCCCGCTCCCCGGCAAGAGCTACCTCAAGGCCGAGACCCAGTGGTTCACAACCTCCGTTGCTGACCTCGCCACGGCCGAAGGCAACATTGCCCCGGCTTCAGCCTCTGCCGAGGGCCAGCAGGTCCGCATCCAGACCCGCATCACCTTCGGCGCCCAGGGTTCCACCTCCACGCCTGATGTGACGCTCGGTGTCGACCGCGGCGGCATCACCGTCGTGAACGGTGCGTTCAAGGCGTACAACGGCTCCGAGTGGGTCACGCTCACCGGCGTCACCCCGAGCGACGACGAAGTCGACCTCCTCATGGTCGCCGACTTCGAGAACAACTCCCCGACCGTCCGCTACTACATCGACGGCAAGCCGCTGTACATGGCGGTTGACGGTGGCACGGATGTCTACGCGATCCCGCTCGCGTCCGGCAACGCCTACCTCACCGGAGTCGGCTTCTCCGACGCTTCTGCCGTCGGCTCCGCCGTCACCGCCGAGTACGACGTGCCGTACGTCGCTGCGAAGGTCTCCACGGGCTACACGACCGCCGCCGATGCCGTCGCCGCCGCCGACAAGACCGGCACCGACGTTCTCGAGCTCCTCGCGAACGTCTCCGGCGAGATCGCGCTCACGGATGGCCAGTCCGTCCAGGTCAAGCTCAACGGCTTCACCGGCCCGACGTTCACCACGTCTGAGACCGGCAAGCAGGTCGTTGACACGCTCGACGCGGAGACCGGCGTGACTACCTACGCTCTCGCCGCGCAGACGTTCCTGATCAAGTTCGTGAACTACGACGACACGGTGCTGCAGTCCGACATGCTGGCCTACGGCACCACCCCGGCCTACACCAACGCCACGCCGGTGAAGCCCGAGGACGCGCAGTACACCTACACGTTCTCCGGCTGGGATCCCGCCACGCTCGCCACCGTGACCGAGGCCGCGACCTACAAGGCGCAGTTCACGGCAACGGCGAAGGCGACTGGCGCTGTGTCCGGTGGAGTGACGATCCTCAACACCGAGGATCTCACCTTCACGAGCATCGTGGTGGACGGCAGCACGGTCACGGTCACCTTCGAGGCTGGCATCGTCGTGGCGGAAGGCGCCAAGACGGACAACCTGCCCTTCGCGGTGGTCTACAAGACCGCGCTTGATGGTGAGAAGATCACCTCCGCGAACAACGCGGCCAGCGTGACGCTCGACGCTCCGGTCGAGGGCGAGTACAGCACCGGCACGGCGGTCATCACGCTGCCGAGCGGTGTGACGAACTCGTTCTTCCTCTTCGGCTTCGACAACGGTCCGGCCGAAGTCACGGAGAAGCCGTAGTCTCCCCGGCGCGGCGGGTCAAACACCCGCCGCGCCCACCTTGGCCGCCACGCGGCGGCCAACGGCCAAGGGCCGCCCCGAGGGGCGGCCCTCTTTTTTTGTCGCCCCCTTTGAGGCTGTCCCCTATCATCTGCCCCCTCCTTGAGGGGGGTGGCGCGAAGCGCCGGGGGGTGTATCTCACGCGAAGTCCGCGGAAGCCTCGGCGCGGCGGTAATCTCACGCGAAGTCAGCGGAAGCCTCGGCGCGGCGGTAATCTCACGCGGAGTTCGCGGAGTCCGCAGAGTCTGTCCCCTCACAAAGCGCCCATTTCCCCGAAGTCTTTGCAATTTTGGCAGAGTCTGTCCCCACGCATTCCCCACGCATCCCATCCATCTGCTCGGCCCTTCCTGCCTCTTCCCGCGAAGCATCGCACGGCACCTCTGTGTTACGCCGAGACTCTGTGTTTGAAACATGGAGTCCGCAGAGTCTGTCCCCTATCATCTGCCCCCCTCCAAGAGGGGGGATGCCCCGGAGGGGCAGGGGGGAGTACTCCGTGCAGAGTTCGCGGAAGCCTCGGCGCGGCGGTAATCTCACGCGGAGTTCGCGG